>Ga0307513_10004347_pt1 | contig 18930 bp, 4 predicted proteins | sample 15_EM_MG_FD_202174 | JGI IMG/M metagenome (GOLD analysis project Ga0307513, IMG submission 202174) | Populus trichocarpa ectomycorrhiza microbial communities from riparian zone in the Pacific Northwest, United States - 15_EM | ecosystem: Host-associated > Plants > Roots > Unclassified | place...
ACATCGCTGATAATCCCTTCATAACCGTAAAATTTATCTGGCTTTTACATAAACTCTCTCTCTTTCCCCATAAAAATTAGAAAATAATAAAAGAAAACGAATAAAAATAATTAATCTTTGCCCTTCGCCGTTTAACCACTCCTCAGGTGGGCTCGACGTACTTTCACTATATGTAGTAAAGTACTGTAATAATAGCTTTAAAATTAAATTCTCTCTCTTCTGACCAGTGTCTTGTCGGTTAATGATGCTGTGGATGATGTCTTGGAATTCCAAAACCTTCCCTTTCCTGGAGGCCGTAATATGATCGGAAAGCCATTTGCTCGGTTACCTAAGACGTAAACGTTTTGAGCATTAATTATATTGAATAAATTTAGGAATATTAATTTGATTTTCATTCTCTGAAATAAAGCTTACTATAAACCATTAATCATTTTATTTTATATATAGCTAAACATCATCATTTTCCAACAGATTTAACAGTTTTGCATGCATTAATTTTCTTTGGTAAAATAAGATTAGTTAATTTTCCATATTGTACTTACGAGCGAAGCATCTTTCGGTTTGATTTTTTATTTAAAAAAAAAACAGTTTTTAGAAAAGCAAGCAGATTATATATAAAACAAGGTAAAACCTAACTTTTTTATAATCAATTAAAAGGGGTGTTATGTGTGTGTGTATATATTATTACAGCAAAGCTAAAAAGGCCGAGCCAGAATATTATTTTTCTTAACTATCACTAACGATAGATGGATAAAGGGGTGATATTGTATAATGTCAGTATATAATACCTTAGGGTCTAATTAGTGGAGGTTAATTTTCCCTAAAATTATATACTCTTTCTGCTAAAGCAAGGGAAAAGGAAAGTTAATACCAGCAAGATTAATTTGGTCTCTAATTTATCACCTTCTTTTATCAGCTGGTCCTCTAGTGTTTCTTTTTTTTTTTTAATTATTTTTTCTAGGGTTTTGATTATTGAAATGGTTTCTATCTAAGTTGTTGGCCATGATCAGCAGCATGTAACAGGACCGGTAGAACATGGAAGGGGAAAGACCTGTTGATGAATTATTTATTTGGGAGATTGACTTTAATTTCTGGCTTGGCCCTCAGCAATATTAACAGAAGTCATCGCGCCTGGGCAGCCGAATTTTCTCCCTTTTTTTCCATCAAGAAAAAAGAAATCATAAGCGTCCCAATTATTTTCTATTATTCTATGTAAATAATTGAAGCAACTTGGATATCATGTATGGCTGTCTCCAAAGAGAGAGGAGCTCGGCTAGCTAGGTTACCTCCTAGCCTTTGGATTCCCTTAAAAGGTATTCAACCCCTTGCAATAAACAAAGTATAAAGGCAAATATAAACTCCAAATCTGAAATGTCTTGCCATTTGTCGTGCCTGTCTAGCTAGGTTTGAGCTTTAGGGTGTTTTGAAGGTCAAAGAGCACCGGCATGGCCATTTAAAAATTAAATTCATCATCGTTTTTCTCTTCTTCTTAAAAAGAGTAATTATGCAACAAAATACTAGTTAATTAAGGATCATTGTTTAGAATTAATTAGTAATCTTACTAATTTGTGTTGGTTTATGTATTAATTAATGCAATAAAATATGATGAAGACTTTCATAAACCATGGTGATATACCGAATACGAAATGACTTATTTTTTGCTATGTAACATTTTTAAAAATACTTGTGTGTGAGTAGAAGCCATGTGTAATTTAGGGGGTCAATTAACCCTCCTCAATTTTTAAGAAATAAATGAACTTGTAGGGTTTAGGCACATGAATTTAGTATTTTACTTAATTGAAACCCCCCCCCCCTCCCTTCAGATTTTTTTTTAATTAACTTAATTATAATGTTTTTATTGCTAGGTAAAACCAATCCTAAAAACATATAATATAAAGACATTATATTCGATTAATTCACTTTATATTTTTAACACAATAAGGTATGATGAACTTGAGATTTCTTTTTCTTTTTTAGAATGAGGGGTTTACATGAACTTGAAATAAAGTTCACAAGAAATAGTTTTTATCGTTTCATAAAACATGTTAGAGAATAATACAAATCATATCCTGAAACCTCATCTAATAACTTAAGCTATTGGGTTGAGATGATTCTTTGACATGGTATCAAAGCCTTAATGACAAAACGGTCATGAGTTCGAATCTCATCATTCCTATTTATTTGATAAAAATTAAGTATAATGTATTGTGGGTTTGTACAAGTTTCAAGCTCAAGGGGCTTTCTCTTAAGGAGGTGTGTTAAAAAATAATATAAATCATATCCTGAAACATCTAGTTCTTTGACAAAATAATTTAAATTATCGTATAAGTTTTTAAAATATAAAATGCTCTTTTAATCGGAAGTTCTTTGAATTTTAAAAAAATATAAAACCCTACCTCAAATCTTTAATTTAATCAAAGATTCGATAATAAGATTCAAATTTTCCATCGCGTGATTAATGAGACTTTGATATTTTATTAAATTATCTACTAACCTAAAAAAGTAAATCGTTAAATAAGATATAATTAAATTACATAATATAATCTTTATTACTGTTTAACAAACAATTAGCCTTCTTGTATTCATTTCTACGTTCGAAAAAACAAAGAAAGCATGAAAAATTCCTTGTTTTCATTTTGAAACTTGGAAGTTAGGGTTTCAACTTGAGTTAATTACCAGATTAAAGTGTGCCAGCAGTGTTTTGAATTTGATTTTCTAAATCAATGGATTACTTAAATTTTGACTAAACAGTTACTGAATCATGTAAAATATATTTTTAAGATACACCAGTTAGATAATTCGTTTTTTTTTCTTTTAAAATGATTTGATTGGGCAATTGAGTTAACAAAAAAACAAAAAGAATAGGTCTTTTACTATACCTCTCTCTTTACATAACACTATTCACCTGAATAGCGTTTATTTTTTTATTTTTTTATAATTTTAAATTCATCCTTCAACATTAGATTTATTATAGATTGAACAACATAATTTTTTTCAATTTATTTTTTATGAGATTATCCCACTAGTGACCCGGATCGTTAATTTAATGGGTTAACTCGAGTTTTTCTTTTCTTGATTGATTGATTTTTTTTTTCAATTTTATCCTTCAATATTGGGTTAATATAGGGAATTAGACTTCTTGATTTATTTTGATTTGTTTTCTATAAGATTATCCTCATCATAATTAGAGTGATCAAGGGTCTGGCAGGTGAACCTTGATCGACCCCAATTGTTTTTTATACTTTTTTTTAATTGATTTTTTTTATTTTATCTTTCAATGTTGGATTGATTGATAATTAAGTTTCATAATTTATTTTTATTTGTTTTTATTAAATTATTCTGGTCTCATAACATGAGTCGCGGGTTTGGCAAATTAACTCGAGTTGACTCGGGTTATTTTTTTTAAATAATATTTTTTTAGTTTCATCATTTAATATTAGGTTTATTAGAAATTGAGCTCCGTAAGTTGTTTTGATTTGCTTCTATAGGAATGTCATAATCTCATGACATGATATGCTGATTAATAAGTTAACTCGGGTTGACTCGAATCGATCCATTATATTATCATTTCAATGTTTGTTAAGAAACTTTATTTTAAATATTTATCTTAAATCAAATTATATTTTTATAAATTATTTAAATTATCTTTAAACCCGTTGAGATAACAAATCACTTCCTATCAATGCTTCCAAAGTTTTTTTTTTTTTTTCTTCGAGCACAACATTAGCAAAACCAAATATTTTATTTACATAAAAAAAAATCAACCCCACGCGCATAATAAATGAAAGGAGGTGACATCTGCCACGGGCATCGTGTCAATAAATGGAGTCCTCTTGGAGGATAAGATTTCAATTTTGGAGCTTTGTAGGCTGGGTTATACCTCCCTGAAAGCGCCTTCTTCTCATAGAGATGGGAAAAATGTACTGCAATTACCACCACCGTATTAATTTGATCCTCAGCTAGTTGACCACACACAAAAAGTTAAAACATCAAATTTTGGATTATTTCTTCTCCAAATGAAAAATAATAATCAAACCCATTCACCTACTTCTTCAGGTTGTTTCTCGACATGCAATGGTTTGACAGAGACTATTTAATATAATTCTTATTTGTTTCTTGGATCGTGACTTTAGTTTCGTCACTCATTTGTCAAAAGCAATTTTTTTTTTTAAATTAATATTTTTTTAATATTTTCATATTATTTTAATATATTAAAGTTAAAAATAAATTTTAAAAATAAAAAAAAAATTCAATTTAAAAATATTTTAAAAAATAATTACTGCTACACTCTCTAACCAGCTTTATATTTACAAGCTAGATATTTTACCACTCAAACGTATTAAAAAAAGAAAAAAAAGACCTAGCCTAGTTGATAGATATGTTTATTTTTCATATAATCATTGAGAAAGTCAATACTCTTTCCATTAAAATAATCTTTTACAGGTAATTTAATTGTAAATCATCACTTATTTAAAACTCATAATTAATCTCAGAAATACATTATACAATAAAAAAAGAAGAAAGAACATGTTGAGATAGTAAATGAAAGAGCTATGATCCATAATATCTTGCCCTTTGGTTTCTTGTACAATATGAGAGTCATACTTGCCCAAGCAACCACGCCCATTTGAATAATTCCAATCATGGCCGTATAGCTTATACAAACAAATAATTAATAGCACGTCTTAATAAATCGACTCAATAATAGAGTTATTTTCTCTTGGTGTAATTGACTTCATACTTTGGAAATTAAATAAAAAAAAAAAGAAAAAAAAAAAAGTCCGCAGCGGTGGTCTGCGTGCTTCAGGTCTTCTTCTTCAGTCACTTCACACATTTATTTTGAGACCAGATACTCTGTCGTTCCGCGCTCTGCGGTGGGATTGAACTACAAATTTTTTAATGCAGAAAAACAAAATGTGAAGGTATTTCTAATGTATTGTTTATATTAAAAAAATAATTGTTAATTAAAGATTGATGTATACATTTTATTCATTTATTTTAATTAATCTCACATAAAATTCAAAGTTTTAATTTGTCATTATTTAAACCAACTAAAAATTAAATGATGTTTTATTAAATAAAATAATTAATCTTAAATAAAATTGAAGACCATCATGTATTTAATTAATATCTTTTAGTTAATCTAAAATAAGTTTTTTAAAAAAACTTAAATTAAAAAAATAGACAAGACATCTGGTCTTAGGTGGGTCAGGACACTAGAACCTTTTAAAAAATATATAAGTCATTTGGCTGACTTTTTTTTATTTTATAAAAATACTCTTAAATTTATTTAGAAATACAAAATCAAACAAAAAAAATAAAAAGAAAACTTCTCTCAACCCCAATCGTGATTCAAAATCATTGTGCAGGGCTGTAAAAAAAATAACATTGGTTGATTCTATAAAAAATTATGTCATGGAATTTCAGGGGAAAAATAGAACTTATTGATATTTAGATTTATTGTTTTTGGTCAAAATCGATTTTCATCGAGAATTTCTCTTTTCAACTTGAAACTAAAAATCATATTTTTTTCTCTCTCTCAAACTAAGAATTTAAAAATAAAAAAAATAAAGTTCTAGAGAGAAATTAAATTTTAGAAAATTAAAAGGGTTGAAAAAATTAAAAATTATAAAGTATAAAGACTAAATCAAACTTTACATGTAAATGTTGAAGTCACCACCGATTTTCCCAGTTTTTTTTTACTTAGGTTATCAATCTTTTAATGGTGTTCTTTACTAAGGAATTATAAGCAATTAGCCATCAATTTAGCCACATGGATCAAATCACTAAAAAAAAAAATCAAAATGAGAAAAACATTCATTGCATAAGTCCATAATAAGTCATGGTAGAGTCAATGGTGTATAGTAAACACAACATACTTTTTAGTATTTTCTATAATTTTACACTGTTTTCTTTTAGAAGACAATATTTCATATAGTTAATTACGTTAATATTTGTTTCAATCCCTAAAAAAAAAAGGAATGTGCACACGCTTGTGCTTGTGCATATATACATGAAAAAAGGTATTTACTTATTGATTTTGTTTTTTTAGAAATAAAGTTATTTACAGAACAATCTTGATAAATTAATAATTTTAATTAAATAATATTTTTTGTCGATCTTGACTTGGAACCAATATAGTAAATTAATCCTTTATTAAATTTATAAGATAATACATTTTAAAAAAAAATACATAGGTCCCACATGATATATAAGTTAATAATCTTCTTATACATCACAATTACATTCATATATCACCTATTTGTAAAATATTACTCGAATGTTACTTATTTTTTCTTGTAATTGATATCTTCTTAAACTTCATCTCTAACCTTTTTTAATGGTTTAAGAAACTTTGGTGTAGTGTTCTTGTATTGTAAAAATAATTTATGCAATATAATTGTTGCTTTAAATGCATCTTTGTGAAAGATATGTTTGTGACAAAAAAAAATCTTGCTTGTGTGCCGTGAAGGGCCTACCCCTTGAAAATGTAAGGGCATGGAGAAGCGGATTCCTACTTCTTAATAGAATAGCTAGATCGGCCCTCCAATCCCTCGGCTAAACCTTTTGAGGTCGTGACGACTTTCTGCGGGTCTCTCGTCGAAGTAAGAGTGTATTTGGTATTGTGGTAGCTGTTGTGGTTGTGGTTTGAAAAAAAAGTTGTTTTATAAAAAATACTTTTAGTTGATGTTGGTTTGAAAAAATAGGTGTTTGGTTAAAACTGTGGTTGAAATTGAGGTTGAAGAAAAAGTAGTTTAATGTGTTTGGTTAAGAATGCTTTTGAAATTGAGGTTATAAAATAATTTAAAAATATATATATTAATATTGATGATTTTTAATGTAAATATTATGGATTTAACTATTTCTATTATATCATAAAATAAATCAACTTTATATAAAATATTTTTTATTATTCCATGAAACCATTTATAATTCTATTACGTACGAAATACATCCAACAAGAACTACAGTTTTCATAATTTTTTAGCGTGTAATAAAATTAAATAAAATATTATCATGTATAAAATTCACTTTAAACTAGTTTTTTTTTTAAATATTAAAAAAATTAACACACTAAAAAAAAAAAGTGTCCACGCAGTGCAAGTGAACAGTGTAATTTTCTTGCACTGTTCACATCAACAGTGCATCACTATGCACTGTTCATGTTAATTTGCACTGTTCATTGAACAGTGCAATTAACGTGAACAGTGCAAAAAAAGCAAGGAATTCTTGCTTTTCAAATACTGCGTTCCCAATGCAGAAAAGAGGTGGGACCCAGTGAACAGTATGCCTCCTTTTTCTTTAACCAAACGGCTGCGTTTTAAATAAAATACAGCCGTAGCCGCAGAGCCAAACAGGCTTTAAGAAGCTAGCGAAACAGCGGTTGGTGTGTAGTCAACTTCGTCGAACCTCACTCTGTCCCTTTAATTAGGAATTCTAAAGATTTCTCTTTGATTTTTATAGGTGAATCAGGTTTTCTGTGTAATCTGATGAGATTCGTTCAAGTACATAATTATGGTCTTTAGTTTCATCTTCTTCTTCTTATTTTCATTTCCTGTTCTCAATAATTTGGTTGTTACTCAACGATTCTTAAGTTGCCTTGTTTTCTCTAGAGTGGTTTAAAATGTATTCAATATTCAGTGTATCATGATATTTTAATGTTTTTTCTAGAATATATAATTGTTAAATAACTCTATCATACGAATGTTGATACAAATTCATTAAAGTCTAATTTTATAATGTAGAAAACAATTTCCCATTGTACTTGTTTGAATTAAGAGAAGGAGCAGGATATTCTCAAAATATACATAAATAAAGATAAAGAAGAAAAAAATTATAAGAGCAGGCAGCCGTTTAATAAGGCTCTTCACATGCCCTCCCAAGTCCCAGGTGGAAAACTTAGTTTCTAGCTCCCTGTATAAATTTGTCTACTAATAAAATTCAAACATTTTTAAAAGAAAATACTAATTAAACTATAATATCACTGAGAGTCTAATAAATGGTTACCAGTAAAATAAAATAAAATAATAAGTACTATTTTTTTAATGGCAAGAAATAAATACTCGAGAGGCAGTTCTCCGTGAATGTTATGGGGGCTTGCGCCGCTGAGCACTGCCCAGCCAATGGGAGCAGCAGGTGCACCTTGCCGGAGCCGTTATCAAAATCTTTAGAAATTGTCAGGGCTGCACATGCACTCATTATAGAGGCCACAACGTATAACATTTGCTTGCGCACAAACGTACAAGTTGCTAGAAAATATTTAAAGGTAGAAGTGTAGAACAAATTGTTGAAGTTTTGTTCAAAGTGATCCTTGTGGGAGTCTCAGTCTTAATGTTTGTCTCGTATTTTTTGATTGTTGTATTTTGTTATTCAGTACTGCTTCCTTTATTGATTATTGTGTTGTTTTTTTTTGTTGTGACGGTTTAAACGGCTAAATATTGTTTAATTATTACTATATTTGTGTTTGTCCGTGTTGTGCTGCGGGTTAATACTCTTGTTTAATCATTTAAAAAAAATGCTCGGATTATACTAACATATCTTAAAAAATTAAAAATTAAAACATAGATCTAACCAAACAAAAATTTACTATAATTTAATTAGATAATAAAAGTACAAATAACAATAATAAATAAATGAATTTAAGCCAAAAAGAATTATGAGAACCTGAATAAAAAAAAGGGTTACCAAAATTATAAAAAAAAACACTAAGCAATGATTTCAAACAATCAAATGAAATAAAAAAAAGAAAAAAAAAACTTACATGAATCAACCTAAGTGAGCATGCCAAATATATAAGCTAAGTAATGAGATCGAGATAAGCCAACAAAAAATAAAAAAAAATCAAAGTCCAACTCCAAATAAATCTAACGTAGAAAAGTGAATTTGAAAAAAAAAATCAATTAAAAAAAACTAGAAAAACAACAAGAAAATCCAACAAGTGAACTAAATTTTGTGAACCAAATCATATAAATCTGATAACTCAACAGAAAACAAAAAAAAAAAACTATGAAGCTTAATTCTTAAACAATCTAGTTTTGAATGATAGATAGTAAAACAATATTAAATTAAAAAAGATAATTTTAAAAAACCCCAAATCAATTTAGACTAACCCACTAAGCTGGTGTTATAATATACACAACTAATACTGTATACTATATGAATTATTACAACGATAAATGTCAACATTCTGTAAAGAAATAGGTTATCCTGTTGTTAGTGGCATCTTGCAACATAAGTAATCATAATAATATAATATTTCACTAAAAAAATATGGGGAAAAGGACATATTTTGTCACATAATTATTACCCGATTCTCATTGTTTCCATCCCTAACAAAACCAAAAAAAAACAATTTCTAATTGGAGTCCCCGTCATCCAATTAATGTTTTTACTAATATACATGGCAGACAATTTCTTCTTAGGATACTAATTTTCTGTTTGTTTTTACGTTTTAAAAATATTTTTAAAAATAATAATTTTTTTATTTTTTTTTATTCAAATTAATATTTTTTTTGTATTTTTAGATATTTTGATTCACTGATGTCAAAAATAATTTTTAAAAAATAAAAAAAATATTATTTTAATATATTTTTAGTAAGAAATACTTTAAAAAACAACCGCAATTATACTTTTAAACACACTATACAATAGGTCATCAACGTTAAAATTTGAAGGTAAGTTTTAACCGGATAACATCCACTAGATGAGGGATCAAGTTAGAAAGCTTTTCGCACTGAGGGTCTTGGCCTGGCGGTGGGAGGGACTTGTCTCCTCCTGCTGCTCCTGGGTTCGAGTCCTCATGTGAACGTCTGTCACCCCCGCGGTGCCTTACATGCCTACTGGGTTTGCAGGGTGTTCAGTGGGCCGTGGGATTAGTCGTGGTGCGCGTAAGTTGGCCCGGATATCCACGTAAATTAAAAAAAAAAAAAGAAGTTAGAAAGCTTTTCGAGTGATGGTTTGGACACAAATTTGTCAAAAATATTATAATATCGTGCACTTGTTTCCTGGAATCATTTTTTTATTGACTTACAGAATAAAAAGATGGGTATTTCAAACAAAAGACAATTAATGTTTATGGTGCCAGAAGAGTACTTAATTGATAGCAGACACGCAATCTTCCATCAAGTCAGTTAATAAATACATGACAACGTAGGTCATACCCTAAGAAGTAAATTAAATTATTAAGGACTTATTATTATGATATTAAAATAATAATAATAATAAAAAAAAAACTAAAACTCATCTTTCTTGGGCTGGACCAGTTGCACTATCGATTGCTACAGTGCAATCACGTCTTTTCCCTTCATTTCAAAATTTAAATGGCCTACATACGGGTAAAATGTTCTTCTTTAGGGGCGCTTCATTTGGTATTATTAAATGAATTGAGGTATAATAGTTTATTTTATATATATATATATATAATTAAATGACATAAATACCTCTAAAAAGTAGATAAAAAGTTAAAGGATAAGAGGGGTTTAGCGTCATTTGCTTTTTTAAAAATAATAAAATTACTTCCTTGCAATTAAAGAAGGAGTCAAAGGTTATTTTGGTATATATTTTCATCATAGTTTTCTCGTTATAATTTATATGAGTTGGGGGTAAATCAGTCTTTTAATAGATATAAAAAAAAAATTTTGGTTGGCGTCTGCTGCAATGAGTGGACACCGCCTACACCCTTCGGGCAGCGTGTGCAACGTCTTTTAGTCGCCAAAAAGAGTCCAATCATCGTGTCATTGAAAGCGTCCAGTTGCGGCAGCTGATGGGGTGACGCATGTAGTGCGATTTACGATGGTTCCGTGTCGATGGAATTTTTTTCCTTCTTCTCTCTTTTTCCTCTCTCCTCTCCTTGAAATCTATGCAGGTTCAGCCAAAATTCAGAATTTGTCCTCCCATTTATTTATTCTTTCAATCTTTTAGTTGATCTTTATTTGTTTTGGATATTTTTTTTTCAATTTCATTTATTTGGTGCTCATTCTTTTGATTACTGTTTTTTTTTTTATCTTTTTCTTGATTTGTTTTTTATTTTAATTTTTTCCCTTATTTCATTAATTTTTTATCCAATTTTAGTTCTCATTCTTTTAATTGTTTGTTTTATAATTTTCTTAAATTTGTTTCAATAATGTCCTCAACATTTTATTTTATTGATATATTTATTCAATTTTGATCCTCGTTCTTTTAATTGCTCTTTTGTTATCCTTTTTTTTTTCAATTTTTCCCTCAACATTTTATTCAATTTATTTTTTATCCAATTTTGATCATCTTTCTTTTAATTACTCTTTTTTATATATAATTTTTTTATTTTATAAGGTTGTCCTGTATCGTAGGTTTGTTAAGTTGACCTGAGTTGTTTAAAAAAAAATTCAAAAGTTTTTTTAAAAAAACATTTCATCCTGACATTAGGCTATTTCAGTCTTGAGCCTTTGATTTTTTTATATTTTTCCTTTCTATGGGGTTATATTAGGTCGCAGTTCAATCAAGTGAACCTAAGATGACTCAGTTTGTTTTCAATATTTTCTTATTCAACTTTGATTCTTTTTTCTAGGTCATTTTTTTTTCAAATTAATTTTTTAATCCCGATTTCATGTTGTAGTTGGCGGGTTAGTAGAGTGAACCCGGGTTGACTCGAGTTTTTTTATTCGATGTTTCTTTTTTAGAATTAATTTTTTTAAAATTATGTTTTAAAATTAGGTTATTGGACCTTATTTTTGTGGTTTTTTTTTGCCTTTTATTTTAAGGTATCCTATTCTCATATCTCACATATTTATTAAGTTAAGCTGGTTTGATTTAGGTTATCATTTCCGACTTGCAATCTAGGGCGAACAAAAAAAAGCTTTTATACTAAACAAAATTTCAAATCAACTTATATATCAATCAAGGTTAATTCTTTTCTTTAAACAATCCTAAAAACATACTCGATATCATTCTAGTACATTGAAAGAAATTTAATATTATATTTTTAAATAAACACGTGAATTATTAACGTGCAAAAATTGATGAAAGAATTTCTTCTTAACCCTAAATTTTAAAAAATAAAACACTGCATTATTTTATTAAAGAACCCATCAAATATGCGCGTGGTGATTCTTATGAGCTCAGCGATCGAAGTTTCTGCAGTTCTAGCCTGCATATGAAAGCTGCTTATAAATTTCCTGTCAAAGTTGCTTTCATGTTCAGTTTGATTTTGGCAAAATGCTTTGAATCTAAAAAGCCAAGCAATAGCGTTACGGTGACTAAGTTCTATCCAGATGTTGGATGCCTATATACGACACTCCAAGAGCAAATATAACCAAATATATGTGTATTCTATACAAGTAAGATCCCAATATTAATTTATATGGCCGACGTATATATTCTAATCACTAGTCAGACAACATTCTAGTAGTCTAAAAAGAGCAGGCAAAGTATAATTTCAAATCTCCATTCTCCCAGGACCCAAAGTAAGCCAATATTGCCCGACAGGCATTTACAATCTTCAAGCCGTTTAGCTAGCTGTTGATCATCACATTACAAACAGGAAAACTCCATCTTGTAATGAAGTCGTCGTCCCCAATAATCAAATTATGCATCTTTCGAGTTATATATGAGCAACAATCAAATTATACAGAACAACATAGTTTAATTATGCTAGTTTTTGCTCAACTCAACCTTTTTTTTTTTTATTATTATTATTAACCGTGAATGTCCGGACCAGCTTACGCTTACCTCGATTAATCCTCCAGGATCCTGAAATTAACGACCATGTAAGTCTCTAGTAATCTTGAAATTTATGACGCTCGAATCGATATATAATCTCTAGAGAATAAACCCAAAACTTGACCAATTAAACTATACCTCTTAAGATTTTGCTCACCACAACTTGCACCTTGCTCAAATGTCCTTACACTAATTTCATGTGCATGATGTTGGGAAATTGTCGACACAATATATATAGCCAGATGCTACCACTTCCATGTCCTAATTAAACTACTTATTATTACGATAATACAGAGGATCCATCCATGGATTGTAAATATTAAAAAGAATAAATTCAAGGCAACTCATTGCTTCCCATAATTTAAAAGGGTGATTATCGAAGAAGGTTTGATATTTTATCGAGAGGAGAAATGTGCTGTTGAAAATATCTAGTACAGAATTTGTCTCCCCCCCTCCCCCGATAGAACCGTTCAAGAGGCGTACTCTCGGGAGAGACGAGGAAAACAACAGACGGTTGATGGGGCTAGGGATACAGTTTCGATAAGGGAGACCAAGTCGTCGGAGGGCCAAGATTTATTATTGTCTTGATTTATTTTATTTTGGAAGTCAACTGTGTGATGAATATAAAAGGTTTGATGGCCCTTTAAGAAGCTCTGGCCATTTGGGAACTACTCCAGGTAAAATTTTAAGAGTATAATATGGAATAATGCAAGTCAGTTTAAATATAATTGTGTAGAGAAACATTTAAAGAAAAAACATTGCACCACAGCATGTGTTCTTCGGCGCTTACCGCACGTTTTGTTTTCGTTAAAACCCCTGTCATAATTCATTTAAGTTGCTCGTCAATGGTGAGATTCCTTAATATATATATATATAATGTTCATCCTTTTTCTCATTAAATGATTATATAATTAAGTCATAAATTAAGAACCACTACTCTCCCTTAATCCTACTGTTTTAATTAATTAATTTATTAATTTAGTCCTAAGAAATAGTTTTCAGAAACAAATTCAGAACTGGCTTGCTCTAAGAGTCGTATTTGATTATACGGCCTGGCCGGACTCTCCCAATTCAATTTCGTATAGTTCTTTCTCCTTTTTTTTTAAGGTGTAGAAAAGTCAGTTTTCACGTGGTAATATCTTCATAGCATATATAATCAAGTAAATTTATGTGCTAATATATATATATTAAAGAAAAAAATTAGAAACTCAATGGGTAATTAAGAACTATTTAGAAAATTCAACGAGATAAGAACTTAGTCTATTATGTACAAAACTAGATTAAAGATACTTTGACCAGTAAAACATATATAATTAATATATTTGATTTAATCTCAAGTAACATTTAAAATTGATTCATTTATTTCATTTTACTTTTATTACTTCTATAAATAGAAAATGAGCTTTTTTATTTTTTATTTCTTTTTTTATTTAAATTTAAATAAATAAAGATGGTTAATTTCTCAAGTCATAAAATAAAAAAAAATTACAATTTTGTCTGAATAACTATTTTTACATATTTTATTTATCAATATATGTGATTAGATTTTCATAAAAAAAATTGTCTTTAGACTCTTTACACAATTGCTTGTGCAGCACAAAGTTTTCATCCCTTCTACTTTGATTTATAGCTCTTTTTTCTATAATATATCTCACATTACTTTCACTCAGCTTTTCTAATTAATTTCATCAATTATTTTTACTAAATACATTATTTACACCATTTATTTTTACTAATTTAAAATTTATACGTTTTATTTTACTCAATTGAGTATGGTTTGCTTCAATAAAAGACCCTACTCAATTAAGAGGGATGGTTGTTGGTATCAGATCAGGAATGAAAAAGAAATTTGATGATAATAATTTGTACAGTGAGAAAGAGTGCTCAATTAATTAAAATAAATTTTATAATCTTAATTAGCAATTTGTATTCAATTGACTAAAATTAAAAACATACATTCTCAATTGATAAAATGTACAATAGATGAATTTGTTTCTTGATGAATTGGTGAAATTAGAACACAACCGAAAATAGCAGGTTTTGCTAACTTTTTATTTTAATATACAACCTTGACGTTGCTGTAATCTTATTTATATGATATCATCTATTTTAACTTTGTTGGATTTTTACTTGATGGATTAATATTAAGACTAAATGCATCCATCATGCACATCACCGATGAAAAAATCTTACTTAAACTAGAGTTTGTTTGGTATTATAATAATGATTGTTTTTTAAAAATATTTTTCATTAAAAAATTCATCAAAATAATATTTTTTTAAAAATATTATTTTTAATATTAGCATATTAAAACAATTTAAAAACATTAAAAAAATAATTTTTTAACAATGTCAAACAAGTTGTAAAATGACTTAAAAACAAAAAAACAAGGTAAGATGAGTCAAACTAAATAGTAAAAAAAAAGAGTCCACAACCCAATCTGAGCACCTATGGGGTGCTAACATGGTTTTTTTTTTCTTTAAATCTTCATCAAGTGTGTTGGACAGCTGCGTTATTCTCTCCTAGCTCAACGCATGAAGAGTTGGGGAGTAATTCTGTCAAAATAAAAATAAAAATGTGTCTTTTTAAAAAAAGAAAAGGCAGAAGAGGCTCCACAAATAACATGTAAACATGTGACATTTATTAATTTTATTCTGCATCCCTACCTAAAGATTCACTTGGTCGATCGTGCATGATCCATAATTTCATTTACATGGCATGATTTGTCATGACAGTTTGGCATGAAACACCGTCTTCTACAAGCTACAGCTACACAGGTTGCATGCACCATGTGTCTTCTTCAATCATTATGGGTCGATCTGCCTGCCCTGCATGCGCAAGCACCAATATCCCTTCATGAATCCTCAGTTTATCTGTCTTTTTCCCCAGTTTTATCCAATGAAGCAGGAGTTTAAACGAATGTGTTCATTATAAAAAGATGAAAAGATTTGAGCAAATCAAATGTTAAACTATTCAAGCTGAACCAAAGAACGTTCCATGCAATAATATGAACAAGATCAGATGCCGAAGAGCTCTTTGTAACATTAATTAATTCCCCAGTTATTATCACTGATAGGGTTCTACCTTTTTAGATTTTGGAAGCTCGAAGGGGAAGGCTAGCTTCTCTTGACGCATGTACTGTCATGCTTTGTCCTTGAAGGTCCTTGGACCCACTTGATAACCCCGTTCCCTTCCCGGCTCTCGCATGCACTCCCTTCAACCTCAACAAAGAGTAAAATAAAAAATATGGCCATAATGTTAGTAATATCCTGAGAAAATCCTTTTTCATTTTGATATTGAAATTTTAGAGGATTGGATTAAATTTTTTTAAAGCTCAATTATGGATAGAATTACAAGAAAATCAAAGTTTGAAGTCAATTAAGAGTCAAATTAAATAAATTCAAAACTAAGGATCTTTTTGTAAAAAGATTATGAATTTAGAGGTTAAATTCAGCTGAAAACAAAGGTAAAATTAAAGAAATTAGAAGTTTAAAGGTCAATTGAGGACAAAATTAAAAATATCAACGATCAAGGACTAAGATGGAAAATACGCTGGAATCAGGGTGCGTTTTTTAAACTTGACAGGGGTGAAATTGAATTACTTTTTGGAATCAAAATTCAATTGAGAACTTACATAAATAATTGAAAGTTTGACGAATGGAGTTAAAAGAGGAAATTTAAAACCTAATTTTACCCTAAATACCAAAACGACATTGTTTCATTTAAATGAAGCGATGTGTTTTGGCTATGTTTTGACCAAAACGACGTCATTTTGGTCAATGCCAAGTAAAAAAAAAGTTAGATAACACGTCATCTGGATACTATTCATCATCGTTTGTAACAAACCTGGAAATGGCAGCTCCAATGTCACCTTTCCAGCCTTCTCTCTCTCTCTCTCTCTCTCTCTCTCTCTCTCTCTCTCATACCTTCACCATACAAAAAAAGAAACATGCAACCCTTATGACCTGACAATGCACTACACTCTCGAGTCGAAAACCGCTAATTTTTCACCTAAAATGTCAATTTAAAAATGGTCTGAATACCCTAACCCAATCAGCCTTATAACTTGGTTTTGTAAAACCAGGTTATTTGTTTGTGGTCAACGAATGAGATCCTTTCAAGACGAATCAAAAGTCATAAACCATGCTCACGAGACCCCTCATGCTCCTCTTACCCCCTATAAATAGGGGTAGATTTCATGCAAGAGAGGTGGGGGAGAAAAAACCGAAGAAAAACTACCCCAACACTAGCCTTTCTTTGAAAAAAGGAGAAGGAAAAAAAAAAACAGAAACCATCCCATTCTGCTCGAAGCCAAAAAAACCAACAAAACATCTCCTCCCCCTACACAGTTGCCTTACATTTTGGTAAAACCCAAAAGAAACACACTAGTATACCAATCTCACCTCTGCATTGTGAATAACAACCCCTCCATTGCAGTCTCTACACTTCCCAAACAAGCACCTTCCTAAGACAACAGTTGTTGTGGACCATCAACAACTCAACTGTGAGCCAGCCAACAACACCCTCATTCAACCCATATAAATTTCTGCTCTCATTCTCTCTCATGTTATCTTCTTTAGAGGCATGTCATAGCATACTAGTAACGTCAAAGAATAATTCACGTAACTGACAGCCACCACTAGGTCAGGCCAGTGATGGCTAAAATGGACTAGACCCTTGTTTCAGCCCACATCTAAAAAAAAAAAAAGTTAGTTAGGCCATTTTTCGACCCAATAAAATGAGTTGGGTCAAGCCTGAGCCCAAACCATATACATGGGTTTGGGCCTCAAGCCCAATATGTCTATCCCATGTGGTTGGGTGTGTTCAACACGCCCTATTTTTCCTTAAGGTATAAATCTTTGTATGGCTTCATAGGACATGTTTTCCAAACACACCCTTAAAGAATTTTGTATGCCTCTGATTTTAGTTTAAGGGAGCATTTGCTAAGCTTTTCCCTTTAATTTTAATTTGTCTATATTTATGTGTATAGTCAAACAAACCCTTAAAAATAAAAAAGAATCTAAAAAAATTCAGGAAACATTTGAAATTATTTGTGGGTCCTTCAATTTTTTTTCCAACATTTTTGTCTAATATCAAGTTGAAAACTTACGTTATGACCCGATATTAAAAAATACCTGATTTTTCTCTAATTTTTTTTTAAAAAAATCCTTTGTTCCAGAAAAACAAAAGCATGTTTTTCTTCAAGAATTTCATTTAATATTGGGTTATAAACTTACACTGTAAAATAAAAAATACCCATTTTCTTTGAAATTTTGAAAAAATCTAAAGAATTTCAAAAGAATTCCTCATTTCAAAAACACAACAAATATGTTTTGTTTTCGTGCATATGATCAAATTATAAAGGTTTGTCACAAATTGTTTTATAAAAATCGCATTTTATCATGCAAAATACATATCATAACCTGTTTATGATTATCTATTAGGATTTGACTAAAATACCAAAAATCTCAGAACAATTAATTTTTTTTAATTAATATTCGGAGTATTAGGATTTAGTTATAGACTTTAATATTTGAGGGCATAAAATTACATTATAAAGTATACGCTCAAGTATTAAAGATATAAAAGTAAGAAATAAATGTGTTTCTAAAAATTAGGTTTTAGAATAGTTAGGATTTAACCCGATAAGAGATATATTAATTGCACTAGATGTATACGCTCAAATAGAAACATGTTTTAGATTAACAAATCACTAAACAATACAGTTTATCATATATTAATTGCACTAGATGTAATATGTTTTCTCGTTACATAACTAGTCTTTTTATCCAAATTTTTATAAATCATATATTTTCTAGTGATCATGATATTAAATGAGAACTACATCTAATAATTAATTTATAATTAACTCAAACACACTACTTATTTTTTTAAGACACAGCTCTGCATTTCAACGCCTCACGTCATAACACTCTTCATCAGAGATTTCATTTAGTCTTGAGACAATTGATTGTATATTATACTTGCGTGTGTTCTAAGACATCAAAGACAATTTCGAATTTGCTTTGTTTGATCAGTAACTTGATCGTGTAAATTAAATGCTATCATAGCGGACAGTCAAAAAGCAACACCCGTGGAAGGAAACAACAACCGTGCATGTTATTTATAATTATATTATATTATAGAACTAGTAAAAGACTTTGGTATTTTCCTGTTTCTTTTCTATTCAACAGCACTTAGCCGTATTGTGTATATTAAATCATCTGGATACGA
>Ga0307513_10004348_pt1 | contig 18927 bp, 31 predicted proteins | sample 15_EM_MG_FD_202174 | JGI IMG/M metagenome (GOLD analysis project Ga0307513, IMG submission 202174) | Populus trichocarpa ectomycorrhiza microbial communities from riparian zone in the Pacific Northwest, United States - 15_EM | ecosystem: Host-associated > Plants > Roots > Unclassified | place...
AGTGCGGCTCAGCCATACAAAACACCACTAAAATGGTAATGGATCGACATATTGGTGGTGTTTTGTATGGTGAATTCTGTTAAGATCCACTGCCAAGCCAGCCCAATTCTTCGAGATTTTACGGTACACAAACAAAGATGGCTAAATACCAAGGGAAAAATGGAAAAGAAAGAACGAAAAACGAAAAAAATAAAAATAAAAAAGGGTAAAAAAAGAAAGAAAGAAAGCATCCTCGGTAGCTTGTGAAAAACTTGCACTTTTTTTAAATTTTTACTTTTTTTCTTTCATTTCTTCTCTGCGGCTGGTTTTTGAACTCGTGATGATGGTGGGTGGTATGATAAAAAGGGTGGTGCAGTTTTACCCCGCAGATGTTTCTGCGCGGCCCCCGGATGGGAGGGGAGGGGATGGGGTTTTTCTCGGGGGGAATTTGATGCTCCGCTGGGGCTTTTCCCTTCCTGTGGAGTTGGAGGTATGGGTGGGTTAGTCAAGCGATGGGGGTTGTTCTATTGTGGTGATTGTGATATAAGTGGAGAAAGGTCGAGTGAGGTCGGAATAGAAGTCGAATGTCTGGATGATCGTTTGAAAAGGATGTTTTTAGTTTGGGCTTTGATATTTGGGCAGAAGGGATAAGAGGGGATTTCTAAATGGCTGAGATTTGCCACGTCAGTGGAACTGCTGAAACGGTGTTTCCCCTTCTCCATAGGCCTTCTATTGGTTCATCTTCTACGGCTACCAGGGACCAGTCGATATCATCGCCATGGAGACTGAGAAAGAAGAGTAGGGCAATCTCAGACAGATACTTTACTCCTTACCTCCCCCCCCACTAGACTCCTCCACCCACCCTCCTTCAATCTGTTTGGCTGGCTCGGCCGCCGAAATGGCGGTAGTTCTCCGTCCCTGGGAGCTTGGCTTTCTCTTAAAGAAAGAGGTCGAGGAAAAAAATAGATATGGAGGCCTTTTTTTTTCTTGCATCCCCAAACTCTGACCCATAAGCTTTCCCAGCTTTGCTTTATATTATCCTTTTTTTCCAAACTAAGCTCCCTAGCTGGTGCGAAGTTGACCTTTCTGGGTTGTCCTAAAATCCGAAGAGTTTAATCTAGAGATTTTCCGGTGGTTAAATTTGGCTAATAGGGTCGATTCCATTCAAGAGCTCCTTTTTGACCTGTTCCAGCTTCTGCGAATATTGAGGAGATTGAAGGATGCTGTTCGGAGATATCACTCAGTCTGCGCCTGCGCTGCTGATAGCATTAGTGGTGGCTGGTGTATTAGCGTTTGCCGTTGCGAGTGTTAGGAAAAATCGGAAGATACATAAACTCGGCGGCAGGGCTAAGTCGCTTCCAGGGCCATGGTTCTTGTTTGGTGATTGCTGTTTTCCATTTCTATAATGGGTGGTGAGTGTTAATGGTGTTTCTAGGGCTCGATGGAGTTATAAGGTCACTTGTGGCTGCTAGAGCTAACAGGGATATCGAGATTTGGGAGAGCCGGTTCAAGACCGCGGGGAGTCACACCGTTGAGACTACCATCGTCGGCATGAGAGTCGTTTTCACAGCAGATCCGGAGAACATAAAGGCTGTGCTGAGCTCCCAGTTTCACGATTATGGTGTGTTTGTCGGCTCTTAGAGTCCGTTGCGGGTCCTGGCAGAGCTGACGTGAATAGGCAAGGGAGAGACCTTCAACCGAGATTGGAAATCGTTCCTTGGCGATGGTATCTTCACTACTGATGGCCAACTCTGGCAGGCCTCTCGTCAACTGATTCGCCCGCAGTTCATCAAGGATAGAGTCTCGGATTTGGACACCTTCGAACGTCATGTATCCCACATGCTCGAGCATATACCTAGAGACGGTGCTACTGTTAACATCTCAGACCTCTTCTACCGCTTCACCCTCGACTCGGCTACTGACTTCTTGCTCGGCCAAAGCATCGATAGTCTTGGTAGCCCACAGGTTGAATTTGCCCGTGCCTTTGCCGATATTCAGAAGCACATGAGCAACAAGTCTAAGGCCGGTCCTTTAAAGTGGATGTTCCCGGAGGTAAAGTACAGGAAGGACCTGAAGGTTCTCAACTCGTTCGTGGAGCCATATGTTGAGCAGGCGTTGAAGATGAAGCCGGAGGAATTGAAGAACAAGAATGAAAAGAGTTATAACTTTCTTCACGCCCTCGCCGAATTCACTCGGGATAAGCAGATGCTCAGGGATCAACTGGTCTCTATTCTCCTTGCCGCTAGGGTAATTATCTGCTTGTTTTCTCTGGTGTGAGTGCGAATGGAGGGGTAATTATGGGATTAGGATTCCACTGCCGCTACGCTTAGCTGGGCCCTTCACGAGATTGCCCGCCAACCAGATATTGTTCAGAAGCTTCGGACGGAGGTTTTAGAGAGGCTTGGGCCAAATGGAAAACCCACTTATACGGACTTGAAGGAGATGAAGTATCTGCAACATGTTGTCAATGAGACGTTGAGACTTTATCCTGCAGGTATGATTAGTAATATAACTCGGTCGAAATGAACTCCTTACTGACTTTCGGTGGTAGTACCATTTAACATACGTAGGTCATTGAAGGATACATATCTGCCGCGTGGAGGTGGACCTGATGGACTTGACGTACGCACCCCGTGTTTGTTAATCATTGTTTGGATCTAATAATTGTCAATAGCCTGTTGGGATGCCTAAAGACACCATCTTCGGTTACGCCCCCTTGATTATGCAACGCAGAGAGGACCTCTTTGGACCAGATGTTGGAAAGTTTGATCCAGATAGATGGGAGAAATGGTGAGACAAAACCTACCCAGGATGGATGGAAATGTTTTTTTTCCTCTTTCATTTCTAACAAGCAATCTTGTAGGACACCAGAGAGGTGGCACTATGTCCCGTTCAACGGTGGCCCCAGAACCTGCGTCGGTCAGCAATTCGCCCTCACGGAAATGTCGTACGTCCTCGCAAGGATGTTCCAACAGTTTGGATCTGTCGAACCTAGGCAGACGGTGGAACAATATAAAAACTGTGATATTGTTATTTCTCCGGGCGCTGGTGTTCTGGTTTCCTTCAAACCGGCCGGGTCCCCTTAACCAAACTAGCTACCTAATGGCCGCTCTTTACCTGTATTGATTTATTAGTTGAGATAATGCCGTAAACTTGCCCCGTATTCTCTCCGCATCCTACGTTTTTTTGTGCCTATTTCTGTTCTTAACCTATTAGTCTTTCTCCCGCGAGTTATCTGCGGGAAAATCAAACAAATCAGGGGGGCCTTGTAGCTTTGTATCAGATGGGGTTCAGGTTTTTAACAATTGTTGGTCGGCGATGGATGGTGCCAGGCTGTTGAAGGTGATTTTCTGGGAGGAAAATGCGGGATGCAATAGGCATTGAATAGATATATGGTATGAGTGGGGGGAGTAAATGGGGGGGGGTGTGGGTTGGTAATGCCGATTGGGGCGTGGTTTTCTGTTCGGGTATGAGTTGTGGTTGTTCAGGATCGATGCGGCCATTTGATGAGCGAGTGTAAGACATGGTGTGCAAATTTGATGTTTTTTTCAAAAGCTTGAATGTTGTCTTACAGTTGGGCGGGTGTGGTAGGTAAGTGTAGTGCTGATATGCAACTTCAAAGCTGAAACGGTGATCTTGAATAATGTTTTGTGGTATGATAGTGAGGTATATACCGGTAGATAGTCTAACTGGAGCATCTGGTTTATTCACATTTTCTTTCTTGAACATAATAGTACCTTATTGACGCAGTAGTCGCTGAAGTGGATTTTGCCGCAGAGAAATTATATGGTCCCGGCATGTGTTCGTTTTTCAGGGTTACACAGAAAAGTCTTCATAACTGCACTGGTCCTTAGACTACCTGTAGCTGTGGCTGGCGCAGTACTGGTATGTTGGTGCCAGCCAAAGAGCAGCCACAGCTATAGTACGGTAGTCTACATGTGTGAACCGGTGCGGCTGCAAGGACTTTCAACGGCAGTGTCTGGGATGATTGACCCTTCACCGGTTGATACTTGGGCCATGGTGGTTGTGGTTTAGTTGTGGCGACATGCCTTGGCATAAACGCTTGCTCAGTCATCGCGAAGCTTCTTCCTTCCCTACTTCAACTCTTTACCATCTCCACCTATTACCCTCCGCCCGTTTCCTCCTACACCTGCCCCCTCCTTCTCCCTCACTCAGCCTTTCCACTCCTTCATACTCAAAGAGAAAACCCTTCAACGCTGCACACAACCGCTTGCCCCTACAATCTTCTAACCTTCTTTTTGACACTCATCGCGTCGCTTAGGTTGCTTGAGTGCATTCTCTTCGCCTCTTCCATCCCCCTCCACCTCCTCTCTCGGCTCCTCGCACTCCTCTATTAATTCGCGCGACCTCCCTCCCCCTGTCCGCAACCGCGCGTCTTCACCCATACCATTCCCTTTACACTTTTTTCTTAATTTCTGTCTCTTTCCGCCATGGCCGTTGTTCTTAGTACTTCGATGTCGGAGGTTCTGGGTCAACGTATCCAGCCAAAGCTAGTGGAAATAGGATGGAGCATCAGTGGTGAAGATAATTCTCCCCTTAGCGAATACATCTGCCTCATGATACAGAATGGCAAGAGTCGGGAGCAAATTGCAGAGGAACTTTCGGGCGATTTGCTCGGTTTGGCACCGGGTGATTCGACGGCGTTAGAGTTTGCCAATTGGTTGTTTGAGCAGGTTGATACCCTGAATGGGAAAGCCCAGGGAAATGGGAGCCAGCAGGAACCAGCCACTCAGGAACCGGCTGCTTCCTCAGAAGAACCTCATGGTGCGGACGGTGCCATGGATCATGACATGGGCGAAGTTGCGGATGGAGAGTCTGGGCAGAATGGAGTGTATGTATACCCTGGCTTTAACTGGCCAATACCTCGATGTTGCAATTTGGTATGTATGGCCTGTGCTATGTGCTAATTCAAATTTTATTTAGACCTACCGCGCCGAAGGCTATGAGAAATCCACAGGGACGGCGGTTATTCAATCAGCTAGCAAAGGCGATGGACCGAACGGCGCCTTCTGATCCTTTGCATCGTGTCAGGCCTCAGGCTGGAGGAATCGAGAGACGTGATCCTCCCAAGGGTCCTTCGAGAGGTATGATGCGGGGCGGACAAATGGGCCGTCAGAATGGTCCTGCCCGCCAGAATGGGCGTAATGGAAATGCCCCCCCAACCTCTGGCTTCACGGCCTTGACTCCTCAGCAACAGATGCAATTTTATCATTTGTATCAACAGCAATCCCAAGTCATGGCTCCGTTCATGGGCGGTCCACCACCTCCTCATATGGGCCCTGTGGGCCATCATCCTCACCACCCCCACCATCAGCACCAAATGCCGATCAACGGGCCAATGAATGGACATGTGAACGGGCCTGTGAATGGGCCTATGAATGGACCTATGGGGATGCCACCGATGATGGGTAGGGGTCCGATGATGGATAATCCATACGGCAACAACTTTTCGCAGCCAAGGCGTGTTGGCGGATCTCTATTTGAGCGTATCCAGGCACCACCAGACAACAAGTTCAACCACGGTAACAAAAGCCATCATCACAAAGACAACGGCAGCAGCGAAATGGATACCGGCGAGGACGCGAGTGCCCTAGGCGGCAGAGCACCAACACCAACCGCAGGAGATGCACTACCATCGTCGTCCATGGACCAATCCTCGGACAAACCACTAGACGAAGTCCCCTGCAAGTTCGCGGCCAACTGCACTAAGCCGGAATGCCCATTTGCGCACCCGACTCCCGCAGCGATCCCTGGCAAACCCGTCGCATTCGTATCCGGTGAAAAGTGTTCATTTGGCGCTGGTTGCAGAAATCGGAAATGCACCGGTTCTCACCCATCACCCGCTGCTTCCGCTGTCATCGCTAGGCCAGTGAAAATTGACGCGGAGTGCAAGTTCTATCCAAATTGCACTAATCCTACTTGCCCTTTTAAACAGTATGTCTCATCCCACCTGACTTGAATACTTTTATCCCTTATGTGTATGTATATATACTGACAGTATGCAAAGTCCGGACATGCCTCTCTGCCGTAACGGTCCAAAATGTACTCGCCCAGGCTGTCATTTTACCCACACCGAAGTCAAATGCAAATTCAACCCGTGCCTGAACCCCAGCTGTGCGTATAAGCACGATGAGGGTCAGCAAAAGGGCGCATTCGATCATAAAGTTTGGACTAAAGATGGTAGGCGGGAGCATGTTAGCGAGAGGAGGTTTGTCAACGATGACATGGAGGAGGAATTGATCATCCCTGGTCAGGTGCCTGTTGGTGCAGAGAACGTCGGGGACATGGACACCGCACCTGTTGATGATCTGGAATAGTAGGGGATGGGGAAACTGGCTGGTGGTGGGGGCCTGTGCATGTTTTTGCTTGCTTCATAGTTGTGGTTTTCTCTGGAGTGCCGGGGTTGGCGAAACGGTCTTATGAAATGATGCTTGCAGTACAGTTATGCATGGACGGAGAAAACTAGAAGTCTAGCGGCGGGACCCTCTTTTCTTTTTTTCTTTTCATCATTAGATATTTGCTTTTTTTCCCTCCTCCTTTGCACCTTTTCTCCCCATCACCCGAGGGCTATATAGTTAATCTGTTCCGCTTCCCCACCCCACTTTTTTCCTTTCTAATCAGTTTTCCTATTACCTTACCTGGAGTCGTTAAAGTTTGGGCCAATCTACTTTTTTTCTCTTTTTCTGTTCTCACATTAGGGATGGCGGTGTTGAATTATCGTTGTTTTGCTTGTATATAATTATTCGTTGGACGCACGTGCGGTATTCATATCACGGAGATTGACTGGTATTCCTTTGTTGTGATTTCATTGGATTAATATGAGCTGTGAGGTGACCATGATGATGAGGTTGGGTTGGACCAAGCTTCTTGTGTGAGGGTAGGTGTATCGTAGCGTGTGCCACGGCATGATATGGGTGTTTGGCAAAGGGGAATGTAGTTCTTGGAGCATTTGGTACGCAATGTGGTTTATGTGCATGGTCGGGAGTGGGTCTTCAGATATTTGTGCTATTTTTTAAGATCTGCCTACCGCTGCTTTCCTCATCCATGCCATCACCTGGGGTCTCTGACCCCCTTTCCCTTGTATGAATAATGCCACCGTGATCTCTAGTTTTCTACACTATCCTCAGCCTCATACTCTCTCCATCTGAGACACCTGCTCACCCATTCTCGATTGCCTTCGACCTCGCCTTCTCCCTTACGCCCACCATCACCCTACTCCTTTCTAGCCTTAGCTCTCTCCTCCCCTCTAACCTCCAAAACCCTCAGTGTAGTCCGGTCCCTCTCCTGCAATGCCGATTTCGTGACGCCCCCGTAAGCCTCCTCCGTCTGCTTCACTACCATGTCCTCCCACCCCTCCTTCAACCCTTCACTGCCCCCCATGCCATCTTCCCAGACCTCATCAATCGTGCCCCCAACCTTTCTAAAGAGGCCCTTCATTCCCCCATTCGGCCCTTCTCCCCCGCCATCATTGTAACTCGCAAAGGGCCCTTTAACAGCCCACCGAACCCCCAACGACTCTTCCAAAGCCTGGTCCACTTCCTTCACCCCAACCACCCCATCGGCAACCAGCTTGCACGCCTCGCGAAATAGGGCAAAGGCAAGTCTATTCGCTACGAAGCCCTTTGTCTCCTTCTTTACCAATATCGGCGCATGCCCCTCCCGACCCTTCCAATAGTCCATTGCGAAGGCAACCTCATCGGCGGAGGTATCCGGGGATGGCACGATCTCGATGAGCGGGAGGATATGCGGCGGGTTGAACGGATGCACCACCAATAACCTTGCCTTCGCACTCGCGCTCAGGCCCTGTGCCTGCGTGCTCGCCGGGATTCCCGAAGTGCTCGTCCAGAGGTGGCATGTTTCTGGCAGCAGTGGGGCTATGCTTGACCACACCGCTTGCTTACTAAGGGGGTTTTCCGGGGACTGTTCCTGGAGAATGTGCGTTTCGGGCGTGCATGCGGCCTCGAGAGTTTTCGCGAGGGTTATTGTGCCGTTGGAGAGGAGGGTCTCCACCGATTGCGCTGCCGTAGAGGAAGTAGTAGGGGAGGCGGAGAGGTACAGTGGGAGTAGTGACTTGATGTAGGGTAACAGGTCCTCCCTTGGATCGTAGATTGTTATCCGATTGGTTGGGTCACGCAGGTGCACGGCGCACCAGGATAGGCCGATTGTGCCAGTTCCGATTAGGGTTATGTTGTTCGAGCTCATGTTGTTGTTTTGTCCTCGATAGGTGGCGGTACCGTACAATCTGTTGTCAAAAAAAGCCGGATTGGCGGAGCCAAAGCGAAACTGAGTCGACGACCGCCGAGCCAACAGGGGGGCACGGGGAAGGCAAATTCGCCACAGCTTGGACATGTAGGCAGCGGCGGTGGTTGGACAAGCAAGTTCGAGAAAGTTCTCACTGGCGCCAATCGCCAGATTATGCTCGGGGTGCGGTGGCTGGGCCTAGCGTAGGTACTCGGATACCAGGGCTAGTCCGCGAACACAGGGCTGACAAAGCTAACGACGATATTAGGAATAGCGCACGCACTAAGGGGTGTGTGTTGAAAACCAGCAGAATTCCTCGAACGCTTTCTGCTTTACTATTGGTTGAACTATCTATTCAAGGTTTCTATTGGATATTTGCCACTTTAGCTCATGCTCAGAATAAATCCTGGTGTTCGCGGACTAACCCTGACACCCGAGTAGCTCGAGGAACGTGGTCGCGAACAACTGGTCAAGTTTCGGGGTTGTTGTTTGGCGGTTACCCCGAGTGTTCGGATTGGCAATGAGTGGCTGTGAGAATATCGGGGGATGTTTTTTCTCGAAAAAAAAGAAACCTCTTTCGATGATGGAGGGTGAGAAAAAACTTGGTTTGAAAGCTGGGGGGGGGGGCAATCAGCGATTTTATCGTGAATGGGCGGTTATCGACGGGTATCATATCCTAGCACCCCGCTTTTTGCGAAACTCGCTAAAGTCCAGACTAGGATGTCTTAATTCCGGGCCAGTGAGAGGGGAAATCGGCCCCTAACGGGGAGTTTCTCATAGGATAATGCACTAGGCAACGCCTGCCAACGAAGTTACAAATCGCCAAGAATCTCGAGCTGTTGCAGGAGCCTTACTGGCACCGGAGTTGAAAAACGTCCTGATCCGAGTTTCGTGAGTTTTTTCACTTTTACAAGCTATTATATAAATGGTTGTCCCGGACCCTTTTGGGTTCTGTGGGTTGTCTTTCTTGATTTTTTGGAAACATCAAATATCACTCCTTCCTTCTCTTGCAGCTGGCGGTATTTTACCCAAGTTTTTTCTTTCTTTCTTTCTTCTTTCCATTTTTCTTATTATTTTATAAGTCTTTTTGAATATCATACAAAATAAATAGACTACTGGTAGTCTATCCTTCCATCGAAGGATACAGCGTATCATAGCTTCACTAGTTTCCAAAATGTCACTCCTCTCCCTCCCAAACGAGCTCCTCCTGCAGGTCGGGGAGAGCATGCAAGACCCACGGGACGTCAACTCCCTCATCAGGACTAACCACCGCCTACACTCACTGCTAACCCCCCACCTCCACGCCCTAGCCCTCCAACCACGCAAGTGCCCAGTCCTCCCGCTCTGCTGGGCCGCCTGGCACGGCCACGCCCCCCTCGTGCACCTCCTCCTCTCAAAAGGCGCGCACCCCGAAACGCCAGATCCCGACAACGGCGACACAGCACTGCACTACGCCCTCTCCCAGCGGCTGCAGAGGAACCCCACATCCCCCATCCTGCAAGACCTGCTCAAGCACACCGCCAACCCAAACGTCCCGAACCCCCAAGACGGCAGCACCCTCCTCCACCGCGCCGCCTCGGCAAACGCAACGGAGGAGCTAACCCTCCTCCTCGCCACCCCAAAAATCGACGTGAACGTCTGCATCAGCACCACAGGCGACACCCCGCTCACCCGCGCGGTGTCAATGAACCACCCGGCCGCGACAAAACTCCTCCTGGGCCACGGCGCCAACCCAAACGTCCTCACGGCCGCCGGCCAATCCCCCCTCTCGCTCGCGGTGAAGCTGGAGAACGCGGAAGTGGTCACGGAGCTGCTGCGCCATTCCGCCGACGCCGCGCTGCGTCTGCCGCTCGACGGGCAGACGGTGCTGCACCAGGCGGCCTGCGCGAACAGCGAGGGCATGGTGCGCTTGCTGCTGCGCCGGGGGGTCTGCGCGGATATTGCCAACCGCCAGGGGAGGACGCCGCTGGATGTGGCGGTGCTGCTGGGGTGCGAGGGCGCGGCGGAGGTGCTGCTGCGCGGCGGGGCCAAGGTGGATGTTTGGAGTGAGGAGGGCGGGGAGACGGCGCTGTTTAGGGCTGTCAGGTATTGTCCCGGCCGGGTGCCGCTGATTAGTCTGCTGGTGAGGCATGGGGCGGATTTCAGGGGCGTGGCGAGTCGTGGGGAGGGGAAGAGCGTTTTGGAGTTTGCTAGGGAGTGTGGGTATTCTTGGGTTGTGGAGATTTGTGAGGGGTTTGAGAGAGGTGGCGGTGGCGGCGGCGGCGGCGGTGGTGGTGGGAAGGGGAGGATTGGGAATAATAAGCTTTAGGGGGGTTGGCTGGTTGTGTGGTGGGGGTGTGTGTTTTGTGTTTTGTTGTTCTAGCTATGGGTGGTTTGCTTGTCCGGGACTTGTAACTTAGAGTGCTTTGCTTTGTTTCCTTGTTTTGTAACTGGAGATTATTTACTGTGCGTGCGCGCTGATAGATTTGTTTCCCTGCCCTTCCATTCGTTAGAATAAACTCATTTTTTGCGAATCCTCGTCCTAATTTATCCAGCAACATACGGTAGTTATCATTATATCAGCTGTGCAATCACACCTCATCACTCGCGGCCGTTATTCACACCCCCGTTGTAATAAAACTAGAATTGATATCGACAAGTAAGAGAGGAAATTGGCATAGAAGAAGAATGGCTTAATTAACCACACTATGGCACTCAGACGCGTTGCTATATCCCCGAGTGCCCCCTATTTTTATTGTCTGTATTCGGAGGCTCACAGACCTCCTCCGAACACTAGTCTACTATGATAGCTCAATTGCTAAGCATCGTGAACTCCGCGATAACTAGCATAGTTACGGTATGACATCCCCATATTCCGACAACCCTCGGAGTATTCCACACTCTACCAAACATCATGGATCGGATTACCTTCTACTCTTCCCCCCCACCACCTTTCCTTCTTCTTAGTTACCAGAGCATCGGTAACGTTAAGGCTGGGTTTTGCATCGCTGTTTTTCCCCCTGATTTTCGCGTGTGTAACTATGGACCGGGGAGAGTGGGGGGGGGGGGGGAAACTTCTCGAAAAGTGCGATTCAGTGATGCGGCAACCTATCCACCGGTATGGTAGCTTTGACCAGTATTCTCTCCCTGTTTGTTCATAGCAAATCGCTTTAGGAAAATCAGTGTATTGATGATCTCTTTGCTTGCTCAGGCCTGGGGTTAGATAATTTGTATCATTACACACGGTTAATACCAAGCAGCTATGAATAAGAGAAAGAAAAGACAAATAGGAATAAAAGCCACAGAATGTGGGCTTTCTCTTCTAAAAACAGTCCTTTCAGCTCATGGTTCATGTTATTAGAAATCTAGCTTAAAAGATAGAACAACTTGAACTTGCCCAGGATCAGTGCCGATGTGGAAAAAGCCGTCAGGAAAACCTATACTTTGAGAAGCATGAAGAGAGCAATTTATCAATACAGGGGTGTATAGTGAGCAGCTCTTGTAGTCAGTCTGTGGCATTATTTGGAAAACTACATGCCAGTAACGGGCTATGAGTCTAGATCAACAACCCAACTGGGTTTGGTGAGACACGAGAACTGGAAAGTAACCACTACCAACCCCATTCTGTGGACCCCAACCGACCTGCTCACTTGCCATCAATGACCCAAACCAACTAGCAAGAACAGAAACCAACATCTATAATCAAGCATTCATCCACCCACACCATTATCCCAGTACTCACTTTCTCCATAACTCCAGCACATACTGCCTCAATGACAGCAGGCAATCAACCTCTCTCATTTCCTCATCATTCGGATATCCTGCACCAATGGCACCATCAGATTCTTCACCATCTTCTCCAATGATTTATAGAATGCTCCATAAGCAGTGGTGAAAGTTGTGGGACCCCTAGCAGAACAAATACCCTGGGAAGGAGAAATACCTACAAACGAAGAACTTTCATCGTTTTGGCCAGCGATGGAGGCAGGGAAAGCAGTCTGAGTAAGGGAGCAATGGGAGGCAGAATCATCTGAGTTTCTGGGGGCAGCTAGGTAGATGGTATCACAGTTCAAGTTTTCAACCTGGGTAATGAAATCTGAAAATAGGGTATAAAATCTTTCACAGCCGATTTAACACTGATCAGTCTTGCTGGTTGCATGCAGATTGAATTAGTTGAGCATTTCAGGAAGGGCTAAACATGTTAGTATTTGTTTATAATAAAGTTATTAGATAGTAGGAGGTAAGAGTCTGTTATAAATTCGCTATAAAATATCCAACTGAAACCCACTAAGGGTTTTGAGAATCATGAAATCGTTTCTCAGAGTAGTGCCTCCATATAAGTCAGTATCAGCAAGAACATCATCTCTGTAGGCCACCATATTTCCTCCCTCAATATATATCCTATCCATCTTTGTGTCCATGGCACTTCCTGGTCTACCACGTTTAAATGTTTTATGAAATTGATGTTAGATCAATTTGTACAACTTGACAGAAATGGTCAAGTTATCGACTTGCTCTTCAAGTGATGAGATGGTTGTCTTTTGTTTGGGACCAGTTTCCTTGAGCAATACAGTCTTGCATTTGAGCTCACGTACGCTTTCTAGAAAGGTTGCCCAGCTCAGGCTAGCTGGGTTTCTAATCATTATCAATCATATATTATATTGCACAGATAATTCATTTTTTACTAGTTCATCTGTTAACTTCTCTTTTGAGCTGTCAATTATCTCTTTGTCCTCATCTCGAACCTCCATATCTGCAATCATGATTGCTTTGCAATCCGTTCCACTCATGCTTTCCAATGTATGCGGCATTTGTGAGAACATTCTAGTTTCAATATTTTTTCCCTTTCTATAGATATTCAACCTTTGTAACAATTCTGCGTTGAGTCCACCTTTCTGTAGCCTATGGACTTCACATAATTGGCAAATGTCAGATACCAGAAGTTCTTAGAGATAGATCTCTTTGAGTGGAATGGGTTTTAGGGTTGTTGACATTGTAACTCTTATGTTTTGGTGGTTAGCAGGTGCTGCAATAGTTGCAGAAAAAGAAAAAAAATTCCATCTAGGAAACATACTTGTTAAACTGTATTCTGAAAGGTGAGGTGAATAAACTTTTGGGATTGCTGAATTTTGTTGGTCAGGTTGCTTGTATGAAAGTTGTGGTGGGTTGTTTGAGGATGGGAAGGAATGAGAGGTTTGCGTGTCAACTGGTGTTTATATACAACACCACAAGCAGAGTTCTTGGCACAAAGACCTCAAGAGGCAACTGTAAAGCCCAGTTAACTACCACAGTTATGTATATATTTGACTGTTAACCTTAAATAACTAACTTCTAACTTCCTGCCACACCTTGTACTCTTCTATCATAACTTGAATAATTTTCCCATATACTTCTCCTGCCATCTATACAAAACACTTCAATTCCGCATTAGGTTTAGGGCTAACAATATTCAATACCAGTATTGAATACAGTGCTACTAGAAAGACTGGTAACTTAGGATCGCTCAAACGAGCTAGTGCAAATTCTGGTCTTATCTCTTCTAATTGGTGTTGTTACTGGGTAGCTAACACGGTAGGATTCCGGGATAACTAGGCCGAGGATATTCGAGACAACACATTATAGGTGAGGAAGGCTCAAGAAGAATTGTTCGGTCAAGTAATAGAAGAATATCTTAATAACTTATAATATTGTTAAGGTCTCTTCTCTGTTGGTTGATGATTCTTCAACCACTGGGGAGAGGCCTCTATTTATACTAATATTCATGCTACTTCGACTTCTCTAGTTAAGAAGTATCTTCTAAACAATTCAGTTTGTCAGAACAAAGTGCCAACACCGTTTGACCCTGAAAGCTTGCCCAAATCAACTCAGAGAATCTCGCGAACTACTATTTCATCTGAGGGTGTCCCCACTCCACCAGTAGACAGTCTTCGATCTCTTCGTCATAAAAGACTATAAATGAATATGCGGCCCAAATGCCTACATACCAATAGTAATATGGAATATGGAGTGATCAGTTCCGATATCCAGCTATCAAAGCATTATGCAGCACTATGCATATGCAACTAGAGAATGAGAGGAGTAGTGTTCTCTATCATCGTTCCAATCAGTCAAACATATCTTGAAACATGCTCTCATCCAGTAGTCCGAGTTGTCTTCCAGATGCCTTTAGGAGGCTCATAACTCTGGGAGCCTGGGTTCGGACATATGGTCATCCTATGAAGCCATATACCTCACAGTTAAATATTAGGTAAGCTATTCCCGATAGGGTAATAGGTGTAGGCTGTGATTAACAAATCCCAATCAAGGCAATAGAAGGTCATTTTTGGTGGAAGGGCTTTCCATATAGGAGATCAAGAGGAGGCCCAAGAGGATGGCCCAGTGACGAATTAGATGAGCGCATTAGATATTTCCCATCAAGTACAGTCAATCAGATGAAACTGATATTCCTTGTACAAGGTTAGATCATGAAAACATGGTACAGAGCAGGGATCAGAGGTAGGAGAGTCATGGTACGGTGCTTATCAAGTGTGTACCATAATTGTGTTCAAATCAGAGCAATTGAATTTAACAAAGTGCAAACTAAAGAACTAAACATTCATCATCATAACTAAACATTACTGTTTTTTCTTTTTCTGTTTTTTTGGTGAGTCCCTTTTCAATCCTTCTTTTCACAGCAAAAACCACTACTATGGAGTGAAGAATGAAAGACCTATTGTGCTACGCAGAAACAGCAGCATTGGTGACCTGGAATAGCAGAATTAAAACAAATAGGAAAATCAGAAATTAAAGAAATTAAACCAGAATATAAAAAAAGCAAGACTTAGATCAGTAGTGCAGGGCAGGGGATCATGGGATTGTTGAGGAGAAGGACAATTTGGTAGCATAAGTGAGGGCAAAGGCTAAGGAAAAGCAGCAGGAAGAAGGTAGTAGGTGGGAAAGCAAAGGGCAGAAGAGCACTAGCAGTGAGCAGAGGAGCCATGGGATGGGAGAAGTAGATGGGGAAGTAGTAGGTGGGGTAGTGCAGGGCGGGGGAGTAATAAGCAGGGAAGTAGTGGGCACTAGAGTAGTGGGCAGGGAGATAGTGGGTTGAGGAGTACAGAGCAGGGGAGTGGGATACAGGGGAGTGGGATACAGGGGAGTAGTAGGCGAGATGGGCAGGGAAGTAGTAGGCAGGGGAGTAGTGAGTGGGGAGTAGTGAGCGGAGAAGAAGATAGGAAGCTGAGGGGGACTGAGGGGTAGTTGATAGACAGTAGGTTAGGTAGAGTAGGAGAATCATGATAAGGAGTAAAAAAAAAAAAAGTGACGAAATAATGGATAACAGCTAGTATTTAGTATGACCCCCATTTGCACTAAGAACAGCATCCACTTGATCAACCATAGTATCCAGAATCTGACCAAGCTGATACTCAGTAATTAAATTCCACTGATCTTGAATAGCAGTAATCATGTCGCTATTGTTCTGGGGGTGGGGGAGAAGCTTGCCGATACGTATCTTCATCAATCTTCAAACAGCCTCGATTGGATTAAGATCTGGGGAGGTTGCTGGCCATAGCATAAGATAGTTGTAGAGACTACCCTCCTATAGCTCAGTAACATTAGTATGGGCATGATGGGGGGAAGTATTATCGTGTTGGATATAGACGTAATTGTTGGTTTAAACTGACTCAGTATTCCAGAAACGATCGAAATGGGGTAAAATGTGGGTCTGATGTCCCCCTTGGCATTTATTGTCTTACCCCAGGCACCTTTATCTCAAATAATTAATGGGCCCTTACGATGGCTAACAATGCAGCCTCTGACAATAATCGATTCCTGCTTCTTAAATTTAGGCAAAAGGCAGGACTCGGCAAACCCTTCCTCTGCTCGCCTAGTGACCCAAATACGACCAGGAGCCCTACCAACATTAAAGGCACATTCATTCGTCCAAATAACCTTGGCCCAATCATGAGTCCATACCTTATAGATATCAGCCCAGGAGAAGCGTGCCTAATAAATAAATATATTGAATTAGTATTTAGAAAAGCCTTATTATTGAATAATATTTCAAAATACAAAACAAAGCGTTATCTTAGGAGATAGAGGCTTCTTCACAAAAGGGTGTAGAGGACTTGACAATGGGAACTAGAATAATTGGACCTTATCTGGAGAGCTTGTTTGGCAAAAATGGGACTGAACTACTATTAGAGGATCCATATAGGCCATGGAAGCAGACAGACTTGCGAGAACTATAGGTGTCCCAGGTGGTGGAAGTTTCTGTGTAACTCCAGATAACTGGCGGGCCCTACAGGTAATTGGCGAAGACTGCACATGACAGGTAATGTCTGCAGAAGACGGGCAAGGACTGCAGAAGACGGCCCCGGGCAAGGACTGCAGAAGACAGTTGAGGACCACAGATGGTGGGTAAGGATAACACGTACGATTTGGGAACTGATCGGTTGAGGACTGTAGGGTCCTATAGTCACCATCTTAAATGGTAGTCTTTCTGAAAGAACGGACGCACTTGCCCTACAGCCTGAGCCACATGCCTAGGATGCTCTGAATAGCGGTCCTGGCGGTGCCTACAGGGCGGGACACTTGGGAATATTGGTCCACCATAAGGCAAGAATCCCTCAAGAGCTATTCAAGTTATAAAGCCAGCATTTGTTATATGAGCTGTGTACATAGGCAGTGGACTTGCCATGTCATGAAATACTGTATTGTAGGAAGTCAGGACTATAATAAGCAGAACAGACAGGGATATATTTGGCTGGTTAACCTTAGATAACTGATCAATAGTTTCTTGCCAGACCTTGTATCCAAAAGTGTGGTTTCCAGACATCAGAGAATAATTGGCATTAGGTAAAGAATGAATGTAGAGAAATTACAAAGAGAGGGAGATGTTGGGGTACCTACTGCTTGGGTTGTGATTGAAAGAAAAGGTTTCTTTCGGGCAACACAATGATTATATTTTGCTGAAGACATTGTACGAGGTAGTGTCCAATTACAGGCATTGAGACAAGCTATTTGGGCAATTTCATCATAGGGCTTGCCCTGATTTTCTGCTGAGGCCGTAGCTAAGGTGATAAGCTTCTAGCGGTTTGGTGTATAAAGGATAGAATGCCGGCCACAAATACTATTAATAGTGAAAGTATGTGGTAGATGTGCAATACGGTAGACTGTAGAGAGCGCAACACCAGTTGCTGTTGCAATCTGTCTATATGACCAGTTGGCAAAATGTTTGAGCCCACGGATCTTATGGTAATGGCCAACATCAACTTCAGTACGTAGAGACTGGGGGTTGGTTTCCAGGCTGCTTGATTCAGGACCAAGAACGGAGGTGGGACTGTTAGGATGAGAGATACCGAAGGAATCGACTCTGCTTTCGACTTGAGTCTTTCTTTCTCTATTGAATATAGAGCAGGGAGTAGAACAGCGAGTGGGACTTAGAAGGTTGCAGTCAGGCTCCGAGTCAGCAGCAATAATATACTGGGACTCTGAGCAAGGCTTTGTGGAGGAAGTGGAATATGTTAAAGGTGGATTTAGAAACGGAATATATGACGAGGTCTCATTATAGAAGGTTTCGGCATCAAAGAGCCAGGTACGTAGAGGGCCTGGGCTTCCTGGAACGGGAAGGAGATGCTCATGTCTACTAGTCAACTGTTAAGACATTGCCAGCTGACATAGAACTATAACTCATAATAACTTATCGTAGAAGCTTTCTTGATTTCTATTTATCATAAAATTATCTATACGTATTCATCACATATCGATTGTATATTTCTACCCACACACCATTGCCTCGTATTTCACGGTAATCTTCAAATAATTAAGACAAATTTTCCATTTCTTATTTTCTCTAACGATCTAATGATTATCAGTATGATCGTTCTACACATTCAACCTACCTTTCACTAGTCTTGATTTAAGTGAGAATACCAACACGACATTATTTACCATCAAATCAGCATTCAGTGGTTGTCGCACATGCCCCTTAGTTGGAATATAAACCGCCTGGGCCCTCAGCAAGACAGTACCCTTGACGAGGCACAGCATGACTTGGCATTTGTAAAATAGCGAGTAGACTTAAGATAATTAGTAAGACATATTGCATCATTGAATTGAAAGGGAAGGTGAAAGAATCAATCGAAAAGGTGAGCCTCTTTCATATCTAATAATCAAATTATGGCTTCAAAAGACACAATTCTTTCCCAAGTACAAGAACTAATCGCCATTAATATGACAGCTACCCAAACAGCTCTAAGTCTTACTGTTGCAGCAGCGATGGTTGGGGCTGCTCTGAGTACGGTTATGCATCGCCGCTAAGGGAGAAAGAACCGTGAGGAAGAGAGCGAATGGAGGCAAAAGCTCTTGCTTGAGGAGGAGAGGGTGGTGATAAAGAGGTGCTATTTTCACTACAGGTTGGGTTTTCCCCCAACTATCTGGCAATTGCCATCAGCAAAAATAATACCTTGCGTCCTGTGCGCCCCGTGCGTCTGACGCCCGGGACGTCGGAATGCTAATCGCGAATCAGGACGTAACGTCGGATCGACGTCGCGTCCTGACTTTGCGTCACCTAGCGCCATCCGTCCTGACGCCATCCAGACACGGACCCCTACGTCCTGTGCGTCCTGACTGCGTCTGGTGCTCCTCTATTACCTCCTGACTCCCCCTGATCTACGACTCTTCCGTTCCTACTGCGTCGGGTCCTCCGCTATTGCGTTCTGACTG
>Ga0307513_10004349_pt1 | contig 18927 bp, 11 predicted proteins | sample 15_EM_MG_FD_202174 | JGI IMG/M metagenome (GOLD analysis project Ga0307513, IMG submission 202174) | Populus trichocarpa ectomycorrhiza microbial communities from riparian zone in the Pacific Northwest, United States - 15_EM | ecosystem: Host-associated > Plants > Roots > Unclassified | place...
GAGGGGGTGAAGCGGGTCGTTGGATTGTTTATAGTTTTGTTCACGCCATAGCTAGCGCTCCACGCGGTTTCTTGTACTTTAACAACGAATACATGATTAAAAAAAAAAAAAAAAAAAAGCACCAACAATCGTACCTAGTTGACACAACTGGCCCGCAGAGAGAGGCTTGCTGGGGAATGGTGTGCCGGCATCAACTGCATCAGGCCTGATTGGCAAATATGGAACTGTTCTGTTCTACCACTGTTCGTCCTGTGAAAATTGGCTTCACTCCGGCGTGGAGTTAAGCGGGAAAGGCAAGCGGAGAAGAAAGGGCGATTTGTATAGGGGAATGGAGCTGAACAGTTACGTTCAAACTGTCCTGTCGGGCGATTGGTTTCTGCTGTAAAAATCACTGTCTCCCAGTGTCGGAGTGGAAAGGATGGGCATGCAGAATGGGAGACAATTCTTATGGGAGAAGGAATAGAGCAGTTACATTACTATTATCTTTCTACGCTATGGTTAGGCTAATTGGTGGGTTAGGGGTCAGCAATGTTGAAAGTTGGGAAAATATTGGTCGGATCATTATTTCCGGAACCTTCATTTTGACATCATTATTGCATCTTCATTATTCCGTTTGGGTGTCAACCAGACATGCCCTTCAAGAACAAAATAGCGTTTTGCAGCAAACCTCTATAATTGTGGTCAAAATCATGGTTTGAGGTGGCAACCAGACGCGCCCTTAAACATTGGGTTCCATGGGTCGCAACGGATCCGATCCTCAGTGACTGAATGACACAAGACTTTTATTGGTACGAACAAATATGATGACAAAGTGCCTTTTAGAACAAACAAAGTGGAATATAACAAAAGACTAAGAAACGAATGATGGACAAAGAGATAAAAGGTGAAGCCGGAGGAGACTGGGTGTATGATAGATAGAGACGAAAGAACAAATAGAAGAACCAGCTTCCTTACCCCCTGCAGTGTTGATAGTGCCGAATTCCCCTACTCGAGTACATCGCGCTAAAACTCAGACTAGAAAGCTAGCTTCCCACTTTTCTTGATATGTCAACCGAGTGATATCAAAAGGATTTCACGTCAAGTTATGATGCAGATCTTTTACCATCAACAGGAGCGATAAGCCTGATGAATGTGATGTTAGCCCATATCCGAGAGGTAGCGCACCCATTGATATTTACTAGCCAGCATCCAGAGTCATGTGATAGCTTTACACCGCTATGAGGTTGAATCTGCTCGGGCGCAAATTAAAGATCCGGAAAAAGTGGCGGACGAAGTCAGATATTTCAAGTCACTTTTTCCGGATCTTTAATTTGCGCCTGAGTACAGTACCAACCAAAGAAATGCGCTAATTCCACTAGTGCCTCTCTAACACGATGCAGGCAAATTCGGCACTATCAACACTGCAGGGGATATGCCCCCCGTGAAAGAACCTTCCCCATTTGGAGTCTTCCTCCATCAGCTGAATCTTCCTACCAATTGATTTACTTCCGCATCCTGCCTTGTGCTTGTCCGAGTTTCTTCCGAGGCGAAAGGTGAGTATCAGCTAAAGTGAGGCATCTTGCCCTGGGTAAAGAGGATGGCCGAGGATATAGTTGTTTTTCAGTAATGGTAAATCTCGTCGCGTTTCATCCAAGGTGAGTCGATGTCCAATGTTATTGCAGTGCACGTCGCAAGGTTTCTATCAAGCCGACATGGCGAAACCAGTACCGAGGGATCGTATGGTAATGGGTTGTAGTAGTGGTTTATCCAGTGCGGGACTCGGAACTATTCTGGTGTATGTGGTGAGCAGCTCAAATGGGTTAATGCAGATACAGCAGGGGTATAGCAGCCCCCCGATCGAGAGAGGTAAATCTCGTATCATAGCTAAATAGATGCAAGTGGGTTAAGAAAGTGGGTTATGCAAGTGGATTGTGGGGAATCGCGTTCTAGATAGGTAAAGAAACAAAGTCTTGGAGCCATTTCGAACTCGGAAATATTGCGTGAAATAGCATGATGCTAACGACTTGATTGAGGAGATGCCGCAAGAGCGTTTGTAGAGCTTCACGGAGCCGCGTATCTTGGGCCACCGAACTGTGTGTGTAGGTTTTTGTCGATACCCTGATTTGTGTGTTGTCGTGACTGTTGGCACCCAATGGGGCTAGATTAGGCGACCGCCACCGAGAGCAACCCGTGGGAGAATCTCTTCCAGAACCCCATTCTGCCTTCCCTGAAGACAGGGACAAGAGCTGACAGCCAAAGCGAGAACGGGATCTTCCACAACGTGGAGGGGGGCAACAAACCCGACCACGACCTTAATTGATTGTTTTTTCTTCCTCTTTTCTTGTTATTTACGCTGTCTAAACCTGGCAAACATTTGAGAATACTTCCAGATTGTGGACGTCAGACCGAAAGCGAGCTTGCATATATCATCCGATCGCGTGGGAAGGCCTTGATTGCCTGCATTTCGTCTCTGTACCTACCGGTAAGTGAATCTTAGTCAGCAGTTCTTCCGCCTCCCCGACCCCACATTGTTCCTTCAATACTCCGGGTGTGTGGGATAGCGGTTACTATCATGGAGATAGGTAAACGGGATGCGTAGGCTGTATTCGGGGGTGGTAAGGAGTTTGTGGATAAGCGACGCTGATCTCGATACAGCTAACACCATGAGTGGCCGAACACCACTCTTCTGGGCCGCCGAGAACGGGCATGCGGAAGTTGTGAGGGCACTACTCGAGCGGAGCGATGTCAAGTCTGGTAAGGTTGACGAACATGGCCGAACGCCGCTCTGCGTAGCTGCCGAGAACGGGCATGAGGGAGTCGTGAGGATACTGGTGGAAAAAAGCAATGCCAATCTCAACACAGCTAACTACAGGTGTAGCCAAACACCGCTCGCTTGTGCTATCGGGAATGGGCACGAGGGAGTTGTGAGGGTACTGCTCGAACAGAACGATGTCAATCCCAACATAGCTACCCGGGCCGGCAAAACACCGATCGCCTTGGCTGCCAAGAATGGGAATGAGGAGGTGGTGAGGATGCTGCTGGGACGGAGCGATGTCAATCCCAACATAGCCGACCAGTGTGGCCTAGCACCGCTCTCCTTTGCTGCGAAGGATGGGCATGAGGGGGTTGTGAGGATATTGCTGGGACGGAGCGACATCAACCCCAACACAGCTGATAAAGATAGTCAAACACCGCTCTCCTTGGCTGCGAAGAATGGGCATACGGAAGTTGTGAGGGCACTACTCGAGCGGAGCGATGTCAATTCCGGTACGGTTGACGAATATGGCCGAACGCCGCTCTGCGTAGCTGCCGAGAACGGGCATGAGGGAGTCGTGAGGATACTGCTCGAGCAGAATGATGTCAATCCCAACATAGTTCTCTGGATTGGCAAAACACCGATCGCCTTGGCTGCCGAGAACGGGCATGAGGGAGTCGTGAGGATGCTGCTGGGACGGAGCGATGTCAATCCCAACATACCTGACCGGTATGGCCGAACACCGCTCTCCTTTGCTGCGAAGAATGGGCATGAGAGAGTTGTGAGGATATTGCTGGGACGGAGCGACATCAACCCCAACACAACTGACTCCATATTTGACCAAACACCGCTCGTCTTCGCCGCGGGGGAGGATAAGGGAGTGGTAAGGATAGTGCCGGAACTGAACGATGTCAGTCTCGACAAACTTGACAGATCTGGGTGGACACCACTCTCGAGGGCTGCACAGGGAGGGCATGAGGGAATTGTGAGGATGCTACTAGAACGGAACGACGTTAATCCCGAAAGAGCTGATCCAGATGGACGAACACCGCTCTCGCTGGCTGCGCAGCGGGGGCGCGGGGGAGTCGTGAGGATATTACTGGAGCGGAAGGAGGTCGACCCCAATGCACGTGATAGAGATGGCCAAACACCGCTCTTTCTGGCGGCACGGGAAGGGAATGAGGAGGTCGTGAGGATACTACTAGAACGGAACGACATCAACCCCGGCATAGCTGACCGCTCTGGCCAAACAGCTTCCTCGTGGGCTGCCCGGAATGGGTGTGACAGAATTGCAAAGTTGATACGGGACTGGGTTGATCCCACCCTCAGATATGCAGCAATCCAGCAGCCAACAGATCCTGGCTCCCCCGGGCTATCTAAGCCATCTAAACCCCCTTCAAAAAGGATCCGCAGGTCTTAACGCCCAACGGTAGGCCCCTCTCGACAATGCAATAAATTGAGGAGGCACAATCCTAAACCCACTATAGACAGCTCTCCTCACGTGGACTGATAGGTTATCGCAGACAACAAACTCCTCGGATTAGATCGCTCGCCTAGAATTTCTCCTTATCTCATTGGCCCCCCAACCGCCCTCCCCTCAGCACTACTTGTTCTACTATTTCGATCTTATTAACCAATTTCTTCTACGTCCGTAGTCCGTTATCGGTTCTACTCTTGCATCTCCCTTCTCTCTATATATACATCCTTTTGATTTATCTTTGTTCATCACACCCTCTGGGCTAAGTTATTTCAAGTGTGTCCGTGATCTATTTCGTACGCACTCGCCACACCGTACCCGACCATCGATACCCGGAATTCTCAGCCCAAACCCCTCATTATCGCATAATCCCACCTACCCCAATCCCTAATTCCAGTATTTTTCACATAATTGCATTGGCTCGCTCCCCTATCGTACCCGGCCTTACCGTGATTTGTCATATCAGTGTTTATATTCATGTCAGCTGGATTGGAATCGAGGTGTTAATTATCTGTCCCGGGGGCTGCACAATTTTCAAGCACCCGGAAATATACCCCCGGATAGTTAATTTAGGCTAACTCGCTAAATAATCCCTATCTTGCACGAAAACATATTCCTGGGCACTTTCACTGGGATAAGCATTATGAATTTGAGTAGCTAGCGTGTGGGAATGAATTTCGATAATGTGGGAGGGGGAGTGACATGGCGGACTCATCCTTCTCACGCTCTCGCTTACTAGATGGGAAAAGGAGCTACTCCCGGGGTGGGTCTGAAATCTGGAGGAGTTGTGCCGTACTCGGCTATCTGGGATGGTGATACGTGAGTTGCTGGTTGTTTTGCTTTCGTCTTGTCGATAGTTCATGTGGAAGTTGCTGAGCTGTTTCCAACATGCCTGTATTTTCTCTTTGCTTTTTTTTGGTGTTTTTGCCTGGGACCTCCGACGAGCAGGGGTGGAGCATCTCTGCCGGCTTGCCGGCAGGTGAATAAATCTGTGGGCGCTCCAACAGTTGCCGGATGATAGTGGTTTGGTAGTCCCGGGTGCATTACAATACTTGCTGGGCTAGGGAATGAGGTAGTGAATTTCATACCGATCGTATCATGGGCTCATATCAAAGATCTCTGGGGAAATTGAGGAGCACCCCCGGGATTACAAATTTTCATCCTTCAATATCTCTTAGTCTATGGTGAAGTGACAATGGGGTTTTGGACGGAAGTGTCGAGGCCGTGAGGTGTGGTTATCACAAAAACGGATTATATGATACCCATCTGGGTAATACCAGGGTTCCGAATGGCCGGTCTAGGACCAGACCGGACCAGCTAGTCCCGGTCAAAAACCAGTCTAGTCCAATTGTCGAGATTAGACCGACCGAACTGTCATGATTGCTGGAACCGACTAGACCGGGCTTGATCTGACCGGTCTAGCCAAGTCATAGAAACTGCTTGACTACCCTAGCTAGCTTCGGTAAAAATCCATACCACAACACTCTACGGTATCCGGTGGATGGATGAGACACGCAGATCCCCCGCCTTATTACTCGAGTAATCCGGCCATGTCCCAGTGACTTGGACTGACAAAAATTCATGCATTATTTTTGTGGAAAAGTCGCTGAGTCACGGCATAGAGTTGGCGTTATACGTGAGGCGGGGAATCTACGTGTCTCTTCCGTCCATGGGACAGCCTTTCGCCAAAACTAAACGTTTGTTCCGAATTCTTATTCAAGCAATATAAGACAAGGAAATGCAAGTGTCGTGTAAAAAATCAATATGGAGGTAACGGTCTAGGGGTAAGGGTGTTTGCATTCAAATAGTGATTAAGTAGACAACTCCCCCCCTTGTAAAATGTGTACTATCGGATCACTTCCGACGGAGGCGTTCTTTGGGTGGGAGATAGGAACATCCGAAGGAAAGCTAATTCACTTTACTTTTCTTCACAATTCGACAGCCAAGGTCAAGCGAGATAAGAATCAAAGAGAAACCACAATGAAAAGTGGGCGAAAAGGGGGGATGAGGGATGGTTGCGGATGGATGCTGACTCTTCAAATACCCCTTTTCCTATGTTGTAGCTAAGCTTACAAAGCAACGGTACCAAACATTCACGATAGTTTCTGTGTTCCAGCACATTTTTCTCCATGGTCATCCACGTGACCGACAGTACTCTTCTAGCGCTGGCGCGGGCGAATTGAGGCCTGACACTTAAGGTGGCAATGCCCATACAAATGCACAACTGTAATTCTCCCGTGCTACTATTCTATCCACCACCAGGGAGGTTTTGCTAAGTCAGTTCGCTACTGAACTTTGCTTAATTTAAGCAAAGTAGAACAGGGTGGCGTGAAGAATTTTTCCGGGAGTGTTTTGCTGTATCGAACTCTGCAACTAATCTATCGTCAACCTCATGGATGAAGTGCCGGTATCTGTTGTCCACAGACGCAAAATCCCTCCGTCTTTTACAAAAACAAGGATGTCAACAAAATCTCTTTGCACTGTTCAAACTTGTTGGAAGGATGTGGTTGGCTTTGGAAGCTGCGGGAGAGTCTGAAAGATTGAATAGATGATGCGGATGATTTGAGAGATTGAGATAGGATGGTTAATGGTTTATGAAAGAGATTAGATAGACATGTCTTTCCTTTGTGTATCACGGGAGTGTACGGAGGAATAAAGGCATGGCGGGGATAGAGAGATAGGTGTGGTGATCGACGGCATGATCATGAAGTGCTACTTATGTTTTACTTATACACTTGTTTCTGTCATGAGTTTTTGGTTAGAGTTAGAGCGAATTTGAAGAGCTGAGCGAGGTGTCTAAGTTCCGTGTGAATTCTCTTTCTATCGTCTACCACTGTGCCAAACATAACCTGCCGACATTAAGAAAACTATGAACTGTTCATAATACTGTGCAAAGCTGAGCCACTTCGTGCTTTAGGAAAGGATAGCGCCGTTGCTGTGGTGACAAGATAAGTTCAGTAGCGAACTGGCTTAGCAAAACCTCCCTATTACCGTATTATATCTTGAACTGATACTTAACCGTGCCAAGATTCCCACCACTTTGAAGGACGCTAAGCGACCATCAAAGTTTTGTGGCACTCCATGGGAGTGCCTAACAGCTCAAGGCAACTTTCACCTCTAATATAATGAAATATGATTGAACTAATCCAAACGAAAGTCCCACCATATGAAAATAAAAGTTGTAAAAGAGATGGAAAAAAGGAAAACGTATTTGCAAAGACTTAAAACAATGTGTGATTCAGAAGGACATTTAAAGCATCAGAGAATGTCTAGTAATTAGTGGTTCGTAATTCCTAAATTCGCATACAAATTGAAAGTTGCGTTGCGTTGTTAACGTACTCCACGGGGAGTCGAAACACACGGTGAAAGAAACAACCAGTTACCGATACACTAATAGAGGGCATAAACCGGTTTTCCGAATACCACTCTAGCCTATCTTATGTTTGTTTCGTGTCACCGTGCATTTCGACTCACCGTGGGACACGTTATGATACTTGTGTTGAGCTGTTAGGTACTTCCTTGGAGTGTCCCAAAACTTTGATGGTTGCTTAATGTCTTCCACGCCATAGCAAGTGCCCGGAATAGAGAGCCATTTGCAAGTTTAGGCAATGTGATTGGCTGAACCCAGCCGAGATTTAAATAGTGGCTGGTATTTGGGTGGATGGCTCGCTATGTTCCCACTATACAAAATTCATTACACTGATATAGCAGGGGGGTCAGAGAACCTGGGGCTAAGCGAACAAAATCGTTGCTGACAAAGTCACTTTTCGTGTGCTAGAGCAGTCTCTGATCAACCCCAAGTTCATTGACCCCCTCCTAGTCTGTTGCATCTAAATAAATATTCTCTTAATTGGAAATCATTATTTTCATGGATTATTCTGGACACTCACTGGATATCCACCCCGCTCTACCTTACCGATTCTAACTTAGAATATCATTAAATTTCCTATAATATTATTAATTGCGAGCATAGCTCAATTTGTCCCGTCCGGGTGTGGGGGGAGCGTCTTTTCCGGTTTTCTTTTCTCAGCATAGCATGACCTTGAGTATGCAGCATTTTCACACAAACTGGGCTGGGACTGGTCCTGACCAGTCCGGACTACTTAATCTAGCCAGGTCCAGTCGTTGATCTCAACCAGGACCGACCCAACGGTCCTGCCTCCAGGACTTGACCGGTCGGACCATTCGGAACTCTGGGGAGCTGTTTAGACGGCAACCTTATCACGAATTAAGACACGGCAGGAATTTATAGTGGCTCCCGATTGGGAGAGATAAATCTCGTATCGTAGCTAAATATATGGAAGTGGGCTATGGAAGTGGGTAGTGGGAATCGGGTTCTATGCCAAAAACGGAATCTTGTTTAAATTCTAGCGTAAGAAGCTATTCCGAATTGGATAATATAGTGTGAAATAACAGGACTACAAAGATGTTTATAGGGCTTGATGGTACTGCGTATCCTGGGTCACCAAACCGTTAAACGGTCTTTAGGTTTTTGTCGATACCCTCATTTGTGTATTTTAGAGGCAGTTAGCATTTTATAGAGTTAGATTAGGTGACTGTCATCGAGAGTATGTGCGAGAGAAAGTTTCCCAAGACCGTATAAAAGGGTTGTTCTCCAGCACCTGGCTTCTCTGAAGATAGGAATAGAGGAGAGCTGAAAACGAAGACGACAGCGAGATCCTCATCGACAAGAAAGAGGACAGCGAACGCGGCCACTTGGCTAATTGACTGCTTTTCCTTCTATCCTTCCCACTCTTCACCCCGCATGAACCTTGCAACTTTTGCGAATACATCCTGATCGTGGATATTAGACTGAAAGCGAGTTCGCATATATCATCTAATCGCGTACGAAGGCTCCGATCATCTACCTTCCCTGTTGGTACCTACCGGTAAGTAAATCCTAGTCACCAGATCCTTCGCTCCCCAACCCCACATTGTTCCTTCAGTACTCCGGGTGAGTGGGGTAGCGGTTTCTTTATTGAAGATGGGTAAATTGGGTGTGTGGGCTGATTGCTAGGGTAACCTAGTAATAGCTTGAGTTACTAGGAGGTTGTATTCGGAGGTTGTAAGGAGCTTGTGGGGTGAAGCGACGCTAATCTAGATTCAGCTAACTAATGGCATAATAATCCCAGTAGTGGAGGACTGGCTGAGAGCGGAGATAGCGGAGGCACAGGGAGCGCTCACATGTATAAAGAAACACCAGAGGGTGGACATTAGGAACGTTCTAGGGCATGAACGGATGTATAGGGCATATGCGGAGACATAGGGCTATCACATATACGAGCAGAGTTTTCACTGATGGAGCAACCCCATCCTGGTATGTTAGGTTAGGGTGCACTAGTGGATGTGAGCCGGGCTATGGCCAGATCGCATGGCGGTGACTGGTGTTGTGACTGGTGTTGTGACTGGTGTTGTGTGGTGGGGAGCCCAATGTGCGAGCCACCGCAAACTGTATATAGTCTGAGCTGCGTTCCTTTCTCTGTACATCGCACACCTTGACTTCTCACGGATACTCCTTTGCGAACACACTTGTCATATACATCGAACAGCCACTGACCCGGGTCTTTCTCCTGACGACAGTTCGGATCATAGCTGCGTCATTGCAGTGCTTGTACGACGGCATATTTCCCTGCGCATGAACCAGAAATCCATCATTCACTACTTAAGGTGAACCGTAGCTAGCAACCTCCATAGAGAATAGACAACACAACCTCCCCACCCGGATCAAGGCCTGGATTGGCACGCTCCTTTTACATAGTAATAAAGAGATATTGAACCCACCCGACAACACATCCGAGCACACGATTGTTAGCGAACCTCCATCACTAACACCATGTGTGGCCGAACACCACTCTTCTGGGCTGCCGAGAATGGACATGCGGAAGTTGTGAGGGCACTGCTCGAGCGGAGCGATGTCAATTCTGGTAATGTTGACGAATATGGCCGAACGGCGCTCTGCGTAGCTGCCTGGGGTGGGCATGAGGCGATTGTGAAGCTGCTCCTCGACCGGGAAGAGGTCAACCCCGACTCGAGGGACAATAATGGCCAAACTCCACTCTTGTGTGCTGCCTGGGGTGGCCATGGGGCGATTGTGGCGCTGCTCCTTGATCTGGAAGAGGTCAACCCCGACCCGAGGGACTATTATGGCCAAACGCCACTCTGGTATGCTTCCAATTGTGGGCATGCGTGGATTGTGAAGCAGCTCCTCAACCGGAAAGAGGTCAACCCCAACACTGGCTTCCTTGGCCGAAAACCGCTCCTGTGCGCTGCCGAACGTGGGCATGAGGGGATTGTGAAGCTACTCCTTGACCGGGAAGATGTCAACCCCAACTCGAGGGACAATTATGGCCGAACACCACTCCTGTGTGCTGCCGAACGTGGGCATGAGGGGATTGTGAAGCAGCTCCTTAACAGGAAAGATGTCAACCCCGACTCGAAAGACAGCGACCACCGAACACCACTCTGGTGGGCTGCCAAGCGTGGGCATGAGGGGATTGTGAGACTACTTCTTAACCGGAAAGATGTCAGCCCCGACTCGAAAGACCGCCTTGACCGAACACCACTCTGGTGCGCCGCCAAGCGTGGCTTTGAGGAGATTGCCAAGCTGCTTCTTGACCGGAAAGAGGTCAACCCCCGGCTTACAGACATTCGTTGCCGAACACCACTCCGATGCGCCACCGAGAGTGGGCATGAGGGGATTGTGAAGCTGCTCCAGAGTCGCGGATATGCCGAGTCCGATGAGGAGGCGGATAATTACTATAGGTGTCTTGGTTCTCTTTTTGACCAATCTAGTTGGGAGGACTCGGATGATGGTTGATGGGACTTCTTGGTTTAGTGTTAGGGCTGCTAGGAAGTGGGGTGGATTGAGCTGGGCTTTGTATTTGTACGAAATTTCTGTATTCCGCATTTTTCTTGCGATACCCGGTCCCCCCCTTCGCAAAAAAGAGGGGAGGAAGGGCTTCAATATCACAGATTCATATGGTTTGGTATGATACTGAACTATTCTTACAGGATACCAGTGCTGCTCTTTGGGGGATTTTGCTTCTTGAGTGAGGGTAGCTCGTCTTGTTCAGTGCCTTTTTCTGGTGATTGTGGATCACTACTCTATTCATATGTTATCACTCGTAACAAACAATCCCAGTCCAGGCTGTTGCTGGCCTGAGGAGGATTACCTCATTTACCATCACTCGCACTTCTTCTCCACTTGCGTGGAGACCAAAAAAAAGGAATTGGGAAGTAGGCCGGGCTTCCCCCTGTCTTTGTGGATCCTCACTAAAAGTTGTTGTAAAGGATGTTGGCGGAGTGACCCACTCCTACTTACTTGGAAACCAACACATTCATTTTTCTCCTCCCTTTTCTATCTTTCTTCCTCTTCTGCCAAGGAAATTGCAGCATTGGAGTTTCTAGTTTCGGAATGCTACCGTAATCCCCTGTAGCTAGCCTCCGCCTGGAAGTTCGAGATTTGGAGATTTGGACGTTTGCTGAGTAGCTAACCTGAATTGGTAATGATGAGTTTACAAGCTTAAAGTTAAGGGTTAAAAATTAGAAACTTAAATCTAAGCCTATGGTGGGTTCGCCTACTCCTCTAATGGTCATGATATAATCGCCATCAACGCAATAAGAGATCCTTCCCTACCTGTACCTATCAGACATAATGAGCGCTTCAATATTGGTGCAATCACAATAACCCAGAAATTTAGAAAATCAGTTCGCTATGGAAATAGTGCATGATCCAGTATCTCGTTCCAAACTCTGACCCTTCCGAATCCCCTAGGCTCTCCCCCCTCTGTTTGGTACACCAGTACTTGGACTTGATAATATCCAGATTGTCCATTAAGTCTAGATTTCGGGCATCTTTGAGCTTCATAGGTCTAGACTTGGGCTAGGCCTTGTATTGTTGATTTCATTAGGATTTCGAGTCCAGACCTTGAAAAAATATCGCCACCATCACCTAACCCTAGGGTCCTTTTGCTCCACAATATTACATATTGCTTAGAGCCTGTTGGCTACAACGGTTCCGTTCCGTCGGGCGACCGTTTCTACTGTGAAAATGACCCCCTCTCAGTTTTGAAACTGAAGAAAAAGGATCATTTGTATGGGAGAACGAAATGGAACCGGTGTAGCCAAACAGGCTCTTAGCTTTCCGGACCAATGATTGATGGGATTTACGTCTGATATCCAAAACATCACTAATCGATAAAAATCTAAATCTAAATCCGGGACCGCTCAGAGTGCCCAAATCCAACGCCTAGAATTCCGGGTTTTTGGACTTTCATTTAAGTGCGGACTTAAAGTCTGGATCCTAGTCTGATCCGGGGATGGCAAACATAGCCGAAGGGAAGTCCGCCGTTGTTGCTAAAAGTGTATCTTGATGGATTAACTACGGCAGTGAGTAGTGCGTAAGTCGCAAGCGATGGCTCGGTTCTCGGTCATCCTATAGGCATCCTTAAATCTTCCCCCCCCCCCAATCCCCCGAGAGGGCCGACCAGGTACATTGTCGCTGAACTCCACCAAAATCAAAACTCAAAACTCTCTAAAGAGGTGTTTAGCATGCCAATACTTGTAAGGTTAGTAGTTTTGGGTATGATACCAGAGTGTGATATCATACATTGTTTGAAAGGTAGAGTCCGCAACCCCCATGAAATGCAGTTCGAAAGCAAGGTAATGTAGGGTTTAAGAAATTTTCGAAGACTCTCGTGACTGGTAATCTCAGGGTTTGCTGGACCATTTTTCACCTCAGTGCCATACTATTGTTTCTCCACTCCTGTTTAGGGTCTCAACCCAGGTAGCCACAAACTTTTGATTTTTTTTCCATATAAAAGTTCCTTCCTACGTTTCGTAGCTCAATCCTCCACCAATCCTTCTCCACTCTTCTTCTTCCTTCAATTCCTCCACAACCTGTTTGGATACGAGCGTTCCGTTCCGCTGTCCCATACAAACGGCCGTTCCCCTTCCGTTCCAAAAATTCTAAAACAACTTTTTCTATGATACAGGTAAAACGGAAAGGCTGCTTTGCCTCCTCTATTATTTTTTCCAAATAGTCTCTAAGCCGCTTATTTTCCTCCCGTCTCTTAACCTGATACCGCCCAGGTCCCGGCGTTTTACCATACCACCTCCGACAAACACGGCTTCCAACTAACAATCACCCACTTCTGTAGCTCTTATCCACACCGAACAGCCACTCTTTTCTTCAACCATTATTCACATTATTCAACATCTTTAACAACGATAACTAATGCAACAGAAATAAGACCCCGATTATGACACAACACATGATGCACGGCACAAGACTAATTACTCTCGGGTTGAGCGGGGAAATTTTCTCGTTCATCTCTCTCTAACTATCTAAATGGCAAAGACAGGAGCAGATATAAATCATAAACGAAATCATCACCCTATCCTTCCATCAATCACCACACATATCGATTCTCTTCCAGACACGCCTCCTTTTCCATTTGCTCTCACCCATACTAACAAAAGAAAAGACAAGCGCCAAAAATATTTCAGCTGATAATAGCCTTCATGCATCCAACTCTTTCACCTCTCTCTCTTCACTTTAATCTTCCCTCTGCCGGATGCATCAATCCCCAGCCTACGGGCATTGCTAAAAACCTATCTGAACAATGAAACAATAACTTGAACATGCCGAGCAGCATCTAATAATTTCTAGGAGAATCATCTTTTCTCAATCACTTTTCAACCATCTTTCCGCAACCATCTCCCAACCATCTTTTCATAACAACCGTTCAGCTATCTTTTCTCATCCATCTTTCAACCATCACCTCTCAAAACCAACTTTTCCAACACATTTTCCACCATACGAGTTCATTTTACTAACCCATTTAATTTTTCTCAGGTTATTAAACTAGCTCATTCCTCACACTTACGAGCATTAAACCCCATTTCAGCTCCAATCCATTCATTCCACAAAAAATGCCTGCTACTCTCATCTACACTGCCACCTTTGTGGCCGGAACAGCTCTCTTCGGATGGAATCTATTATACGCTCCAAACCAACAGCCATATACGATTTAATCCAACTCACTTTTTTTTATTTTTACCCTATTCGAAACTCAACAACCCACAGAGGGCCCTTCAAGCTAAATTAGGCCTAACATCAACTCGACCAGGCCAAATCACGAAATCCTCAAACTCCAGACTAACTAACATATGGGGATTGCCCCTATTATTTTCCCACCCAAGACAGAATTGAATAGCCCGCAGAGGGCAATTCAAGACTGCAGCACAATTCGGCATCATCATCACAACGTCCTCAGAATCTAGTAAGCACTCCAAAAAAAATTATCATCCAGTGCTCCGTCTAACCTTTTTCTTTACTCTAGACCGAACACGATTCGAGAAAATCCATTAAACAGTGTCTCAACTTGACAGCCGCCCAATCCGGCACGACCGAAAAGTCCTCACTGAGAACTTTACACTGTGGTCGTGCCTCCTGGTTTGCCTGCGGAGAATTGTGGTTGGGTGGGGTTTTGGTAGATTAATCTCTGATGGAGAAGCCTTTTGATACTAGTGACTGAGCATAATTTCTATTGTTGCTTGGTTGGTTGAGAGGGTTACATGGATTAGCTCGAACAGTATATAGGATTAGAAACATAGATTAGTTTGATTCTAGAGATCTTTCTTTAAGCGTTCTCGACTGCTCCAGTTCTCGCCGTGACCGCTGCATTGTGATTCTTGCAGTAGTAGCTTCCTGACCGCGTTACGGTACCATTTGCCCCCTGTGCTATTTCTGATAGCTACCCGTATGGCCTAGCATAGCGGATTCTCGGTAGAGATGGGAAGGATACTCTTGTCTCCGAGCCAAGAATTAGCACCCTTTCGATTTGCCAGTAGTAGATATTCCGAAAAGCGTACCAACCATTGGAGCGGAGGCGGTGGATATCTAAAGGCCACCGCACCCAGTACACAAACACCACACATGAACCGAGTTCCCTCAAATAAGCTTTCAGAATGAAGACAAACCTAAATTAAAAATCATAAAGATCAACCGAATGGACTATCTACGACCCAAGCTATCGATAACCTACCCAGGACCCAGCCTACAAGTATTAAATAGCCCAAGTCCAACACTGCATACCCCGGCTCCCCCGAATTTCCATACGGTGACATCTCTCGGGGGTGGTATAAACATCTAAAGTAACCCAGACGAGATTCGTCGCGACTTGCCAAACACCTCACCCAGGAACAAGAGTCCTCCCCGCCAAGACCGCAGAAACCCCAGAAATATTACTCCGGACGACTCCATACTAGCCAAGGGAACAAAATCCCGGGGTTCTCGCAGGCTGGAGAATATACTAAAGTAACCTCTCGAAGATTCCCTTTGAGGCGGTGGAAAATAGGCCCCACGGAAAATCACAATCTTGGCATGTCGTACTGAGAGGTTTCCTCCGAGGAGTCACGGGTGTTGGATAGCATGGGTTGCACTTATATGCGGAAGAGGGGATCCTTAGTCATGGAGCTGTCCTGGCTGCCGCCGGTATGACAGAGGGTCTCTTGCGTCTTCTCAACCTCCTCTCTTCTTACACACACAAGTATTTTTTTTCTGCCAGTGAACAGACTCAATTAAACCAGTCTTAACAACTCTTATTCCGCCTTCCTTATCTCTCTTCTTTTCTTCGGAAAAGCTACTCCAAGCATACCCAATTAGCGCTCAGTAAACACTCCGTTCTGTGGACAGCTTATTGAGCCCCGAGTGCTGTGTATCATTCCTAACACTAGGCTCTGAGTACAGGACGAGTGATACTTGGTGAAGATCACACCCCCAAAGACCCCCTCACACTGAAAAACCACCGGGGAACCATCAAAAGAATTTGAGCGAGCCTCTTCAAGAGCTGATATAGAAATATGTGCCACCCTTCCTAGCTGAAAAAAAGACAAAACATTTCATCTCAAGTTAGCTCCGGTCTGCCTGTTTCCGGCGAAGCACCGGCACCCGGAGGCTAAAAATGTTCATCCTGGTGGATATCATACCTAATCCCCCCCCCCGGATAGAGGGATTTTATAAAGTGCGACGTGTGGATGAGGGGTTTTATGTTACTTGCGTCGCGGAGGAATCACGGCTGGATGTTGTTACTATAGGCTTGCGTGAGAAGGATTCCCCTCCCATGGGTTTTCGAGCAGGTTGTGCGTTTTTTTCGCGCACTTGGAGGAAAAATACGGCGAGGGAGGAGTTTGGTTTTTTCTACGGGTGAGAGAATAGGCGGAGAGAGGGATGAAAGGGGGGAGGGAGGGAGACAGGTGAGGATCTACTTTGCCTCTTGTAATAACCTATCATACACCGGAAAGGCCAAACTGACCGGGTGATAGGAAATAGTGCAGAAACCATTATGAGCTTAGAGTCCTCCGGGGGCACTACCTCTAACGTGCTAACCCACTCTTCCACCTTCCCTCCACCTCCACCTCCACCGTGTTCCAAACCTCCATTCTTCCCTCCACCTTCCTTAATCACCCACCAGGAGCAGGATCTCCACCAACCCCTCCCCCACAGAATAACACTAGCAATACAAACATCACCATTTTAACCTTCTCCCCCACCTCCCCCCCCAACAATCCACATATACCCCCCCTCCACTCCTCCAACCGCACCCCACAAAATGAGCAAAACACAGGCATCCCAAAACCGCCCCGACCAACCCTTCCAAACAGACCGCACCACCGACCACATCCTCTGCGAAACCCGCCACTCCAACGCCCAAGGGGACCCCACCCACCGCACCCTCAACATCAACAGCGCGCATCTCAAAGACGCCCTGCGCCGGATCATAGGCGAGTACCCGGGCGTCGCCTTCCGGACCGAGAAGGTGCGCTTGCAGGCTCCGTATCGGTGCCTGTTCCACTACCTCGAGGAGTTGCGGGGGGAGTTGGAGGGGCGGAGGGGTCGGCGGAAGGTGGGGGGGGAGATGGGCATGAGTGATGGGGAAGAGTGTGGAGAAAGAAAAGGGGAGAAAGCGCAGGAGGTAGAGACCGAGAGTATTGAGCACCTAGAGTTCTTGCTAGAGTTTATCGAGGAAGAGTTCAAAGACGTGATATTCGAGACCAGGAATTATTTACCTGAGGGCTTAATTTCTTACGAGAAGTAGGATACCCCCCCACGCACATCCCTCTTATACCAACGGCATACAAGTACCAAACGCTAATCTCCAAGCGCAGCCTATGGACGATCCTCAAACCCGGGACCACCACCCTCCAAAATTCCCACGGCCACCACCACGCCCTCCTACTCGTCCGCGCGGACTACCACCACGAACCCGCAGAGCAGCTCGTTCTCACGCTGGCATACGTCGACTACAACGGCAAGGGCTTCGGCACTGCGAATAGCAAAGTCACGCTGCAAGCATTCGAGGGATTAGAGAAGATTACCGAGTTACCGGTGTATCCACTAATATACCACCCCCGACACAAGGCCATCCGGAGAACGCTGATAACGCGAGGGCGACGGTTCGAGACTTTTTTCGGGAGGCACTATGCGGAATATAGCGATTTAGCGTTGGGAGAAGTGGTTGATGGGCGCCGGAGAGAGTATCATGTATTTGTCCCCCCCTCCCCGCCAAGCCTCCCGGTAGTTTGCGCTATTCTAATTTTAAAAGATCAATGGACGAGTGATCATCGATGCGGATACGTACTCCCGTCACAACCCCACTCGCTTCGGTCCCCTGAAGCCTCTCGGGAGCTTGAACTCTACTCATACATCCTCCAACGACCCTCCGGATTACTCGGACTACACTTCGGACCTGAGCGACTACGAAGATGACTGTCCAGCAGCGGACAAGCCCTCCGAAAAGCCCCCACTCCCCGCCTCCACCCACCGGGGCGGTCTGACAAACGCGCAATGTCTAATAACCCACTACCTCCTCCCCGGCTTCTCCATGTGCAAAAAGACCTGGGTGGAAGTCTTCCTCGACACGCTTGCCCCCATCCGCTGGAACCAAACCGCCCTCGACGCGCTCGCCATCCCAACGTCCAAAAAAGCCCTCATGACAACCCTCGTGGAAGCACACATAAAAAGCGCACCCAACACAACACCCTTCGACGACGTCATCCCCGGAAAAGGCCGCGGCCACCTATTCATCCTGCACGGGCCCCCAGGCGTAGGCAAGACACTAACAGCGGAAGCAATAGCCGAGCAAACCCGCCGACCGCTATTCACCCTCTCCGCCGGAGAACTAGGCAGCAGCCCCCAGGACCTCCCCACAGCCCTCCAGCCAATCCTGGACCTAGCAACAACCTGGAAAGCAATCCTCCTGCTCGAGGAAGCAGACACATTCCTCGAATCCAGGAACCCGGGAGAAGTCCAGAGGAACATGCTCTTCTCGACCTTTCTAAAACTCCTGGACGGGTATAAAGGTATCATCTTCATGACCACCAACCGCGTCGCTACAATCGACGAGGCGATGAAATCTCGCGCGCACGTGGTCCTCGAATACCCGGAATTGGGCTCGCGCGAGCGGCACGGGGTGTGGGAGGCGATGCTCATGCGCGAGGGGAATTGCTCGTTTGCGGTGCTGGAAAATGCGGCGCTGGGCGAACTTGCCATGAGGGAACGGGTCGATGGGAGGATGATTAGGAATGTGGTTGTTGGGGCGCGCGGGCTTGGCGAGCGGAGGGGGAGGAGGGAGGGGGCCGGGGTGGAGGAGGTTGCGGCTATGCTGGAGGGGATGGGGGTGCATGCGGGACAGGTGGCGGGCGCGGGTGGGAA
>Ga0307513_10004350_pt1 | contig 18926 bp, 14 predicted proteins | sample 15_EM_MG_FD_202174 | JGI IMG/M metagenome (GOLD analysis project Ga0307513, IMG submission 202174) | Populus trichocarpa ectomycorrhiza microbial communities from riparian zone in the Pacific Northwest, United States - 15_EM | ecosystem: Host-associated > Plants > Roots > Unclassified | place...
GCGCGTGGGGGTGTGTGGTGGGGTCGGGGGTGGGGGTGGGGGGGGGGCCGGCGCCCCCGAAAATTATAGTAGGATTTGCGGGTCAAGACTAGTGAAAGAAGAGAAGGGAAGGATATTATAATAGCCGGACCAATAGGTTCAGTATACTATGTCTTGTATGATATATTTTTCCTTTTTTCTTTTTTTTCTTTTTCTTTTTCTTTTTCGTAGTATAGTATGAACTACTAGTAGGTGGTAATAGCGGTGCTTTTCTCCAGGGGTGGGGGGGGAGGAGGAAGCGAAGAAAGGAAGGAAAGAAGTGCAGGATTATGGTCCTTTCGTCACCGTCTTTTTTTTTCTTTCACTTTTTTGTTTCAAGTGTCTGTGTGTGAGTGCCTACATTCGGGTTCGTTAGGATGAGGAAGGTAAGTCAAGGTGTTGTTGTGTTGTGTTGTGGAGTACATAGTGGGGAGGGGGTATTCCTAGTTTTTTTTGACAGACGGTTTGTATCTTATGTGGGGGGGGGGGGAGGGAAAAGCAAGGGATTGATGGATGAACGGGAAAATACGGTTTTGAATCTGCACGATCTTTTTTTCTTTGTAGGTATCATAGCTAGGTCTGTGATCTCTAGCTCGCTCTATAGACCTCTTTTTTTTTTCCTGCTTCCCCCCCCCCCTCCAGAACTGTATCTGTTTATGCATCGGGGGAAAGCCGCCGGGTTATGTATTTTGGAGATTTTTAAAGGGTCCTGTGCGGAGTTGAGGGGGAGAGGTGGGGAGGGATAGATCAGTATCGTAAATAAAATTAGAATATACTGAATGCAAATGCAGTAAAAACCCCTATAGTGGCTCGAGCACCTCGGGACTATCCCACCTCTCATCCTCCTGATCTTCGATAAAAACGGGGGAGCCCTATTGCGTGGAAACTCCTCTCCGGTGGAGTGCAGCCAAATACTATATGTCCGCATCACAAAACCCGCAGATGTGGGGGGTTGAGGAGGGAGCGGTATTCTCGTAGGATAGGAGTAAAAGTACATGATAGCACAGACTTGACTCAACTTAGGCTTTAAGCCAGGCATCCTATCCGTGACTATAGCATGGGGAATACAGTGGATCGGTATCCCCGTGGGATGATTTTAAAGTCTATAGGCTAGGATATTAGGGGTTTTTTTCCCTTCCGACCAGAACCCCGATATCATGGTATAAAGTACATTGACTCTGAGGGTGTTCGCGTGGTAAGCCCTATGACTATTCCGTCATATCTCTCCCTTCTCACGCCCCCTTGCTTGAAGCGATGTCAGAGGAGCATGGGGAAAAGATTTCCTTGAACGTCATGGAATATCACCCGCAACCCTTGTCCCTGAAGATCCCCACCGGTAGATGGGAAATAAAGAAGTAACACAATGGCATTTGCCGCACTCCACAAGAAATAAAAGGGAACAATTCCGAGAAAAGCTTGCCTTGCTTGGATCGGGTGTGAGCTTCTTCTATATAGTACCTGGTGAGGTGGGGAAAAAAAAAGAAAACGGTTGCCTGTTGTAGTTAGGATGCACGAGCGAGGCTTATCGTTGAAAAAATAGACCTATTACACACTCATATTCCTAAATATATTCGGCACACGGAGGGGTTTGGCTTAGGGATCCGGGACTATTTCGGGCTGGCTATCTAGCACGAGTGATCGTTCGTGATTCGGATTTAGTGCTAAATGTACTGTACTGTTGTGAGCGACGTGATTTCTGGAGACCACCGAATACTAATGATGAATCTAGGATAGAAGGTCCAAGTGAATTTCCCATTTCCGGGCGTTCGATATTCTTGTCTTTTGGCAGGTCACTCCAGTCAGAGAGGTTAGCATTCCCCCCCCCCTGTTTTTCCCATCCGTAGCAGCCCCAGGGTGTCTATATCACCAGCCTAATTTATATTTAGCTTCTGGGGGAGGAGGCGGGGCGGTGGGGTTCATGGGTTAAACACCCGAGACCGGAAGTGCTAGGAATAATTGGGTAGGGGTTTCTGCCGCATCGGCGTCTAGTCTTGGTCCACTATTTTCAATTCCGTGGCGGGGCACGAGAATGGGGGCAATCAAGAGCGCACAAAAGACCTGCCATTTGAGATGGCCTGAAAAGAGATACCTTGTGATGTAGTGTGCGGCGGGTTCTACCATTGTGTCATGCTTTGTCAGAAGAAGGCCTTTCGGGGACCTATCCTTTAGTGGGTGGGGGATAGGATTGAATGGGTGAACGAGCTTACTCGTGTGGCATACGTATCATACTGCCCCAAAGGGATTTAAGGCCCCAGGGAGTGCCATGTACCTTATGCCCATCCCCTGCTCCTGAATTTGATGGCTACATATAGTTGAACACAGAGAGAAATATCCGTTGTCCTCACCAAACAATTGAAATTTTAGTCTAGTAGGAAGCAATTATAACATTAGTAGTGTTTCTAATGAAATCAAACAATGAGAGGAATATTTGCACACATGAGGCCATATTGGTAAGCGGTAGGTACAGTGTCTTAGCAGGGTAATATTTCAGCCCACTCAAACACCCTTGAATACTTTTAACAAAAATGAAATAACCCAGCTCAACTCATTCTGGTATCATACTATGATATAGTTGGATTGATCGCACCCCTATTTTTCTTCATGATCGGGCCAGAGGATCAGGAGTTAGTTAATGTTTTGGCCCAATTATTTTTGAAGGACATTGTACCCCCGAAATAAGGAGGCCGGGCCAAATCTACTGGAGACCCCACATACTGGACGTTTGTGGGATTAATTTATACTCCGAAGACAAATGCCCAGGAAAAATTGGCTGTGGTATTGGAAGTGGGCGCCGTCAAAGCGGAGCAATCCGCGAGCCTGTATAGTTATTAGAGAGGGCCGTCGCCGCGGAAAGTAGAGCAAGTCTTTGGACTTAACGCACAAGACTAGGGAGTTAGCTAAAGTTAAGGGTTCATCAAAAAAAAAGTCACATCGTGAAAGATGTTTCGTTGACCCAATTCCGAGATGTGACCTTAACAGGTTCGCATGAAGAGACCTGCGAGGCCATAGCGGCGAGGCGGCTCCAGAAAAGACATTTCCCTTGGGTTTTGGTCCATGACAATTCAAGAGCCGAGTGATACATAATGACGGGAGCATGCTTCAAAAAGAACAATCTCCGAAAGTCTTTGGCTCTCTGGGGATACATAGGTCGTTCTTGCCTCTTCCTTCTATCTCTTTTTAAAAATTTAGTCGAAAGGAAGGAACTAAGCAAAAATTAGTCCCCTGGATTAAAACATCGACAAGCTCGCCTGACGCCTATGCTCGCAAGCCTACTCCAGTGGCGGCACCGTACTTGCGACCAGTACTATTTTGAGGCATCTGCTCAAACCCCTTTTGCAATATCCACATGCGTAGTACCTAGCCACTAGTACTACCTCGCTTTACTAAGAAAAGTTATATATACAAGGCAATAAATAGGGAGAGGGCAACAGCTGCCTTCCTAAGGTAAAAGAAGCAATTATTTATATTTTATATTTTATCTCCCTTTATATTTTTTCATATTTCTTTCTTTGCCAACCCCCCTCCCATTCGCTTCTGCTACCTGCCGATCGCCAACCCTTTAAGGTCTAGAGTCGGATTCTACCTCCTCGTAGCAGGATTGTTAAACCCCACAGCCCTATTGATGAGGGCTAAGTTCTTCAATCTCCCAGTCCCCATAGAGCAGGATTTTTATTCTCCTGCCCCACATGACGGATCGTTCAATAATAACTGATTGTCAGATGGATTGAACTCCTGGACTCCCGCTAATTGCGACAGGAGTGTTAACCACTGCGCTAGCTAGGTATTTCATGAAATGTCAACTTGGGAACTAATATTTATCCTACTGGAAGCCCGATTTTGGGATTTTAATGGGTGGATAGTGTGTCTCTTCCCAAGTTGCTGGTAGATTTCAACGGAGGTGTTTCTTACGTCTTAGGTGTTTAATGAGAGATTCTTAGTGGCCCAAAACAGAACTAGTGCTTTGTGCGCTTGTTACTCTGGTACGATACGGCTAGCAAAGCCCCACTCGAGACCTCGAGCTTCCCTACTTGCTCCCATGTGTGTTATCTCACTACAGTCCTCTGTTCGTTCTAGTGTTTTGTGGAGGTTTTTTTCCTCTTCTTTTCTTTTTCTTTTCTTTCTTTCTTGCTTGCATTCCACCCGGCTTTCTAGGGATCCCTCATTTCTGCCGGGCGGGGGGTTCGCTCCCAGAAAGCAAGTAAGCATTGTGGTATAGATTGGATCGTATTTTGAGATAGAACATTTAGATACGACGTGCAGTACATATTAGACTAAGGCTCCCTGCAGAGGCCAGCCCTCGGAGAAGAATGAAACGACGCATCCATAATATATATTTCCAGAGAATAGTTGGTCGACGGTCTGTGAAACGTAAGATCCCTTCTAACAATCGCTTGGTAAGATTCCTGAGGCCGGTCTCTTGGCCACGCATCCAGTAAGAGGTAGTAAAAGTGTCTTGTGCCCTCCAGTGGTAAGAACTGAGAGTGAAAAGGGGTAACATAATATTAGTCATATGGGAGAGACGAAAAGGGAGCAAAAATCTTGGAGCCATGGCGGGTCTAGGTTTGTGTGAGAGAACAGCAAAGCTAGTGGTGATAGTCATTAGGAGGAGAAATAAGGATACGATAACTTACGGGAGTCTTATCGAAAGTACTTCTTCAATATAACAGGGAGTACGAGTACGCCCTCCTATCTTCTATCTCTGTGGGAAATGTCGAATGGTCATATCGAGAGGGGTACAAAGCGACCCGAACAGCTGTCTTACCCTGCCTATATCTTTAGACTCTGTATACAGCCTTCTCTATCCCTTTCTACTCAGCCTCGCCTTTGATCTCCTAATCGTCGTGCTAACCTCCGACATGTCTAAGACGGCAAGCCTCGAGTGATGGATGGTGATACACTGATAGTTTATGCATCCTTGAGACCAGGGTATCCTAACACTGAAAAGAAAGAAACCTCTTGCAAATCGCATTTCTTGGCAGTTCCTGCTGACGGCTGCTCCCCAGATGGCTCGGAAAACCGTACCAGGTTTTCTACGTGAGCCAAGCCTCAAGGATCCCCGCCATTTTCAGCCTCTTTCCGAATATCCCCTCTTCCCTTTCCTCTATCCATCTTGATCAATCAACCATAATTCTCGGCTCATCAGGCGCAGGATGTCTAATACTACTGCCGATAAAGCAAAAGAGAAGGTATTTAAACTGATCATCTTCCTCGTACTCTCGCGACTCGCTTTAATTTGGGAAACAAGCTGACACGTGACAAACAAAAGCCGAGCGTTGCTCGTTCACTTATCGCAGGAGGTGATACCCAACTTGACTCCCACAGAGCGATTAAACGGGGCTAAAAAGCTGTCTAGCAAGTGCGGGAGCAATTGAAATTGGTACGAGATCCAGAAATTGAGTTTAAATTAACAGGAAACTCATCTTCACAGCGATTACCTATCCGGCGGAATTTGCAAAAACAAGATCGCAATTAAATCGCCGACTGGCCACTGCGCAGAAACTTCCATGGTACCTGAACCTTGATTTGTCGTTGCTAGGAGAAGCTCACCAGGAATAGGCCCAAGTTTGGAAGGGAATGGTATGCGGGGTGCACTACGGCGATAATCGGCAACTCTGTCAAGGCGGGCATTCGTATGTATATCTTGTTTCTCCGGTTTGTTGAAGATTTATAGGAAGTATTAAGTGTGGCAAAGGTTTCCTTGCCTTCGACGCTTTTGTTAATCTCTTAGCGGATGAGAACGGAAACATTAGTGGACCGAGAACTGTTCTTGCAGGGCTCGGAGCCGGTACTACGGAGTCACTGATCGCTGTCACACCGTTTGAAAGTATCAAAACTCAATTGTCAGAAATTATATTTCTTGGCTGAGAAACCCTGCTAAGAGTTTTTATAGAATTGATGATCGCAAATCTGGGAAACCACGGTAAGCCATCCTATGTGCCTGCTACTTGCAGGAGGTGTTGATAGGGGGTAATAGGATGCGCGGGTTTCTCCACGGCTCTGGCGTCATTTGGAGGGAAAAGGGGGTAAGTATACTCGCTATTTTATATATACCCTGGCTAAGCTAGAGTAGTATCGTGGCTTCCTTCAAGGACTAGTGCCTACCACTGCGCGTCAAGCCGCCAATTCTGCGGTGAGATTCGGGTCGTATACTACTATTAAGCAATTTGCGCAAAGCTACGTTGCCCCAGGTGAAAAACTTGGCCCATTATCCACCTTTGGAATTGGCGCAATGGCTGGCTTCATTACAGTGTAAGTTAACGCTGTCTTATCCATAGAGAAGCTAATCTGACTGTGAATAGTTATTGTACTCAACCCCTAGATGGCGTCAAGACCAGGTATCGTTACCCGCCGTCCGTATTTATCGCTTTTTACTAAACATGATCGCAGGATGCAATCGATCTCTGCCCGTACAGAATATAAGAATAGCTTCCATTGTGCGTACAGGATCTTTACAGAAGAGGGAATATTTGCCTTTTGGGCTGGCGCCTTGCCTAGGCTAGGTAGATTGATGGTGATATACCGTCCGGGTAGCTCCTTTGGCAATATGCATCTGCTAATTATTTTGGAATATAGGTCAGCGGAGGCCTTGTTTTCACGATGTACGAGAAAACTATGGAGGCGTTCGACAAACTCGATCCAGAGCGAAAATACATCTAAAACACTTTGTTATTCGTAGAGCCACTCGGAAAAGGCCTTCGTGATTTCTCCTTGACAGAGATTACGGGCCTCGGGGGGTTATTGCGCAATTGGGGTGATATTAGACTCTGTATGGGGGAAGGGCCCGTTCCATGGGCAAAGATAACCCCATTTTACGAAGATTTTTTCTAAGTGGCCGCCCAGTGCTACTGGTTGTAATAGAGGTTAGATAAAAGTGCTTTCTGGGATAGAATGTGGATATCCTAGGTAAAAAATAATATAAAAGACTTGTGGCTATACCCGAGTTCAGTGCAAAAGGAATGTCAGCAATACCGGTGTGCAGAGAGCCGGCTTGATGGGACACTCTAGCGGTTCGGAGGACACTTTTCCACCCAACAGAACACCCTGTTAGCTAGCCTTAGCGCGCACACATTCTCTGCATATAATCCACCTTTATGTATCATAGTTTAGAGAGAAGCGACTGGGGGTGTCAACACCCAATAGACAACGTTCACTTGCCCTTTTAATTTACCCAAGATCTTCTTCGTCTATCCCACCCTTGTTCGTTTGATTAGACAATAATGTGCCAGGTCAACTCTCTACAAACCTTTTGTCCGGTTTAGCGGAAGGTCACGACAACACTCACACAGGTGGATACGGCTCGTTCGAACACACCATCCAACTAGGGGAAGGCGAAGGAATACCCCCACACCGGTACTCGTACGTGGGTTAGGGTTATAAGCGGGTCCGACGAAATGAGCTCTTGGACCCCTCACCTCTTACGTTTGTTCCCTATCATTACCACCACAGCCTAGTGAGTCACGATAGAAACACAGAAAAACACAGAAGAGAACCAGTTCATTCAATCTCTAGAATCTGCGGGAAAAAAAACCATGGCCCCCTTCAACCTTGTCGTTGCCCAAAAGGTTCGCTAACCCTCTCTGCTCCATTGGCCATATTATAAGTCTACAACGCTAACTTGAGTGTAATGCTTGCTAGGCATCTCCAGGGCTCATCTACCCAGTGCTCGTTGCGAGCAGTATAGTTAATGCCGCCCATAACATTCAGCCTGTTGCCATCGCCACCTACAAAGATGTTGATCTTCTCGACAAGAAAGATGAGGCATCCGCCGTCGGAGTACAGTTTGACGGCGAAGGGATAATATATGGCCTTGAGAATGTCCTTTACAGAATTCTTAAGTCTTATTCATCCGCCCTTCGATCCCGTGCTGAGAGTACTGCCGTATGTCGATTTTATGGGAGGGGAGGGGGATATTCGGCTGACTGCCCATTAGGAAGACGAATGGATCAAGTTCAGCACTACTCGCTTGTTCGGTGGCGATTTCAAGGCTACTTCGGCTGCGCTTGAGGAATTAAACGACCACCTTACACTTCGCACATTCTTAGTTGGCTATGCCTTAACAATCGCTGATATTGCGGTCTGGGGAGTTCTTAATGGGAACGGGCAGGCCATCTCTACTATCAAGAGAAATCACCTGCCAAACCTAGTCCGCTGGTTCAAATATATCGGGTCCATGGAGAGAGTTACCTCCTCTGTCAACTCTTTCAAGACCGAGGCCATTACCAAGAAGAAGGCTAAGAGCAAGGAGACCAATTATGACATTGGTCTTACGGATACTGAGAAGGGTGTCGTCACTAGATTCCCTCCGGAGCCATCGTATGAGCCTCCTTTAGATTTTATGCGGCCCCAAGCTGATATGCGAAACAGTGGATATCTACACATCGGCCATGCCAAGGCTGCTATGCTGAATCAATACTTTGCACAACATTATAACGGTACTATGATCGTTCGTTTTGACGACACCAACCCCACAAAGGAGAAGCAGGAATTCCAAGACAGTATCCTTCAGGATCTGGAGCTCCTGGGCATAAAGGGCGATAAACTTACCTACACTAGCGACCACTTTGACACTTTATACGACCTTGCAATAGAAATGATTAAGCGTGGGAAAGCGTATTGCGACGATACCATTCAAGAACAGGTAGGCCAAGCAAAAAAATCAAAATCAAGATCACAGAGATGTTAATACAGTCCTTAGATGCGTGCTGAGAGGATGGACGGAATTGCTAGCAAAAACAGAGACCGCTCTATTGAAGAGAATATGAAAATCTTTGGAGAAATGGCCCAAGCAACGGAAGTCGGTATCAAGAATTGTCTTCGGGCAAAAATCTCAGTAGACGATCCTAATAAAGCCATGCGTGACCCTGTCATTTATCGCTGCAATCCAGCCGCTCACCACCGCACTGGCGAAAAGTACAAGGTTTATCCCACTTATGACTTTGCTTGTCCCCTCGTAGATAGTATCGAGGGAGTTACCCACGCACTCAGGACCATCGAGTACAGAGATCGCAATCCCCAATACTGGTGGATGTTGGAGGCACTGGGGATGAGAAAAGTTCATGTTTGGGACTTTGCCAGACTTAACTTTATCAAGACTCTGTTGAGCAAGAGAAAGTTGACTTGGTTTGTTCAACAAAGGCTTGTCTGGGGATGGGACGATCCTAGATTCCCAACTGTTAGGGGAATTCGTCGCCGCGGAATGACCGTCGAAGCGCTAAGGCAATTCATCCTAGCACAGGGACCTTCGAAGAATGTCGTTAACCTTGATTGGACCATCATCTGGGCTGGTAACAAGAAGGTGATTGACCCAATCGCTCCACGACATACCGCTATCATCGAAAAATCACAGTAAGCCCCACCATATTATATAGTTCATAAGGTACTAACACACCCTAGCGTGAGAGCAACCATTACCGGCGCTCCTTCCCCAGCCGTCTGCGAGGAGAAGCCCAAGCACAAGAAGAATCCCGCGATCGGCACCAAAAAGACCTACTTTGGCAGCACTATCCTTCTCGATCAAGCTGACGCCCGTTCCTTCAGCATAAACGAAGAAATCACTCTCATGGACTGGGGCAACGCAATTATCACTTCTATCGAACGTACCTCCCCCGAGTCCGATGTGACTTCCCTAACTCTCAGACTCCACCTCGAGGGCGACTTCAAAAAGACTGAAAAGAAGGTCACATGGCTTGCTACCGAACAGTCCCTAGTGCCTGTTGAACTTGTCGACTTTGACTACCTCATCACCAAGGATAAACTTGAGGAAGAGGACAACGTGGCTAACTTTATCAATAAAGAAACCGAGTTCCGTGAAGACGCTATTGCCGATGAGAATGTCAGGGACGTGAGGGCTGATGATATAATTCAGTTTGAGAGAAAGGGGTACTACAGGTGCGATCGCGCAGCGGCAGAGGGAGTCAAAGCGGTGTTTTTCTTGATTCCGACAGGAAAGGGAGAGAAACCCACCGAGAAGAAGTAGCATGAGTATTCTAAACGGGAACAGTACGCAGGAGATAGGTTGATATTTTAAACTCAAAGCTCACTGCCGCTAAAGGCTAATGATTGATTTATCCACCGAGTTATCTGACACTATTTAGAATTGCGATATCTCAATGTGCCACTCAACCCCCCCCCCCAAACAACCAAGCACCCCACCCTAACTACAACCTCTACCCTCCTCCCCTCAAGCCATCGTATAGCCCCATCCATAAACCCTTAGTGCACAGAGAGGTGCTATGATAATATAACAACGAAAACACCATACCACATCATCCACTCCCTCCCACCATATATACAAGCCATCCAAATCACTACAACCAACCAACCCTCCAAACAAACTCACCTCGGTTCACCCCACAGCCTAGCCCCGTAACTGCACTAATACAGGGTCAGCAAACAACTACCAGACCCCTCGCCTCACCACACATCCATCCCCTTCACCAGAGTAAATTCACCAGGGCACCCGCACCACACTACAGAGAAAGCGCTCCTCCTACGATATCTCCCTCTTTCCTTTCTTATGACATCCAACATGGCACCAGGGGGCAGAGAGAAACCGGGATATCGGAACACTTCAAGTATGATATAACAAAGCGGATTCCTAGATTTCTTACTCCCACCCCGACCCACGCCAGACCACCGCTTCTCAGGCGGAGAGCGAATGAGCACCCCCACCAGTGACCCGATCACTAACTATTATGGATACTATAGCGCACGGAGAGTACTCCCTCCTTCCTTGTCTCCTTTCCTCCTCCCTTTTTTTCCCCTTCTTTTCCTTTCTCTCAGGAAAGTCAGACAGGCGCGAGGGAGGGAGGGTGGGTGGGTGGGTGGGGCTATACAACGTACCGTGCCCATCGACACCCTCGGAAGCACGACATGATGAATAAAGGCTACGACAGTTACTTGCGCGCGCTGGGTTTTCTCGGGTTTGGCTTCATGGGCTGGGCAAGTAGTCGGGGGACCTATGATACCTCTCTTTCCAAATTTGGAGGAGGAGGGCTTAATGAGCAGTATTTGGATGTTTTCTTCTTTTTCTTCTTTTCGGAAAAGCCGTATTCGAAGGTTCATTTTTATTCTAATTTTGTGTGAGCGTGCGGTGGAGGGTGAGCGATGTAATAACCTCCTCGATTGCCGATTGCAGTATCCTACTGAGTTGGATTGGTTAATGCTGGACAACGCCTGGTGGTGTCTGGTAGGTAAATTAGAGCACTTTACTACACGTTCTTATTCTGGTTTATTTGTTCATAGCAAGAACAGTTCAAAAATACATTATCTCTCTATTTATCCTGCCCCCCCGTTTTACCCGACGCTGAATAAATGAACCAAATAAACCTTTTCTATAAAATTCAATAATAATACAAAGCATCAATCGAACAGGAGTGGAGCGAGTGAGCGAGCAAGCAAAAGATTAAAATAAAAAAGTAGAAATAAAAGTAAAGTGATATAGTACTATAATACAAAAAAAGTCCCGATTGATACGCACAAGAAGTGTGCGTCCATGAAAACACCAACTACTATACCCGCCCAACAGAAAGATTCCCGCAAGGCCGGGGAGTACAATACGAAATCGAAACCCCCCGCTCCATTAATCGTGATGAATAAGCCATTAACTACCCCAGGATAACATATCCAAGACAAGAAATAAAAAGGGGCAAAGTACCATAAAATCAGATTCACCGATTATCACCCGGCGTTTCGACCGCCACTTTTGCCGTCTTTCTCCGTTTGGCACGATCTTCTTCTTCGTCCTCTTCCACCTCAACCCCTTCAACCTCCTCCCCGACACTGTCCGCAACTCCCTCATCGACCTCCCTCTCGACCGACGCGTCCCAACGTCTTGGCAACGACGCTGGAGCCTCGCCGCCGTGTAATTGCCACTCCATTAGCCGGGAAAATGGGCCGTCCCTGGCACTCAACTCTCTAAAACTGCCCGTTTCCGCTACTCCACCGTCAACACCTAGCACGATGATCCTGTCGCTCCGCTTAATAGTGCTAAGCCTATGCGCAATAGAAATTGTCGTGCAGTCGCTCTTCATAAGCCCGGTCAGCGCCTCGTTCACTGCGGTCTCGCTCTCAGCGTCCAGCGCGCTAGTGGCTTCGTCCAGAACTAAAATGTCCGGGTTCTTGACGAGCGCTCTCGCAATCGCGATTCTTTGTTTTTGCCCTCCCGAGAGCATGGCGCCTCGGGCTCCCACGCGAGTTTCTAGCCCATCGGGGAAATCGGAAATGAAGGTGCAGTTGGCTTTCCTGGCAGCGTTTATGATTTCGGGCCTCGTTGCTGTAGGTTTTCCGTAGGAGATGTTTTCCGCGATGGTGCCAGAGAAGAGGACCGGCTCCTGGGAGACTAGGCCTATTCGGCGACGGAGGGATTTTAGGTTCATGGTGGAAACGGGGACATCGTTGATGGCTATATTGCCAGAGGTGGGGTCGTAGAAACGGAGGAGCAAGGCGGCGATTGTTGACTTGCCGCCGCCGCTATGACCGACTATAGCGACGTTCGTGCCCGGCGGGATGGAGAAAGTTAGGCCGTTGAAGATTGATACAGCGGGACGGGTGGGGTAGCTAAAGCAGACATCTTCGAATTTTATGGTGCCACGGGCTGAGGTTATAGGAATTCCGACTGGTGGAACCGTTAGTAGAATATTGGGAAGAATATCGAAGGAGATTACCTGTTGGTGATATGGAGGGCTTTCGGTCTTGGAGCTCAAAAAGACGACTCGCTGCCCCGACACCTTTCATCAATTCGGAGTAAAAACTCGAGAGGCCGAAGAGACTGGACCCGGCGTACGCAGTGTACCTACTCTAGTTTAGTACAAGCCTGGCACTTATTGGAGGGTTCGACAAACATCAAGAATGAAGATAGCTCTCCAATGCTTATCGCTCCAGATTTGACCTGTTGCCCTCCAATATAGAGAATGGCCAAAATAGTCATATTTCCAATTAAACCCGTCTAGTTAGACCACTAACGTCAGTTACTAATTCCTATCACACTACTCGATCAGGAAAGTATACTCACGCTACTGAAAAATGTAGCACTTATCAAAGACTCCTTTTTACCAAGTGCGAATATCTTCTTAACTTGATGATTGTATCTCGAAACTTCTAATATCTCACCAGTGAATGCCTGACTAGTTCGCACATTACCAAGCCGCTCCTCGGCAATCTTCGTCAACGTGCCAAGATTCTTCTGAATCTTTCTACTCAGATTCCTGATAGCCCGCCCATAGAAGAAGGCTCCAATAGCAACCGGCGGGAACATGACAGTTAACACAGCTGTCAACTTCAAACTAACATAAGCCATCAGCCCAAGACCAGCGGTTCCAGTAACAAGTGCCCGGAGGCCATCGGACACGTTTTGAGTGATGCTCTTGCCGACGATGATTGTATCTGAGGAGAGACGGGAGATCAAGTCCCCTATACGATTGGCATCGAAGAATTCGGCATTCTGAAGGTAGGTCCGGTGGAAGAGCTGCGATCTGAGGCGGGCTACAATGCGCTCGCCGACAATCCGGAGGAGAATTATGCGACCATAATTGCATGCAGCACCGAGGCATAGAACCTGCATAAATGATCAGTTTTCTACTTCTAAAGGAGTAGGAACGACTCAGTTACCCCTCCAAGAACCATATAGAATTGCGGCAGCCGTAGCCCAAGCAGAGTACCCCCATCAGTCTGCGTTGCCATGTCCAGAATTTTACCAATCGAGAACCTAAGGTAGTCTTAATATTTGCCTCAAAAAAGGTGGATCCGGGGGGCATACGGGATAGACATCGAGACTGCTGAGCTCATCAAGAGAAAGACGAACGCAACTGTACCCCAAACTTTAGCATTCGAACGCCCTCAGAATCTCCCCAAATCCTGCCTACCTGCTAGCCATTTAGCTTCCGGGCGGGCAACTCTCAATAGCCGAACTATTTCTCCAAGACCCGGTTTCACAGCACCTGGACCTCCATCTTTATGCAAGCGGGCAGAGAGATTAACCTGAGCAGCCTTCGTAGCCTTTTCTGAGCGACCGAAAGCTTCCAATTCGGGCTCAATTGAGGTGGGTTTTTGAGGCCCGGCAAGCGACTTTTTCGTAGTAGTACCGCTCCGGACTTCACGGAGTATTGGCGATGTGGACAAACATCTCTCCTGGGATCGAACAGAACTTCGAAGGGCACAATTGAACGAAGGGAAGTTGGGAGAGAAGGACCTTTGAGCTTGTAACAATTGCTCCCGTAACCGTAATCCAGGTAGTGAAGCCGAGCCTCCTGAGAATGTACGAGTGATTGGGGTAGCAATTGTTTGTGCTTTGGTGGAGCGACATATTAACCTGGGGGGAGAAGTAAAACCGGTCACCCGTGAACACGCCGCCGAGCGAAGAGAGGACGACAGAGAGGGCGAGGACCGCATAGCGGGAAGAAGAAGTATATGATTGCTCACAGCTGGCTTCTTTATTTAGACTGGTGATAAACTTATAAAGGTCCAAGCATTTTCCACCAAAATGAAGGGGGGAAAGGGTGAGGGAGGAGGTTGGGGTTCGTTGTTAGATAGATTGTTCGTTTTGGGGGGAGCTTTCCCTCCTACGTCGTTGCCATGGCGGGGAACTGAATCCCAAGTCCCTCCACGATACGTTTCAATTTTTATCCCAAAATTCTGGAACTTTCAGTGCCAAGACTTTATTCTGCTCGGAGCCTCAGCTTCAACCCCTCCATCTCTCAGCGAGGCTGTTCTCTTGCTCAGAACTCTTCCCCCTGCCTACATCTATTCTATTACCATACCCCAATAGTATTATAATATTATTATTATTTCAAACTCCTCTCATTGCTCCTCTTTCATCATAAGCCGTGCAATATTGCGCATTCACTCCTATTGAACCATTTCTCACAAAATACGGCTTAAAGTTACAGAGGAGCTGATCTGACCATCCCACCTTACCCACCCCCTCCATACATCAACTCACAACAATCATGGTTCTCGACTACTCAAAGTGGGATGCGTGGGTACCCGTCGGTTAATTGCCACTGCCCACAATTCTCCAAGCTAACCTACAACACAGTCTCGAGCTCTCCGACGACTCAGACATCGAAGTCCACCGTAAGCCCCGCCAAACCAGAGCCCCCCCTTCCACCCTTGGAACTGAACTCTCTAACTAACTGCCACACCCAACAGCAAATGTCGATAAGCGCTCCTTCATTAATGCCAAACGGCGACAGATCCACGAGCAGCGTGCTGTGCGGAAGCAGCAGATTACGAACCTCCGTATTGAACGTTCAATGAATGAGGTCCTCCTCACCCGTGTTTCGAAACTTATATCCACTCTAGACGCTGGATCAAAAGGCTCAAAATCCCCTGAGGAAATTGTTTTCCAATCTCTCATGGACATCTCCTCTGCCGATAATGATCCTCAGGAATTTACTCCCCCGGAGGGCACTCCTTCGTACGCTCACATGATGGCCTCGCTTGTCGATTCGATAAAGAAAGAGATAGATGACGAGAAGCCGGATGACCGCTGGGCCCACTTTTTGAACAAGCTCAAGGAGCATAAAGTTAAGCTTACAGGTGTATACGAGGATTCTGGAAAGAAATTAGCAGACCTAGAGAAGGAAGACAGTGCGAAAATCACCAGCGACAGTATCCACGTTGGATTTTCCTCCGGACACGTTACCAAGGAAGCTCCGCCTCCGAAGAAGGAGCCGGCAAAGAAGACCCAGAAGGTTCAAGCGGTTGAACAACTTAACCCCGGTGTCAAAGCTAAGGACCCGTTGGCGGCAAACTCATCCTCCGATGTGGATGCAGATATCGAAGAAGGCGACGAGGCTGATGAAGATGAGGACCACATTGAACCAACAGCACTCGGTAGGGAATTCTCACGTATCAAAATGGGCGACTACCGCGCATGCATGGAGTTCATCTCCCGTAATCCAGCTGTTGTTGCCGAAAAGGAAACCGATGGTCTTCTGATCGAAGCTTTCAACTCACAAATCGCTGGGAAAGAAGACTACGCAAAGCAATGCGTCCACCAAGCTCTCCTCCTACAGTACTGTCGCCAACTCGGCCGTGACGGCGTAGCTCTATTCTTCAGAAGGTACACATTAGCCCCTCTCCACCATCAACACAAACAATTATGCTAATAATCAGTAGGATAACCACCTCAAACCACCAAGCCCAAAAGGTCTTCCACGAAGACGTTACGACAACCTACACACGCATACGCGAGCGCGCAGCAGCAATCGCAACCGAGCGCTCAAACGAAAATGCCGAGCAAATCCAACTTCACGCCGTCGACCCCAACACTCAAATCTCGATCGCTGTACCATCGGCCGACAGCGAAGACCCTGAGATCCAAAAGTCCCGCGCAATCTTCAATTCCTTCCCTCCCGGACTACAGCGCGCTCTTGAGAGCGGTAGTCTGGACGAAGTCAACAAGGTTCTCGGTAAAATGAGCGTGGAAGAGGCAGAAGAGGTTGTGGGACAACTAGGAGAGGGAGGCATGCTGTCTTTGGAATCACAAATTATCGATGCTACTACTCAAGAGGGCCTACAAGTGCTCAAGAAGATTGAGGAGGAGGAGCGCGCAGCCAAGGCAAATGCATCAAGTTAGATGATTTGTATTAGGAGAAAACAATGCAACAGACTACAGCCAATTTCTGAATATTTTTTATTTCTTGAAAAGGCTCCCCAGTCAGACACTGATGCAATTACAAATAGTTTCTATGCTACAGAGTTGGGTTTATCCTTTTTCTCTTTTCTTCTCATGGTTGGATTGGCTGGCACCCTGCTATCTCCTTTCTTCTATATCTAGCTTTATTGATATTTTAATTCCTTTGGGTTTTCGCTTGTTTGTTCTGTCTTTCTTATGCTGGTTGGTTGATTGTGTAGTTTCATTCTAGTTTATTTTTAGTCGAGTTTAGTCTACCAAGTCTTGCCCAGATCACACAGGCAGACAGGACGGTCACTTTTGGAAAAGGTAATTGAGCTTAATTCACTCACTCACTCACTCACTGTGTTGTTGTACCTTTGTTTTTGTTTTCTTCTAGTTTCTTGCTTGATCGAGCAGTGCTTCGTCAGGCATTATGTTCGGAATGTTGCCCAATGGAGGATTTCTTACCATACTTGATCTAGTCTCATAAGCACTTATCGGGTTGGAACCGCTTTAATATACGAGCAACTTTATCTGCACGAGTGATCGGTGATGAATGAATCTCACCCGTAAATTAAGTCCAAGTTCTAATTACGGATGCAACACCCCGACCGAGATTGTCATACGATAAAACAAGAATATTGCAGCATATCACTTTCCCCCCTTCGTTATCTTGGGGCTACCGGATATCCTCCCCCCTTCCAAACCCAGTATTCCCCCCACCCACAGCCAAACCTATCATACCCCCCCCCCTCTATTAACAAAGGCCTTGAGTCAAATCTCCTCCTCCTCCTCCAACATACAAGCCATCCCCAAAACTCCATCACGAAGAGCGGGAGAGAAAAGAAGAAGAAAGGAAGAATTAATTAATTAACTATGGACTTATTATATTATAATTATTATAGATTAGCATTCGTCAAAAGGATTTCAGAGGAAAGAAAAAAGAAAAGAAAGTATTCAGCGAGTGAGAATTAATGACGGATGAATCACTGGTTTTTCGTGAGGAAGGCAGTACAGTACAGTACAGTCGCACCTCTCGCTGTCACGGATTTCATTTCTTCTGGATACCCCCCGAATTCGCTGAATTCTAATACTATATTTTTTTTGCCACCACCAAACTTAACTCGCTATGGTACCCCGGATAGATTCCCCGGATTTGTATTTTTTTGGGATTTTTATAGCCATTTGGAATGGCGGGGGGGGGGGTGCGACCATTAGCACCCGTATGTTATAACAGTCCCCCTTCCCCGCAAAACTTGATTTACTGCTTGGGTGCTAGCGTGAGTGTTGTCGTTGTCGCTGCGGTAATAGAAAGATATCAGATATCAGATATCATTTCGTTGCTCCCTGAAGCTTGGGGAAAAGATTTTTGAGGGTTTCGTTTTTTTATATTTTTTTTTTACTTTCATACGGTTGGCTTTTGTGAAAGAACTCGGTGACGTATAAAGTTATACGGTAACTTAACTGGCACAGAACAGTGCGGTCAACTGAAGTCGGATGCGAAAAGTGTGGGGTACGGTAGTGATCAGTTTCATTCAGCTCGACCGCGCTACCGGTATAGCTTAGGCTACTGTGCTCGAGCACTCGTAGGCCGCCTCCCGGGGGGCATCAGGATGGCTAAGCCCGAATAAGAAAGTCTTCAAGTGGTTTTCTTGGATGAGCTGTGGCTGCTGTTGTCGCTGACTACTGCTGGCTTCCTCATGCAGAACCTACCAATCAGCATCTGTCCGGGTGGCCGGGAGGCGTTCTGTGTGGCAGAGTGCGATACCCTACTCGTCCTGGCACTGTAATAGCGCATAATCTGATGAGGCTCGCTTTCGCGCCAAGGGGTCAAGAGACAGCAAGGTGTGGGTCACGATTTTTCGCAAAATAGCAACTTCTCAGTCAAGTTAGTTGTCACCTCTACAGTATCATATTATGATAAAATGGATGACAAGAGTCAAAATCCTACTCTCAAAACGCTAACTAACTTGCCCTCTACTCAAACGGGCCCGGGTATTTCGCCACACTTTCTCTCGGACGTCCCGGTGTGAAAACGAACCTCGCTACTGTGGTCTCCCTCCGGAACCGCAACCCGAGCTTCCACAATACAAGTACCGTATCATACAACACCAGCAGCAGCGAGACCTCTCCCCCACAGCAATGCCAAGACCACCCTGCAATACTAGTGTTCGAAAAATACGGTACGTTACCGTACCTTACACGGTTGATACCATACGGTAAATTACGTAAATTACACTAGGCAGATAAAATACCGGAAAACGGCCCCTCCCACCTTAGATTCTGATGT
>Ga0307513_10004351_pt1 | contig 18919 bp, 28 predicted proteins | sample 15_EM_MG_FD_202174 | JGI IMG/M metagenome (GOLD analysis project Ga0307513, IMG submission 202174) | Populus trichocarpa ectomycorrhiza microbial communities from riparian zone in the Pacific Northwest, United States - 15_EM | ecosystem: Host-associated > Plants > Roots > Unclassified | place...
GTGGGCAACACCGACCGCACGAATTTCATCACAGCCTGCGACAGCCGTAGCGCGTCTCCGACATGTGCGTGTCCACTCCACTCTCGTTCCCTCTAGTGATCTAGTGATGTGACCTGTGTCTCACAAACCCGTGCCCCTTGCGTCCCCTTGCGTCTTTTTCTGCCTGCTGAGTCGGGCCGACTTACTCATTTCTCCCCAAACCCCTCCATTTGTTCCCAGATATCGAGAGTATTCACGAACAGCGCGACAAACAGTATGCCGCCTACCATCAAACCCAGTACTGAACGCTACGATTACATCATCGTTGGTGGTGGGAGCGGCGGATCGGGTTCATCGGTGCGTTTCTCTCGCTCTCGCACACGATCCTTGCTCTTTTTTGTGTTGCGATTTGTAGAATTACGTACTTATGCACTGTTCTGTGGATTGTTGTTAACAGAGACGTGCTGCGTTGTATGGCAAGAAAGTCGCCGTGATCGAGAGCACTGGTGTGCTTGGTGGATGCTGCGTCAAAGTTGGTACGTAGTCTCTGTGATGCTGTATTTCTTGAACGCATAGTAACACGTCCCTATTGTGTATTGTGTAGGATGTGTTCCCAAGAAGGTGCTTTAACGTCCTCCTCGCGATCACTGACACTTTCAGGTTCTCAATCGCTGAAAACAATTCATCTAGATTATGTGGTACGCCGCCGATTTGAGCGAGCGCTTGAAACAAGCCGGCGCGTACAACTACCAGCACGTCGCCCCTCAATTTGACTGGAAGACATTCAAGCCCCGTCGCGATGAATACGTGAAGAACCTTACTGGTGTCTACGCTCGTAATTTTGACCGTGAAGGCGTCGAATATCATACCGGCTGGGGCAGGTTCAAGGACGCAAACACCGTCGAGGTCACCGCAGACGACGGCTCCACCTACGACCTTCACGCAGACTATATTACCATCGCCACTGGGAGCAAGGCGATCGTCCCTTCTGATGACAAGGTCCCCGGCGCCAGCCTAGGCATCACATCCGATGGTTTCTTCGAACTCGAGGATCGGCCAAAAAGCATCGCCATTGTCGGCGCCGGCTATATCGCCCTCGAGCTAGCTGGTGTACTCAATGCTCTCGGTACCGAAACGCACATGTTCATCCGTCATGATCGTGTCCTACGCACCTTTGACCCCATGATCCAAGATGTTATCACCGACTGGACGGAGCACACTGGCGTTAAGGTTCACAAGTCGACTCAGATCGTCAAGGTGGAAGGTACGAAGGTCGGTGAGCCCGTCACGGTCCATACCAACAAGGGCAAGAGCTTCACCGTCGACTACTTGCTCTGGGCGATTGGGCGCGAGGCGTACACGGAGGACATGGGTCTGGAAAAAGTCGGAGTTAAGGTCAACGAACATCGCGCCGTCATTGTCGACGAATATCAAACGTCCAGTGTTCCTAACATCTTCGCCATCGGTGATGTCACGGGCAGGGCCCTTCTCACCCCTGTCGCAATCGCCGCCGGAAGGAGGATCTCTAATCGTCTCTTTGGAGGTCCCAAATACAAGGACGACAAACTCAGCTACGATAATATCCCCACCGTCGTCTTCGCGTGCGTCCTTCCACTCATGTCCTGACGTGTTGTGCATTATGGTAACCCCTCTTGTGCAGGCACCCCACAATTGGGACGGTAGGGTTAACGGAGCCTCAAGCTCGCAAGAAGTACGGTGATGCCGTCAAAGTCTGTGAGTTCCCATGCGTTACTAAGAGTTTTTTTTTTTTTTGGCTCATTCGCGCTCGGAATCTATAGATACCACCAAGTTCCGTTCTATGTACTTTGCCTTTATGGAAGAAGATCATCGCGAGCCGACGGCATATAAAATGATTGTGGTAGGCGAGGATGAGGGTATTGTGGGTGTGCACATGGTGGGCCAAGGAAGTGACGAAGCCATGCAAGGATTCGGCGTTGCGGTTAAGATGGGGGGTAAGTCAATTAGCTCGCTATTGCCCTGCCTGCCTCCGCTGAAGGCGCACTCACGACGATCACAGCATGCAAGAGGGACTTCGATGATACCGTGGCGATTCATCCAACGTAAGTAGCTAATGTCACGATGGTAGAATGCTGCTGACGGTGACCCTATTACTACACAGGTCTACCGAAGGTTTGTGCGCTGTACTTAAACGCGATGATATCTTACTCTTTCTCTTTAGAGCTTGTCACCTTGCGATAAAAATCCCTTATTTCTGTTACCTTTTAGGTGCCCATATTGGTATGGAGAATAGAAAGACAATGCATGCTATAGTCAGTTGTGCAACATGAAAGTGAATACTACGAAGGTCTGTGACGAGGCGCGCAACCGCTCTGGCGTTTGCCCACCACAAGGCAAGCAGCAGCGATCGGCGGGTAGGGTTAAGTCACCTTGCGTGCATATAAGGACCGGCGATATTGGCTCACATGAATAGTACCCACCTCGCCCCTTTCGAACGAGTACTGGATTTCGCCACCTACCGACACCCTCATCTATCACAAACGACAACCTCTACGTGTTCTCATATCACACAACATCAAGATAGGGTTCATAATGTCGGCCATTTGAGCTCCTGGCGGACCGAATTTGCATTTTCATTGCGACCGTTACGGTTGAATCCCCCCTGTTGGGGTTGATGATTCCTCCAACTACTGGCCGGGTAGCGTAGTGGCAACGCACTCTTACTAGATTTAGGGAGTCCCGGGTTCGAACCCCGGTCCCGTATCCCCGGCTATAGCTCAAGGTCGCAAATCTCTAGCGAGTTGGGTTCAACCAGCGCATCTGGCTAAACCTTTCTTTGTAGCCGTTGGTGCAGCCGAAGCAGTTGTTTACTATTAGAATGGAACCACTGGCGTTGGGCAGGCGACGACCTACGTTTGGAGTATTAAGCCGTTCATTTGTAACTGTGGGTTGTCGCCAATGGAGATCGACCATGTCTTGCCTGAATCCATAACAAGACCTGAAGCGCTCCAAGGAGACGTGAGAATGGTAAGAGCGGCATCCTGCCTACTACCTGAGTGGAACATTGGAATGAGTGGAACAAAGCGACGAAAAACTTGATTTTGATCAATGGCCACCCTGTTCAAAGTTCAAAAGAAGCATGCAACGAAGATCGAGGCGAAGGAGAGAGAAGAGAGTATAGATGTGAACGGGAAATTCAAAGTGAAGCGCCCGCGGGAGGAGGACGAGGCAGATATCGAGATGAGCGGGCCACCAAAACGGCAGAGGAACAAGCAACGCGTGCTCATGCTCTGCTCAAGAGGGGCTACATATCGTATGCGACACTTGATGAACGATTTAGAAGCATTACTGCCTCAGGTCAAGAAAGGTGCGTCCAGCAGCCTTTTCGAGTCCTTGTCACTTTGGTTCGGAAGCTGAAGAACATGCGGGCGTCGATCTAGAGTCCAAGTTTGATGCAAAAAGTAAACTACATATGCTCAGTGAACTTTCCTACTTGCACAATTGCAACAACACCTTATTCTTCGAGGCGAGACGGCACGAAGATTTATATATGTGGGCAGTGAAGAGTCCCAACGGGCCCAGCATAAGGATGCACGTACAAAACATCCACACGATGGACGAGTTGAAGATGACGGGCAACTGCTTAAAAGGCAGTCGCGGAGTTGTCAGCTTCGATGCGGCATTTGATCAAAGCGAGTGGGGAAGGCTGACAAAAGAGGTATTCACACACGTAAGTCGTTTATAGTGTTATGCCTGTGAACCATTTGGGGTCTCATAATCTGTTCCCGTATAGATCTTCGCGGTGCCTCCGACCGCTCGACGAGCGAAGCCATTTATCGACCATATCCTCACCTTCTCGATGCTGGATGGGAAAATATGGTTCCGAAATTTTCAGGTGAAATGCGATTGCCCGATTCATCCCCATGTTCAGATTAATGACCGTCAGTGTACAGATTGTCGAGAAAGATCCACTTCAACCCGGTGGTCCACCACAAACGTCTCTTGTAGAGATCGGTCCTCGTTTTGTGTTGACGCCTATACGGATATTCGAGGGCGCATTCAACGGCGCGACCGTCTATTCGAATCCTGGTACAGTAATTCTTGGCATTCGCTGATTAACGACTCAACCCGTTCATCCAGAGTACGTCTCACCATCTGCTGTACGTCAAGCGGAGCGAAAGGCCAAGGGCACCAAGTATAAGGTGCGCAAGGCCGTGGAGCACGAACGAGCGACAAGGAAAGAGAATCAAAAACTGGAGGAAGACGAGCTGGCTGTCCGCAAAGTGTTTGCATAGCCGCAAGATTCGACTTCCTCCCATTAACTTGTATTCGTTGCGAGTTACATTTCGATTTCGTGCACTGTGTCAGGTACGGTCTTTCTGATGTAGCTTCGAAAACGGCGTATAGTCGGGACATGGTCAAGATATTAAAGGCTACGGATACAAGAGATGACCGCGGAGAAAGCTCCTTTTCCGCCGTTCAATCCGAAATTGTTAAAACAATTGGTTTACGGGAGTCCATGAAATTTGTTCGTCAGAGCATGCTCTCCCTGAGAGTTTGTTCTGTGATTCATATCTTGTTAGGCGTAGGAAGGAAGTACTTGCTATCTTCCAATTGTTCCGCCGCAGATTGCTAAATAAAGAGGTAAACGTGCTAAGCGGACCAAATCATGAACGTGGGCCTGTAACTCTACCTTGAATACTGCAAGTCCGACTAAAACGCCGGCCGCAAAGAAGATGAAAGCGATGATGAGCCAAATAACGCCCCAGACCTGCGAAGGACAGCATCCACAAATCTCTGCAAATACAGATGCATCGCTAGTGTTGACTTTTCGCTTGATTGTGTCATCGATTGTGTCCCACAGGACTGCAACTGGTGTCAGTACCCAAGCTCCCGGATCGGGCAGGATCATCCGTACCATACATGCAGCTCATGACACCAATGAAGAGTACCTAGAATAAGTTAATGAGGATGGAAGCACAGAACGTTATGGAGTAGACATGCCAAGTATCGCAAGGCAACGCCTTTGGCAATGAACCAAAAGGCTATTATCAGGCCACTCATGCCCAAGATTAGGACCCAACTCCTGTGATTCTCGTGAGAATGGAGTGTCGAACTATATAATGCCAGTATGCTCACAGCCAGTTTCGACGAGCCCACCACAAGGACAACAGGAAGACGGCGCTATTGGGAGAGTCAACAGGTTCTATATCCGCATGCAGTTGGGTATGGTTCAACCAATACTCACGCGAGGACAAGTGTCGCCACCTTCGATGCATCGGTGTCGAATCCGCAGGCAATGAGGCAAGCCCCAATAAAGCTACTGCCAAGGTAGCCAGCTGGTAGTGTTATGACTGGGATTCCGCCTGACATTCTTGTCGCCCCGCCTTCGTCGGCTAAACAAGCGCGCAGTACCAACCAGGGATGAGCTCGGGGCAGCTGAATTAGGCGGTCTAGACTACTTACGGTCCAGTTCTATCGAGTGAATACGTGCACAGGTTAGTATGCCAGCAAGGGCATGTGAGAACTGCGGATCTCGACTCAGGAATGGGGCAGACAACGAGGTCGCGGAGAACGAACCTCGTGCATTGAGACGGTGAGGAGCTTGAAGGGGTATACTGGGTTTATGCAGATACAGTGGTGAACATGAGGCGATCAGAACTAGCTCGGTTTGCTCACAGATCCGGTTTATGTACGGGACATGCCTGGTGCCGCAAGAGTTGAGCAAAGCGGATAACCATATTGAGGCCAGCACTTACCATAGTATTGCGATGGCGATGATATAGCAACCGCCCACAATGAGCGTCGTCCGCTGCGTCTCGTTTGGTGTAAGGTCGAACTGTATGTCTCTCGACTCGAGAGCGACACGGGCATCAAGGACAGCACCGGTATATGGCATATCTTGGAAACCAGGGAGAGCAGGGTTGTGCTCGAAAGTCTGTTCCAAGTTGGGTTAGGTGGCGATGCAGGAGTGTGACCAAACAAGGTTCAAGCTCGCGAGGATTTGCGTGATTTCAGGAGAATGCTACATAATTTAATGGGTCGCAGTAGAAGTACATGTTATTCAAGCTTCTTCCAGTAATCCAAGATTTTGCGGACAACCGCTAGTCGTCCCTCTCATTTCCGTGCTTCTCAAGGAATTCCTTTCCGATCTGGCTCTTCCATGAATGAGTGCGTTCGAAGCCGTTCCGACCCAGGCGATCTAGCTATGGTCAATACAAAGTCGTATCAGGAGAACGTTGTGGGCCAGGACTCACAATCAATCAGGGTCTGTTGAATCTCAGCCTGACTGGTCATAACTGCGTGGGTGTGGTTAGTAAATTATCTTTCCGACTTGCATACATGGCACTAGGACTGACCGAATGGTCCGTACTGGACTATCGGCTGGTCCAACGGCTCTCCAGCGATAAGAACACCCTGAGTATCATCCTCGGCTGCCTCAATTTGGACGCCGGTCTCATTAGCAGCGGACGAGAAGAGAAGGGCATGGTGGGGTGCCTTCGGTTCACCATCCTTTTCGCGGTTCACGTAGACCGTGCCCTTGAGTGCTATAAATAGTGTTAATTTGTGGAAACCGAGCAAAGTGGGAGAAGTAACTCACTGTAGAGGAAGGCAGTCCAACCGGCCGCTGTGAAGTAAGATAAACTCGGGTCACGAGAGGAGGGCTTGAGGTATACTTACGTATATCCTGGAAGACCTTGGCTCCTCTCTTCTTGAGGAATACGTGCATATACCAGCAGCCACCTGTAGGGGTGGTTAATCTACCTCACCAAATACCTTCCGAGAGGCAAGAATTACCTAGTGGTTTCACTGGAGACTCTTTGTCGAAGCTCTTTCCAGCTATGAGCTTGATTTGAACAGAACCATCAGGCCCTTCTGGGTAGACAGATGGAATATCCTCAGGCTCGAGCTCATGGTATTGAGGCTCCACCATCTTGTACTTTACTGCAGCGGGTGTCAGTACTTAAATATGATGGAGCGGTGGGCATACCCGGTAAATCTACCCAAAGCTGCAGGCCCATGGGATTGGGGAGACCTGGCCCGTGCACAGGGATTTCGGAGTGGATGATACCCTTTCCGGCGGTCATATATTGCACACCACCGGCCTTGATCGTTCCCTTATGACCGGCAGAGTCCTCATGCATACTTGCTCCTTCAATGATATAGGTGACCGTGGCTTGGCCACTAGGACTCGCGTCAAGACCAATATCAAGTTAGAGTAGAAGGGTGTACCCACCGGTGGGGGTGGTCCGGAAAGCCAGCCCCGGGTCCAAGGTTGAAATGGTCTAACCTGTTTGGTGTCTCAGTCAAGGTTGCGTTGCAGCGTGACACCATAGCTCACATTAGGAACGGAGAGATGTTCCGTAGCTGAGGAGTGCCAATAGCACGACGAACTCTGGCGCCAACACCCTGCGTCCGTCTGCGATCAGACTATTGCCCATAACACAAGCTATGGTATGGGGCTCACCTCGGCCTGTTCACTTGCGAAGACGGTTTGAATGACGGAGCGAGATACTTGTACGGTCATTGTTTCAGTTTCAGTTGTAGGAGGTAAGCGGACGAGACGTCGTCGAAAGACTTGATAGTAAACCGCCGCGGCGACGAGTGCGAGCAACGATAAGACCGTGGAACGACGACGGAAGAGAGCCAACATGCAGCTTTCATTTTTATGCATCTCGCTGGGGTCATCTTTCTTCGTAAGCTAGGAGCCATGTGTCAGCCGAGACAACCGTCAAGAGGAAAGCTGTTCCCACGAGCCAAATGGAACTTAGAGAGGTCATGCTTATCCATATACGGAGATTGACCGCAGCTTACATAATAAGTCAGCCGGTGAGCGAAACACTCATGACTCATGACGACGACCTTGCGGTTGGAAATGACTTCACTTCTGCTGACGCGGCTGTCGGGGAATCGATTCGCCCCTAATCCGAACCTCACTGCCTCCATTGCCTTGAGTACTTCATGCTTCATGTCCGGCGGTGCAGCACCAGACCTTGAGCCTTTATGTTTCTTCCCTTTTCACGAGACCCCGGTTTTATTGGCCCCTCTCTTGTACACATTAATTAGCCGAAGATCAGTACTGGATGGACGGCTATGCTGCTCAATATTATCATAAGTGATATCGTTACATCCTCCAAAAGCATGATGTTTTCCACTCACTCAGAGTCACAGGTGATGGCATTGGCAACATGGAAATCACACGCAGGTGAACTGTGGAGATATAATGAAGTTCAAGCTATCGTTTGTAGATTCACGGCACATCCATTGTGCTACTGTGCAAGGGTTTAATTGGCCAACAAGGCAGGAAGGGCTGCCCATGGCTATGTTATTGTTTGAGGTTGTGCGATTTTCGGGGGGGGGGGATTACTGTAACCACCAGCTCTATTTGTAACTAGTAATTTCTACTCATATACGTTTACAATCCGAATGAAATTGGGGGAGCAACGAATAACAAATTACCCCTCGGTTGGGCAATTTGCAGGCATGGAAAGAATTCCAATTCCCGACAGAGGTGCCCGGGAGTTTCGCTGCCAGTCCGCTCAGTCACCGCAGTCTTGTCCAGTAGGGAGTCAGGGCTTCGATGATGATTGATACGGAACAAACAAGGGAGCGCTCCACCCAGGGCTAGTGGGTCATGAATGAGAAGAGGTGGATCCAATTCGAGATTCAGGCGAGTGCAGGCTTTTATACAAACCCCAGTCCAAAGCCGATGGGTTGGGAGGTCCAAGAATCTAGAGGTGAGCAGTGAAATCAGTTCAGCATGTACCATGGTGTGACCAAGGAGGAAAAAAATCTCATAACCATATAATCCCATGAAAAAGTTAAGGTCGGTCTCACCCTAGTGTGCTAGTCCACCCTGCTCCAATATTGTGGACTCTGAATAGGTACAAGAAGCCCTCAGCAGGTATACTAACTGGTTGTTAAAATGTAGCTCTGAATATTCCCTCGTTTCTACCGACACGTCTTTACCGCTTTAGGACATGGTATGTCACCTGTGGGCCGGGCGACATGTTGACCTTAATATCCTTTAGTGTATTGAATCATATAAATGCCCATGCTATGTTCTGTTGGTCATGGGCAGCGCGAACCTGGTCAGGCGGTAGCTTTTCAAATTGGGTCAAATTGGGTGCATTAGGAAGAAATTCCCATGATAAACCTTACAGCCTGTGGTGGCGCACCCCAATTCCTTTGCATGCACGAGATATCCATACAACATTGTCCAAGTTTTCAATATATGTATGAAACATTTACGGGGGCCAAGGGTGAAATGCCGCTGCATCCAATATACCCTCGAGGCGGGAAAACAAGAGATGACCACCGTCCAGGAGACGATTAGAGAGAATCCCACAGTTTCTGTTTCCAGGTACGAGGGCCCAAAAGGGCTTGAGTTTGGAGGTATGCCTCTTCCTCGTCGTCGATCTCCTGTTTGCCCGTGAGGAAATCCATCGTCTTATAGTCCACCTTAGTCTCCCAGTGTTTAACCTTCCAGTAGATCGCCAGCAGAGCAAACACTGGGAAACCAATATAGGCCGTGACGAAGACGTCCGCCTGGAAGGGCATGAACGCGTCGAAGCCCTTGAAGAAAGCAATGATTATAGTTGAGATGAGCGCGAACCATGCTCCGTAGGGTTGGAGGGGCGCCTTGTAGGGCAGAGTATCCCTAGAAATTCCTTGGGCTTCGAGACCACGCATGAAGCGGATGTGTGTGTAAAGAATGCATACTAAGAGTGACTTGTCAGGAACTCGTACTCGAGGACAGAGGGTCTCAGACTCACTCCATGTCGTAGCACCGAAGGTAGATACTAAGCTGACGAAGTAGCCAAAGACTTTAGAGGAAGACTTGGCGGTGTTGAGGAAAACTAGGAAACAGAATGCCGTGCAGAGGCAGAGAGCGGGCCATGGAACACCCATTCTGTTGACCTTGCGGAAGATCTTGGGAGCCTTGCCCTCGAGAGCCAAGCCGTACAATGTACGTGAACCAATGTACAAGTCGGAGTTGGCAGCGGACATGACAAAGATCAGAATGGCGCCGTTAATGACGTGGTCTAGAGCACGAATTCCGAGCATTTTGGAAGCGACGACAAATGGAGAAGCGGCGGCGCCGGTCTTTTGTTGCGTGGCGATGAAGAGATCCTTCGCGGTACTGGGGACGACCAAGCCAATGACGAAGACTCCTCCGACGTAGAAAATAAGGATACGGAAGAAGGTTCTCTTGATGGCCCGAGGGATATTTTTGCGAGGATTTTCGGCCTCGCCAACAGTCACACCAATAAGCTCGGTTCCCATGTACGCAAAGAGCGCGTTGACTGCAAAAGTAACGTCAGAAAGAACTTCAAAATGAGTATTAGTACATACCCATCACTGCCCAAAAGCCGAGAAACCTAGATTTGGGAAGATCTCCGCCAACATGGTCGAGGAGGTAGCTGCCCAAGGGTCCGTAAGGCGGTTTCCAGTATCGAAATCCAATGCGGTCATGCTGGGGGTTCCCTCCCAAATCGACTATGATACCAAACATGATCAAGCCGATCAAAGCAATCACTTTGATGCTGGAGAACCAGAATTCGAGTTCTCCGAACACCCTGACACCAAGGAAGTTGACAAGGAAAACTGGGATCGAACGGTAAGTGAAAGCGGACGATGGCGAGAGGACTGCTCACTCAAGAGGATAAAGATAATCATCCAAGCCCCTATCGGTACGCGATCGGTCCAGTAATTGATAACAATGCCTGTCCAATGTATTTTAGTTTGTATGGGCGTCAAGACAATCGCGAAAGCGCCAGTCAGGCAAGACCGATATCAAGCACTTACCTGCTGCATTGATGTTATTCGGAGTAACGATGAGGTATTTCATAAGGTAGTTCCACCCCAGCGCGAAACCCATGCTGTGCTGGTTGTCAGACAGAGTATTTGAAATGACTGAATGACGCACGCAGGATGCCAGAACCGAGCGGTATAGCCAGCAAAGCCTCTCTTGTGTGGGAGATAGGCAGACATCTCTCCTAGGCTAATCATGGCACAGTAACATACGAAGCCTACGAACCGGTAATGAGCTACTGCCCCGCAAGGGTTCCTATGAACTTACCGACAAAGCTGTAACCGACTAAGATACCCAGAGGTCCACCGCGCCGAAGGGCGGTTCCTGTAGAACGATTTAGCCAGAAGCACCCCAGAACAAGACGAGGCATACCAGATCCGATGATAAGGCCCGTCCCAACAGCTCCACCTAACGCAATCATAGATATCTAACTAAGGCCTAAGTCGAGGGAATGAAAGGTGTATGACCGACTAACCTGACGCGCTTTGAGCGCCCGATGGAGAGTCTCCTCCTGAGGTCCAATAGGTTCGCCATAGGCTACTTGATCCTTGTTAGCGAGCCCCTGATTGCTGCTGGACGGTGAGCGCTCTTTCTTCTCCAGATCGTGGGAGGACATGGCTGATCGTTCGTTCGAGGCGCGACCAGCAATCCGTAGCTAAACGGGTGGGGAGCCAAGCTAGAAGGGAGAGTTCGTGAGAAGGCGCTAGTATATAAGGCGGGACATAGACGGGTAGAAGTCCTGTTGGGAAGCGATGCAGAAGACCGGTCAGAAGGGCTCGGGTTCCGGCAATTGAGAAAAACCATAATCCTGCAGAGCTGGATTGGCATAACACCGCATTGGCACGAGGAGCATGATGACAAGTCCCATATGGTGTGAGAGTGAGTCACTCCGTGTCTCTGGCAACGGTTCTTGCATTAGTTACTGGCAAGAGAATGCGTCTTCTGTTTCCATGAACCCAAGGGCATGAACAGAAACTGCTTTGGCTCTGGAATTCGACCGTTTTCTCTTCTTTTTGATGCCCGGAATGGAGGCGGGGCTGCGTCCTCGAACCACACAAACCTTGCGCTGTAGCTGTACAGTGTGGCCATTCTCTTTGACTGAATGTGAGTTCCGAGTTCCCCGAGGGTTCGGTCGCTCGCGAAGGCGCGAAGGCGGATGGACGACAAAGGAACTGTGACAGCCAGCCGGATTGACTTCTTAGTATTTCATGATGAACCGATCTGTCTCGGAGAGAAAGTGGGATGGCCGTGCCAAGCAAGCTTGCACTTTGGACAGCCGCCCACGCACTCCACCCTTCATATGGCTCTGCCACCGGCAACGCTCGCGGAGCAGTTGATCGGTTTCGCAAACTCATCCCCTGCATGGGATCAAGTCCAGACAACCGCCCTCGAACTAGCGAATGCTCTCAGATCCAAGGGTCCAGGTATTTCTACCAACTCACTTTCTCATTTCTTGAGTATAGTCTCTCTCACACGACGTCACCTCCAGATGACATCCATACAATCCTTGGGCAAACCGATCTCCCTACTGCACTTGCCAAGCTGCTTTCTGCGGCGTCTGAATCTTCCGGCCGCGATATCCCCACTGATTCTGCAGCTCCCGCCACCTTTGAAGTCCTGCGAGTGGCAGCGAATGTAGTACTGGATCATGGTATGTTTGTATGTATTTCAGTGTAATCCATCATCGAGTCAAACTCCCACTTCAGATGGCAATCGACAGCGGCTATTGGATGCTGGAGTCATCAACCCGCTTCTCTCTGTCCTGCAGGGGTATGTCAGAAGTACCGATGCTCTCCGCGCCGTCCCACACCTCCGGGTTGCCAAGACTTTAATCGGTGTTCTACTCAATTTGAGCTTGGGTTATCGTAAGTAACTTACCACTGCGGTGGTAAACCAATTTTCACTCCGATTCTTGAAAAGCTCCCGCTCGCCAGGCACTCGTTAGCGTTGGGGCACCCAAGATCATCCTTCGTCTCATTCCCTCAGTATACACCCCAGGGGCTTGGAGTGCTGCTCAACCGGGACAAGATGGCTCTTTAGAAGTTATATATCAATGGAAGAGCGGCTTAGTTGATTGGGCATGGCGGGCTATTTCCGAGATTGGGGAAGACAGTTAGTCGCTCACCTTTGGGTTTCGATTGTCTCTGACGAGAAAGCAGGCGAGGTTCCGACCATCGGCGTAGAGAGCTTGGATGTACTCACATCACCACTTGAGTCGTTCATCCCTCCCATCGCAACGACATCTCCGCTCCTGGATCACGAAGAGAGTCGGCACGCCCTTATAGCCGCAGATATTAGTGTGTTGGACGAATCGGTTACTATACTAGAAGGCTTATCGATCGACTCGGAGGACGTCCGAACCGCTATCGCCCGGTCAACCACGCTTACTCCGGATGTTTCGCCGTTCCACCGATTGTTACAGTTCGTTGAGCTTGGTGACTACCCCACATACTGGGATAGAGATGGTCCGTCCGAACTATCGAAGCGACAAAAAGCATTCGATATCTACAAGGCCGCCGCTATCAAGGTCATCGTCTCCGTCGCGGGAGAAAATAGCACCGCGAACGCTCTGTGGGATGCTGAATCGGCCATTCCAGGTGGCGCTTTTGTATCGAAGATGGTCAGCTGGGTGAAAAGGGCCAGCGATACACCAGAGACTCGGCGCGATGATTTGGTGATATGTGGTGCCTTGACGTTAGGCAATCTGGCTCGTGACGGTATGCCCTGTGCGATCCAACGTCTTCAGTGGGTTGACGGCATTTAGATCAAACCGCAAATGCCCTGGTCAAACAACCGCACCAAGTTGTACCATCACTCATGAGCTTGATTGCCCCGGAGACGGACATCAAGCTCAAGCACGCTGCTACCGGCCTCCTCAAGAACCTGTCTCTCGCTCAGGCCAACCTCCTCGCTGTTCGAGAGGCTGGGACAATTCCGAACCTCTCTCGATCGGGACTTTGGGAGGAGGGGGCAGACATGGCAGAAGTTGTCCAGGTCTCTGCTATCGGGATTGTAAAGCTCCTCTGTAACGGCTATTGTATGTGTGTCATACCTTCTTGGCAACAGCCCTCTGACCGACCATACAGACAAAAGTGCTTTGGAACTTGCAGCCTCTCCTCAGCCATCTGGACTCGAACAAATCATTGCTCTAGTTGGTCGTTCTGACTCGATCGTTGTCAAAAGCGAAGGCACTCGGGTGATCGGATATGTAGTCAAATCATTGTGGAGAGCTGTAGAACAGTGCTCCCCAGAGGAAATGGAACTGATGCGGGCTGCCATGACTAAGGTCGCTTCTACTCCCGCAATCCAAGCCCTCGCCGAAATGCTCGCTCGCAATCGGAAACATGTCATCCTGCTCAACGAGAGCATCCTAGCTTTAACATTGTTATCCGGGCAATCGGTGGCGGGTATGGCTGATACTACAAAGCGAAACCTGTACTCACAGTCCTACAGCTCCGATAGTTAGGGACGCCCTGGTCGCGCCTGTTCCGACGTCCCCAGCCCCAGCAAGCCCAGTAACACCCAGCCCCCCGACGACCGCTCTTGAGTCGATGGTTGCTATCCTCACCAATGAGGGCGACAAATACCCCACGGAACTGCAGGTTAATTGCTGCTCCTTGGTCACGGCACTCGGCGTGTATATACAGGTCAACATGGCCGCATCACCCGAGTTGCAAAATATTTCAGCAGCTGTAGCAGGTCCTGTTGCTGCATTGGCGGAATCCGTGACTGCACCGGAGGTACTGCGTCGAGCCGCTAGAGTAGCACGAGGGGACTTTGCATAGTGTTAGGATTTCCCATTGGCTTGTTGTATGGATCTCACTTTCGGTGCTATAATGTAAACCCGTGGAAACCCCGCATGTCTTGCCCTCAGATATGCCAGTCAATCTTATCCTTCCACCATTCCGGCCTGCAAGTAGTGAGGTGCGACGTCGCCTATTGGTTGCACTTTTGTGTAAGACATAGCATGGACTACTGCCATACGAGAGTTTGAGGTTTCCTCGTTTGCTAAAACATTCCAATAAACACTGTTGGCAGCGTCCGAGATCTTACCACTCGAATCTGAGAGACCAGTGCGACATTTACATTCCATCCCCATACATATTTTTTATTCGTCCCCTAAAGCCGAATGATAACCTTCCAAGGTTACAAGACCCCATGGATGCAGTCAGGAGCAAGTTTGAGCTCAACGGAGATATTGAAGTAAAATATTTCTGATTCTAAGGTTGTGGCTCATTACTCATTTTCACTGAAGATTTTCATTCCCTATACCGGACGGATGGGTTTTGCCATCAGTTTCACCTCGGAGATATTTATAAGATCCATATCTTCCAGGAAAGGTGTCACAAGGGCGATGACTATCTCTCATTCAAGGCTACAGCCTCACCCTTACTTGAACTGTAAGATGGTCCTTTTGAATAAGCATCAAGAAACATGAAGACGATGTAACCGGTTCAGGAGGTCTCAATCTTCTCGAGACGGAAACCAATGCGGAAGTAATATCACCCGTCCCTGAGGGAACGTGAGCGTTAGCTCTGATCTATGTAAGTATTTATTAGTGGCGGGCCGGGGTCGCTCTGATATAGGGGCCATTATGGCCTTTGGCGGAGTTACAGAATCGAGACCCGAGCCGCTCATCGTGTTCTCGACAAATTTAAGGAGAGCATACGCGCTCTCCGGTCGCTAGATCCGACTTTAGTTCCATGGCTCCCTGCACCTACACCTAGGGTATCAAAGGAACGACTTACAATACCCATACGGCACACGCGGACCACAACATCCACAGTGAGAGATGTTTGGAACTCGCACAACTGGCGAGCGTCACGGTTGATTTCATGAAATCGGGCCCCTGTAGAGTTAACGATGAACGGACGCCTTCAACCGTCTTGGTACCAGATTATATGGAGACACCAAGACCTACAGAAGTCGTCAGGTGCTCGGTCAAATGTTTCGACACATCACTCCGAGTCCTGCATATGAAGAATGTGAGTTGTAAACCGTTGCATATCTAGTTATTATGGCGCACCACCTCGCAGGTCGAAGAAGATCACTATGACGTACGCCTGGAAGTGAAAACTCCCACCACCTACCTTCGGGAAGCTGGAAGACGGAAGCGGCAATATGACTCAGACATAGCCAAGATCATGAAGCGGCATGCCTTAGTGGAGGCAGAAGTCGTAAGCGGCGACTCCGTATCACCCATATAGACGAACGGACTGACCATTTACACCTTAGAGTCCTGTGAAAGGGTGTTTTGATGAAGTGAAGCGCCGTTATCATTCAATTGCTCTCAGGTTTTTTTTATCACGCGAACCGAAAGGCGGTATCGACCATCACCCTCTACGGCGTCGCCACGCACAAAGTGGTTCATGGTAAAGGGGAATTGGGAGCATATGTGGATAGTTGGGATAGTACGTCAATAGTCACTGCCGATGAAGACCCAGATTGGGAGGATATACCAAACGACGAACTGGAGGAAGGCGAAAATTCGCCAGCAAGAGCGCCGTTCGCTCTCTTGGCTATGGTTGAATGAGTTGTGCGCCTTTGCCTGAGTATTTCTTTTTGGCACCATACGTAGGTTTTCGTATGGCAGGGACTCAGTTATGTTTCTTGCTAATCAGTGGATATCGTTATTTTCTGATTCTCAGAGTAGCTATTGTTTCGAATTTCACCGCCAATACTTTGGGCAGTCATTCCAACCTCGTTTCAAAGGCCTCCACCAAAACTTTTGAATCCAGAGAGCCTTCGTCTTTGTGTGCGACATTTGGAAATCCGTCATCGTAATTTTCGAGGGGTTAGTATCACCGATCGGCTACAGAACGAAAAAGACGAGTTGACTGGCAGTGATTTCGGCTTGAAACTGACATCAGAAATGGAGGCTTAAGGAGTTCGTTCTCGATGTGTGCAGGGTCCGGGGTCCGTCCTTATCTACCCGTAATGGAGGGCAGCTGTGCTTGCTATAAGGGCTTTGTCGGCGTCAAGTTTCTCCTTTGTCTCAAATACTCTCAAGCATACACGCTTCATTCACCCAATGCAAACTCGCGACAGCACGGAAGCATTTCGTCATTATCGATAGCACAACCTGAGAGGCTTCTTTGACTGTACCCATGACCGATTGTCGCTGAATTCAATTCGGCAAACCTTTCTGGAGTTCAATAGGCCAAGGGCTTCATTATTGAAGGAAGAAGTCAGCACAACTCATAATGCAGGTCCCTCTCCGCCATACTGGGGTGAGGAGGTGAGAAACAAAACGACCCGTGTGAACCCCCTTATATTCCTACTGTTAATCAATAGTTCTGTACATGAAAGTAAGCTGATAGCCCCTGAACGGTGAACTTGATAGGGAAATGACGGGAACACGTACACGAGGTGTCTTACATCTTCTCCCACAAGCAGGGGTTTCTCATAAGCGCGGTCACTGCCTGTCAAAACTAAGTAGAGCGTGAGACTCAGTTGCGTAGCAAACTCTAATATATTAAGAGATACCTAAGTAGAGCGTACTGTAACAAAAGAGACGCTCTAGTTACAAGACGGCGGAAACGGACTTGCAGACTCAGCTGCGTAGCAAAATGAGTCTGTCGTCCTACAACAGGTTGACTTAAATATCGCAAAGCAGAGCGGACCCGATATGAAATGTAACCGTGCGCTATAACCAATGCCATATGACCGGAATTCCGACACTCCAGGTCATCAAAACCCTTACACTTGACTTCTGCCATTCCCTGACTGTGTGAATCTCGGCTCCGGAAAGGCACCAGAATGTCTCTTTATATATGCACGTCATGCTCTCAGAGCATATCGGCGTTCAATCCTCGTGTCCGTTGCTTCACGTGCGATCAAGTCGTGGATTTGTGCGCCAATTGCCAGCTCGGCGAACGTTTCGTAGCTCCACACACCGGAGAGCATCAAGTGTATATACTCAAAATTAGTGGAACGAAAGAGCGGCCTTCGGTAAGCGGCCAATAGACCAATGTCTCGAAGCTTGACCAGGTTCCAGCATCCCGGAGTCGTTCCAACAAGTACACTGGGGTCTATGCCTAAGTATATATTAACCGAGCCTCCGAAAGTACCTCCTGTACCTCCTGTACCTCCCCGACCTCCCACCGTTGCGTCCGTCCGCTCGTCTTTCGCCCCTCCAGCGGGCCCTCCGAATTTACCTCCACCGAGGCCGATCACTGCAGTGGGTCCTCTACCCTCACATGTACCTCCAAACGATAGTCCAAAACCATCAGGACCACATCGTGGTCCCAGTGACCCGCCCTTCTGGCAACCCTTTTTCAATGAACAAGGTCTTGCCAGTCCAACCTTCATCGAACTTCTCTCTGCTGTCTTCAAGCGCCTAGACCCGAATAATACTGGGGCATTAACACCTGAGGCATTCACTGAATTCTGTTCGGCAATGGGGCAAACCGGTGAGGCGAACCCTTGTAAGCATTAGAACCAGGTGCTGTGGTGCGTGTCCCACGATTGACTGCTTTCTATGTAGGGCAATATGAGTTCGACAACCACGGCGGATCTCGCAAGGATCTCGCTGACCAGGCGTTACGCAACTACTACAATTTTTTCTCCATTGACCACCGGATGGGACAACGCTCTACTCCAGGCTGCCATGTGGGAACCGTGTGCGATAGTTGCAAGGCTCAGAACTTTATGGGAGCCCGTTATAAGTGCAAACAGTAAGCGCTTGCTGCCTAAAAAGACTCATCCACTCCGTTGACCCGCATTGTTAGCGAGCAATGTCCTGATTATGACCTTTGCGAAACCTGCCACAGCGAAGGCATCCATCCGGCCGACCATCAGTTCCAGTTAGTTGACCTCCCGCAAGGGAACGCATACCCACTTCTTACTTTCTCTGGCTTTATCGATTTCGAGACTATTGACTTACTCGGGTCCCAATCTCCTAACGTCCTTTTTCGCCCCTGCCTTAACGCAATGCTTCAACACTTTAACCTTTTCCCCGAGCATGGGCTAATCCCCGAAACTGGTGGAATATTACCCGATTATCCAAACGCGAACATGCTTGAAAGAATCAGAAAAGCAAAAGAAGCACATGCGGAGGAGCAGAAGAAGATCCAAGAACTAAAAGTACAACACCAGATGCAACTTATGAAGTCACAGTTGGATACAAGTCGATTCATGATGTGG
>Ga0307513_10004352_pt1 | contig 18918 bp, 11 predicted proteins | sample 15_EM_MG_FD_202174 | JGI IMG/M metagenome (GOLD analysis project Ga0307513, IMG submission 202174) | Populus trichocarpa ectomycorrhiza microbial communities from riparian zone in the Pacific Northwest, United States - 15_EM | ecosystem: Host-associated > Plants > Roots > Unclassified | place...
AATTTGGAACCTAAACTAAATGATGTTCAAATGAGTTGAAAATTGATATATTGAATGCATTGGTTTAAAAGGTTTCGACCAAGTCAGATTTGAAGGGTCCATTGGAGTATAGAGAGGAGGCTCTAGTACATCTTATCCATGTGCAAGAGGGGCCCAATCCAACCTTATTTGGGCCATAAGGTTAGGACAACAAAGGAAACAAAAGAATCCTGCTACAACTAGGAAACAACATTGGTGGCTACATTTTTCTTTTATTTCTAGGATTAATGGGTTGCATGGAAGGCTATAAATAAGTCTTGAATCAGTTCTGTAACATTGTATTTCCTTCTCTTCTTCTCATGGAAGAACATGAATTTAATATTATAGGTTTTATTTTATTTTGTTAACTACTACAACCCAAAGCTTGTTTGAGCTTAATTAAAACTTTGTTTCCAAATTGGATCCAAGGCTTGTTTGGATCAATTTATGGGTTTTTTTTTTAAGGTTTTTGAGTCAGTTTTATAAGTCGGTCAAATCAGTCCACTAAGGTAGATCCATTAGGGTTAATTTTTCAAGAACTATTTAAACTCATGTAACCTAAATTTCAGAGCCATTGATGAATATTACTTTTCAAATTTTCAGTTTTAACGTGTGAGAGTGATTCTTGTATTTTTCAGTTCTTGAAGGAACTAAATATGAGTTATCGAAGATTAATTGGCTTCGTGACATCATTTTATTTCATTCCAATAGTGTTGGTGCCTTGGGACATGTTTCTATTGTGTCATACTCCTATCAAACCTATTTTGGCTTTCTGGGACTAGATCTCAATCTTGATTGTGGGTTGCGTAACCATATGATCACGAGGTTTACATCATTTACTTTCCTTCCTTGTTTAGAAGAATAAATTGCTGACTTTTTATCCTTGTGACATTAGGAAAAACAAGGCTAACAAGGTTGTTATGGGGTCGGACATCAACCCATTGTTCCATACGAATTGGGCTCTTCTTAGACTTTGATTAGATGAATTAGAGGTTGTCCTTCATGCTCCCTTGGTGTCCCAATCTCCTCTAGGTCCATCTTGCTCTATATGTTCTGAACAAGCCCTTCCAATGCCTCTTTAAGCTTTTTTGCCCTAGCTTTTATAAATGACCCACTTGGCACCTCATCATCCCCTCTCACTTAAAAAATTTGACCTCGAATCACCACCTACATCAAATAGAGTAAGATCAGAAACATTAAAGGTAGCACTAACACCATACTCACTTGGCAAATCAACTTTATAAGCATTGTCATTGATCTTCTCAAGGATCTAAAATGGCCCATCTCCTCGTGGTTGTAGCTTGGATTTTCTATGGGGCTAAAAATCTCTCCTTGTGCATACGCACCTTAGCCCAATCGTCGGGTTGAAACACAACATGTTTGCGCCTTTTATTGGCTTTAGTTGCATATATACACACGGTTCCTCTTTTCAATCTATTGCTGCACACTCTCATGAAGTGTCTCACCACTTGTGCCTTACAATTACCATCTAAACTAACTCTTATACAAGCAAAGAAGTCAAATCCATACACAATTTTAAATGGTGGAAATCCAATAGTAGAATGCACGCTATGATTATATTCTTCTTTTACCTCTCTCCTTCTGTCTCTCTCTATATCTACTTCAGTCTCCATCCTGTTCTTCTTCTTCATCGTCTTTCGTCCTCTGTTTCTGGTTCTTCCTCGTTCTCGGTGTCGTAGATCTTGTGTGATGCTTGGTTTCGTGGCCTATCTCTCTGGTCTTCCCCGGTTCCCTTTGTTTCTCCTAGTCCTCCTGTCCCCAATTCCCCCTTGTGTTTTTTTGTTCGTTCGTCTGTCCGTGTTTGCTCGTTGTTCTGGTTTTCTCCTGTGTTTGCTTCGTTTCCCCTATTGTCTCTCTGTTTTCTTGGTTTCCTCCTGTGCCTGGGTTTCTTCTTCGTTCGGCATCCCTTGTTCTTGTTTTTATCTCTAAAAAAGCCTCCTCTGTTTTTTTGCCCCTCTATTTGTATCTATGTTCTTCTTCGTTCCCGTATCTCTCCCTCCTGGTTTTTTTGTTTCGATCGTCGTGTTGTTCCTCCTCTATGTTTTTCACCTGTTTTTCCTCTGATCTCCCCCCTTTTCATCCCCCTATTGTATTCGTATTTATAGGCAAGAGAACGCCCTTGCACCTCTCAAAGTGGTGATCGTGCAGCCGCTAAGATAGCATCCATTATTGGACTATTAATGGCACATCGCGGGGGAAAGACGTTATCACTTTCTTTGCCGTTTCTGCTGAATCGAGATGAAGGAGATGAACAGTTTGCTTTGAAACAGTGCCGTTTTGGAATGAGAATAGCCATTTTCAAATTGATCATTGAAGTCCTAAAATTTTGTAATCCCTAGGTAAATTATAATTAGACCCCTCCATTTTAGTGCCATTTTCAAAATGGTGCTTGGACTTTAATTTCTTGCAATTTTAACCCGAATCAACCCCAAACTTTGGTATTTCTTCAATTAAGCCCCTGATTTCATTAATTAAACTAATTTCAAGTTCATTCAAGTCCCCAAACTTCTAATTCTTCAATTAAGCTCTTGATTTGATTAATTAAATTAATTCAAATTTTAATTAAGTCCCCGAACTTTCAATATATATTGTCTTGACCCAAATTTCAATTTATTCTTCATTCATTTCATCATTTTTTCATTTTTTTTGAAAAAATTCAAAATTAAGTTATGACGTAGATAAAAGACGAAGGCCCCTTGAGTTTGATGAGGGAAATCGAGTGTTCCTAAAGATGCACCGTGGAAATATATTATTGTGGTTTAGGATGAAAGGAAAATTGGCCTCATATATATATTGGTCCTTTTGAGATAGTTCAAAGGATAGACCCAATTGCATATAGATTGGCTTTACCATCGTACTTGTCAAGGATGCATGATGTATTTCACGTATCATTACACCAAAAGGATGAGGTAGACCCCACTCGAGTGTTGCCACTAGTTCTGTTAGAGATAACAGAGGATTTGACTTTATAAGTACATCCAATCCAAATATTAGATAGAAATGAGAAGGGAACACCGAAATAAAAGAATTATAATGGAAAAAATATTTTGGAAAAGTTCTCAAATTGAAGAGATAACTCGGGAACAAGAGTTAAAGATAAAGAAAAAGTATCTAGAGTTATTTCCAAATACAGTTATGAATTAAATTTCGAGGATGAATTTTTTGTAGGAGGAAAAAATGTAAACCCCGAGATAAATTGAAAATAAAAATACAATAAAAATTGAGTAATGTAATGAAATGAAATAATAGAAGTAAAAGAAAAAAGAGTTGAAAAGATAAAAGAAGAATTTATGGCCCAAAATATACGTTTTTCTAGTAGCTAAAATGATCTAGTTGTTTCTCGAAATGATTAGACCGATTTACTGGTCAGACTGTTTTTCAAAATAGTCAGACCATTTTGGCTACCATCCCTATTATAACTCGACGGTGTGCAGCAAGAGAGGAAAGAGCCATTTCATTTCTTCTTCATTTCTTTCACTTAGAAGGGTTAAATAGTATTTTAGGAGTGAAAAGAGTGAATTTTGAGAGAGAAAAACACATCCATACTACAAATTAAAAGATTAAAGGGAGGGAAGATTGAATTAGAGAGAGAAAGTTAAGAAAGAAAAGGGAAAGAGAGAAGATTTAGGAAAGTCTTAACGAATCAATGTTCGAAATAAGTTTTGTAACTTGGTAAGATGTTTGAAACACATCTATATCAATTTGAACAAGAGTTAGTTGATTTTGAACAACAATTAGCAAAAAAGAATTACGTTTCTTTAGATAAAATTTGGGGAAATGAAGAGTTTTTAGAAATTGAGCTTTTAGGACCTTTATAGGTTATTATGGGAGTGAAATCATGAAAGAATGATGAAGAAAAGTGATAGGTTGGAAGCCTATAGGACCACATAGAGAATTACATGGGAAATTATACATATATGATAGTGTCCATTAATTGTGCTATAAATGTGTGTGTGATTATGTAAATAATGATTTTGATTGAGTTGAAATATTGAAATGATAAAATATTTAGTAATTGAATGGTTGGGCTTAAAAGGATGAAATTGTAAAATTTTAGAAAGATTATAAATTTCATGGAATTGTGTAAAGTTGATTAGAGTTGATAAAGTTCATTTTTCTTGTGTAGTTGATAATTCAAAAATATCGATGAAAAACCTAAATAGATTTATAATGAATGTTATGATGAATAAGGAGTATGTTATTATGTGACAATAATAATTAATTGAAAAACTTGTCGATGCATGGGAGACCGCCGAGTTGATTCAACGTGCTAGTAAAGTTGCTCACAGTTAGGTTGTAGATAGGCACACGGTACCTTGTAGACTTTCTTCTTTTAATTTTTTCCACTATTTTTATATGTAAAATTAATTGATATATGAAAATTATGGATAGTGATATTATTAGTAGACATAAAAAGAAATATATACATAAAGTAAGGATATTGACAACTAAAATAGGTTGACCAGATTGATTTGTATTCATTAAGGAAAACTGAATTATTGAATTCTGAATGGCAACACCGAATTGATTGGCAACCAAGATGAGTTAACTAGATTAATTTGTATTCGTTAATAAATACTAGATTATTGGCTTTTGAATGGGAACGCTAAATTGATTGGCAATCAAGATGAGTTGACCGGATTTATTAGTATTTGTTAAGGAATACCAGATTATTTACTTTCAAATGGGAATGCTAGATTGATTAGTAATCAAGATGGGTTACCGAAGTAATTGGTGGTCATGAAAGAATACTGGATTGCTGGTTTTCATATGAAGATACCAGAATGATTAATTTTGTAGTGAACCTCATGAGATTGTTCTGGGAATGAGTGAGTAAATGTAATGAGAAGTTTAAAATGATCATAATAATGATTTAAAATATTGTCTAGATGAAATTTCTTAATGTTCTGATAAACTAAAACTTAAGACTTAAATAATGACATTTATTTTCTTACAGGTAATTCACAGGCTCGTTTAGAATAGCTAATAGTTGCTACCTTTATTTAGATTTAGGACATATGGACTAAAATGATGTATAATCTAGCTTTTAAGGTTGTAATTATAGATATTTTATTTTATTGTGTAACTAATTACCTGAAAATTGTTTAACTAAAGTCATAAATGCATGTTATACCTAACATTGAATTTTGTGTAGAAATAATGTAACTAATTTAACTTGTATATTGTTAATGTAGATTTATTATTATCATCATAATAGTGTAGTAATATTATTGATAATGCAAAGATTATTAGTTTTTAGTGTTATTGTGGATCAATGATATTGAGATCTAGGATGATTAGATTGAGAATAAATTGGTTTTGCATGAACATGTGGTTATGAAGTGTTTCTTATTTTGTTTTGTTTGATTGATGTTGACACTTGGGACGTCTAAAATACAAATGAAAATTTGCCAAAATTTTAGTAAAAATGTTATTAGTTTGACATAACACGAAACTTATCAAAACTTAAGAATAAGGTCCTGGTATATCAGGTCGACCGATTGAATTTTCAAATAAATTGGTCGACCGTTTTGTCGACTAATTAAAAAAATTACATTGTTAGTAGATTTATTATAAAAGAATTTTTACCTAAATGTTGGGGATGTTACAGTTTTTAATGGAAACTTATTGAAAAGATTAAGATAAACAAAGATGAAGGGAAGTTAGGGGATGAAAAGTACCAAGAAGTTTCCTTTGCTATCTTTGGTTTAGTTTTGTTTCCATCAGAAGCTAGGGTTATCGGTTTTGAAACAACTAATGCTTTTACTGAATATGAGCAAACAAAGAGCAACCCTACTATAGTTATCTTGGCTGAGACTTTCCTGTCACTAAACCATTGTCGGTTACATGGAAAGGGTGCAAGGTGATACTGCATTCCTTTATTGTTCATATGAGTGGTAAGCCATTTGGAAATTCTAAGAGAGGTTTTTAATAATTTTTTTGTGGTTGAATATGAGACCTTTAAAGCTTGTAGTGAATGAAGACTAGAGCAACTTGGATGAAAGAGCATGGGTAAAGAGATATCGAGCTCTCCCTCACAATAATTTCAAATAGAAAGCTCATTAGGTAAGAAACTCTTATATCATGAATTACAAATATAAAGCATGGGTCTCGTTGATTAGATTATCTGGTTATATTAGTTATTCACCTTTACTAGTTTCTACATAGTTTGGGGGAATTCAACATGTACCAACAACCCGGGGTCTAGCTGAATACATTGATTTGTTTAAGGATCATAATTCTTTAGTTGAATTAGAAGTTATCAAACAAGATTGGAGATAACTTGTATTGGTTCACAAAGGTGAAGAAGAGATAGAATTCTAAGTCAGTTCTAAATATTCAATTTGGAGAAATAATGGTCATTTTAGGGTATTTGATAACTCTGAAAAACAAGACTAAGTGACGGTCTATAAAGTTGGACCATCTTTCACCAAAGAACCCAAAAGAAAAGGAATTAGTAATAAAGAGGAGCTGGATAAGTTTAAAATCGAGCTATGTTATAGCAAGAGTCGGCAAAAGTTCTTAGAAGACCAACTCTTTAAAGAAAATAAGATGAAGGCCCTTTTGAACCAATAATTAATAGAAAAGGATGAAAAGATAATTGCATTAATGCAAGACTTGGAACTCAGAAAGAGAAACCAAAGGATGATTAATGAATGGAAAGACATAGCCAAGTGCAGTCGAGAGAAAGGGTGAGCAAATATAATGATTTGGTGAACAAACATATGAAAATAGAAAAAGAGCTAATTACTTTTAAAAAAAAGTCTTCAAAGGTAAATCAAATGGTGACAAAAAAATAATCGCATCATTAAAAAAGAAAAGGGTAGAAAGTGGTTAGAAGCCGAGAAAAAAAAGAAAAGATTGGTCAATCTCAGCATTGAATAAGATAGAAGATTGAGAGCTTAGTATACGGCTCAAACTGATGGACCAAGGGAAGTTAGAAAAGCAACTAAATCAAACTTATTAGGAAAGAATAAGTGCTCTAAAAGAACAAATCACCGTGGTTCAATCTGAGCTAGAAATACGAGAGGAGGAATTAAGGAATTTGAAGGGACAATATCTAGGGGCTAAGGAAGAACTAGTTGGACTAAAGCAGAAATTTAGATAATGGCAGGATTATATTAACGGATTAGATGTCCAAATGAACATAAAGATAGATGAACTTCGAAGGACACTTTAGATACTAAATAGAAACAATGAATCACTAGCTACAAGCAATGATGCACTACTGCAAGACAACACTTTGTTCCATTACAAAATAGAACAAACAAACAGGTTTATTTATAGGTTGGCTCAAAAGGTGAATGAATTGCAAGTGAAGGCTTCTCTAATCAACAATAGTGCTATCAAATACTAGGAATATTTGAATGATATTTCGACTTTCATTAGAAATGTAGCCAATAGGGGTATTACTTTTGAGGATGAATAGAGATGTATAGGAATCTCGTCTATCCACTTGTAAAAGATTCCTCTCTATATGTAAGAACAATCTCTCTTCTTTATTTTTTAATGAAAAGCGCTCTAATTCGTCTTTTTGCAATGTACTCTCCAACGTGTACGGGATCCAACTAAGATGAGGACTTGGGAAATTATCTTTTCAGATTTATCATACTATTGATTTTACACGTATTCAACAAAAAATACGGATTAGTTATTTGATCAGGCTAATCCATATTCAATGTATGAGTACATTTGCATTCATACATGTTTTGGCATTTTAAATATCATATGTGATTAGTACTTAAAAGTGCATTTTTATCAAAATTTTATATCATCATTTTGCATTTGAAGTATCAATAACTCCTTAACTAGAACATGTTTTATAATAACATGTCTAATAATATAAGATACCTTTAATTTATGGTAAATGTTCATTTTAAATGCAAGCCTATCACATAAATCAAAGGATTGATTGATAAGTTCAACTACTGAAATTGAGAAGACAAAGAGGGGGTTAAGCTTAGAAAAGAGATGCTGGTTTAGTCCAAACTGGAACACTGTTCAGTCATTGGGTCATATCTGGAGCTGTAGATCTTGGATTTCAATTTGGTTTATATGGATAGAAAGCTAAGACATAGGCCTAAAACATTCATGGTAGTCCAAGACTCAATTCTGCTGTCTGGAAGGCCAAATCTTAGCAACAACAGAGAAGTCAGAATCTGTCCTGCAGCCCAGACACTGTTTAGTGTTCAGCTCATATCTCGAGTTCTAGAAGTCCAAATGCACCGATTCATTTTTTGGTGGAAAGCTGAGACAATTTCCTAGAACTTTCATGTAGACAATCTGTTCAAATTCTGACGTTAGCAATGACGTTTTGTTCATACAAGAAGATAAGGATTGTCACCAAGTCAAGATGTGGTTACCCACTCAACAATTAGTCATCAAATCAATAGTTCTAAATTTTGGCCTATAAAAGGAGGCATTTGCCATGCATTTAGGCATCTTGGTTTTCAGATCAAGATCATGTTCTTGCTCTCTCTATATATTTTTGTAATGCTTAAGTTTTGTTTATATTAATCTCCTGTTTATGCTTTTCAATCTTTTGGTTGTGTCAATATATACACATACAAGTTGAAATATAGGTCCCCAAATTCAAACTTGCAGAATATATAACACAAGACTTTGATGAAGAAACATGAAGGATGAACAATGTTCCCATCGCGATGCTTATTTTCAAGAGGAGTTAGACTCCTTGAAATTCAACATGGCTCGCATTACTAGTCTACTTAAGCATAAACACTTACAAAAATCTTTGGTGAAGGTCCATCTAATCTGTGCATGGCCTTTGCTCAAACTCAAGCTACAACATTACTCAAAGAAGGGATAGGTGGTCAAGGTCAAGAACCTCGCAACAATATGGCATTTGTGCAGCCGACTATACCCGCACTAGCCCCAACAACTTTGGATACATCTGCTATTGAGTCCAACAAGATAAAGTACTATGAGGATATCTAGTATGATAAGATAAAAGCATTAGAAGTAAGACTGAAGGCTATTAAAGACGTCGATTAATATGATCTCATTCAAGCTATTGAGATGTGTCGTGTTCCAAATGTGGTCGTGCTGAAGAAGTTTTGTGTACCTGAATTCATAAATTATACCGAAACTCAATGCCCTTTTGTCCATCTTAAATCTTACTTCAATAAGATGACATAAGTTATACATGATGAAAACTTGTCAATACATTTCTTACAAGACAATTTGAGAGGAGTTGTTGATATGATTCAGCCTTGCGATACGACCCAAGCAAGGTCAAATTCAGATTTTGGCGTAAAATTTTATGTCGTCTAGTTTTATGCTATTGAGCATAACTCCACATCCAATTGTTGGATCAAGCTGAAACTTTACCAAAAGATTCCAGAGGTATTTGTCTATGTCGGGGTAAATGTTCAGGTGAATCAGAGTTTAGAAAAGACTTGCGATATAGGTCAGAACATGTTGTACGAATTTTGTTATTTACTTTCTTTTGACTTGTGGACTTTCAATTTGACAAGGATCTTTTTTCTTAAAGGATGTGGCAACTTGTTTTGGAAATTTTCTAGTTCCACAAGAATCTTTAATGAGCTGATACATAATTTTCAAGAGTGGCAACGATTCATTAATCTTCCAGAATCTTTTTCTTATAAGGATTCCTTATCTATCCTAGTTACACAAGGAAAGAAGTACCGGTGCTATTTAATGACATATTAATTATTTTAAATATTTTCTTTCATGTTTGGGCTCAATTAAAACTTTGTTTTGAGCTAGGATCCAAGGCTTGTTTGGATCAAGTTATGGTCTTTTTAGTTTATGATGCGAACCTCGTAATCACATGGTCACGCAACCGACACACAAAGACACAAGTCCCGGAAAGCCAAGTAAATTAGGTTTGATAGGAGTGTGACACAAAGATAACTTGTACCTAAGCACCAGCACTATTGGAAACGGAGACCCCCACCCAACGAATATTGATTCACGAACGAGAAGTATAAGGATGACGCCACGAAGACAATTGTTCTTCGATAAGTCGTTTTTCATTTCTTTAGAGAACCATGGAAGGGAGATTATTATCTCACCAACACACACACACACACACACACAAAGTGTGGCTAACAAGAAGTTTTATTAATCTGAATTGTCTAACTTACATGTCTTGTTATGCCTTTATTTATACTAACTCTAGACTTAAATAAACCCTAATGGACCCCCTTTAGGTGGACTTATATTAAGCCCACTTACAATTGACCCAAATAAGTAATAATAACCCAAAGACTAAGAAGAAAATAATAAAAATCTGAAAATTACCATCCTAAATATGCTAGAATCAGATTTGTCACCATTAAGAAGTCCCAACAGACTAGGAAATCTGATCTGAAGGTAGAATTTATTTTGAAGTCTTCTTTTCTTTTTGTAGCTAAGATGAATAAGGAATCATTGTAAGAAAAGGATTTTGAAATAATTATGAATCCTTGCCACACTTGAAAACTATGTTGCAACCCATTAAAGATCTTTGTAGAATTAGTAGATTTCCAAAATAAGCCACCACATCCTTTTAGAAAAAGAATCCTAGCCAAATAGGAAGTCCACAAGTCAAAAGGAAGTAAATAACAAAATTCATACAGCCTCTATTGACCCATGTTTCAATGCCTTCCCGAACTCCTATTGACATGAAATTTCAAACCAAGGTAGGAAAACATGTCAGGAGAGTCCACCTAAAATTTCAGCTCGATCCAACAGTCGGATTAAGAATTATTATTGTTGCCGTAAAACTTGATAGTTGCACATTTTACGTCAAAATCTGAATTTGACCTTTCCTGGATTGTATCATTGATGCGAACCTCGTGATCACATGGTCACACAACCCACACGCAAAGACACAAATTCCTGGAAAGCCAAGTAAATCAGGTTTGATAGGAGTGTGACACAAAGATAACTTGTATCTAAGCACCAGCACCATTGGAAACGGAGACCCCCACCCAATGAATATTGATTCGCGAACGAGAAGTATAAGGATGACGCCACGAAGACAGTTGTTCTTCAATAAGTTGTTTTTCATTTCTTTAGAGAACCATGGAAGGGAGATTATTATCTCACCAACACACACACACAAAGTATGGCTAACAAGAAGTTTTATTAATCTGAATTGGAACTTACATGTCTTGTTATGCTTTTATTTATACTAACTCTAGACTTAAATAAACCCTAATGGACCCCCCTTAGGTGGACTTATATTAAGCCCACATACAATTGACCCAAATAAGTAATAATAACCCAAAGACTAAGAAGAAAATAGTAAAAATCTGAAAATTACCATCCTAAATATGCTAGAATCAGATTTGTCACCATTAAGAAGTCTCAACAGACTAGGAAATCTGATCTGAAGGTAGAATTTATTCTAAAGTCTTCTTTCCTTTTTGTAGCTAGGATGAATAAGGAATCCTTGTAAGAAAAAGATTCTGAAATAATTATGAATCCTTGCTACACTTGGAAACTATGTTACAGCCCATTAAAGATCTTTGTAGAATTAGTAGATTTTCAAAATAAGCTGCCACATCCTTTTAGGAAAGAATCCTAGCCAAATAGGAAGTCCACAAGTCAAAAGGAAGTAAATAACAAAATTCGTACAGCCTCTGTTGACCCATGTTTTGATACCTTTCCAAACTCCGATTGACCTGAAATGTTAAATCGGGGTAGCACAACATGTCAGGAGAGTACACCTAAAATTGCAGCTCGATCCAACGGCCGGATTGAGAATTATTACTGTTGCTGTAAAACTTGATGGTTGCACATTTTACGTCAAAATTTGAATTTGACCTTTCCTGGATCGTATCATTGATGTGAACCTCGTGATCACATAGTCATGCAACCCACACGCAAAGACACCAATTCCTGGAAAGCCAAGTAAATCAGGTTTGATAGGAGTGTGACACAAAGATAACTTGTACCTAAGCACCAGCACTATTGGAAACGGAGACCCCCACCCAACGAATATTGATTCACGAACGAGAAGTATAAGGATGACGCCACGAAGACAGTTGTTCTTCGATAAGTCATTTTTCATTTCTTTAAAGAACCATAGAATGGAGATTATCTCACCAACACACACACACACACACACAAAGTGCGGCTAACAAGAAGTTTTATTAATCTGAGTTGTCTAACATACATGTCTTGTTATGGTTTTATTTATACTAACTCTCGACTTAAATAAACCCTAATAGACCCCCCCTTAGGTGGACTTATATTAAGCCCACTTACAATTGACCCAAATAAGTAATAGTAACCCAAAGACTAAGAAGAAAATTATAAAAATCCAAAAATTACCATCCTAAATATGCTAGAATCAGATTTGTCACCATTAAGAAGTCCCAAACAGACTAGGAAATCTGATCTGAAGGTAGAATTTATTTTAAAGCCCACTTACAATTGACCCAAATAAGTAACAATAACCCCAAAAACTAAGAAGAAAATAATAAAAATAATAAAAATCAGAAAATTACCATCCTAAATATGCTAGAATCAAATTTGTCACCCTTAAGAAGCCCTAAATAAACTAGGAAAAATCTGATTTTGAAAATTTGTGTTGCTGCCCATATTTGATGTCCTTGATTAGCTTAGAGTTCCTTGTTTAACTTGGACAAATAAGAAAACAAATTTCCTCCTTTGTTGCTGATTGAATTACTTTCCTTCCTAAGTTAGGAAAAGCATTAAATAGTCCTCCCCTCTTTAGAAATAAGATATGACCTACTTCATTACTTAATTAGGAGAATAAATTGCTGCTTTTTTATCCTTATAGCATTAAGAAAAAAAACAAGCCTAACAAGGCTGGTATTGGGCAAGACACATCAACCCCTTGTTCCACACGAATTGGGCTCTTCTTGGACCTGGATTAGATGAATTAAAGGCGACAATCCTTCATGATCCTTAAATGTCCCAAGCCCCTCTAGGTCCATTTTGCTCCATATATTCTGAACAAGCCCATTCAATGCTTCTTTAAGCTTTTTTTCCCTAGCTCTTGTGATTGGCCCAACTAGCACCTCCAATGGGTCGTTGGCATGATTACGCTTGGTGTTGGGCTGATCCGCATCAGTTTAGGGTTTTGGGATCAGTTTTGTATGTGGGTCAGTTCTGCCCATAATGTTAGATCCATTAGGATTAATTTTTCAATAACTATTTAAACTCATGTAACCAAAATTTCAGCAGCCATTGATGAATATTACTTTTGAATTTTTAGTTTTAACGTGTTAGAGTGATTCTTGTATTTTTCAGTTCTTCAACAAACTGAATCTGACTTATTGAAGATTAATTAGCTTCGTGGCGTCATTATACTTCATTACAATAGTGTTGGTGCCTTTGGGCAGGTTTCCATTGTGTCACACTCGTATCAGACCTATTTCGTCTTTTCAGGATCAAATCTCAATCTTGATCTTGGATTGCGTGATCATGAGGTTCGCATCAACTCTTGTAATTGCTTTTATTAATTAGTACAAATACAACATGGACATTGCTTGTGACAAGTCTAGTATGTCACTTCTAGATAAAAAGACTATATGTGAGTATGCTCAATGATGGAGAGATTTGGCCGCCCAAGTACATCCCCCACTTTTAGATAGAGAGATAGTAATACCCTCAAAGCACCCAATTACGACCACATAATGAGTAGCTCAACTCAACAGTTTATTGATGTTATTGTGGTGGCTAAACATATTGGGTATGGAATAAGGAGTGGAATGATTTTTGCATCCACTGAGAAGAAAGGTTCAGAAGGTAAAAGAAAGATGTTGATAGTGTTGAGGGTGAGTATAAAGGCAAAAAGAATCATTTCCAAAATTTCAACAATCAAACGCCTACCTCCCAAATAGCCAATGTCAAATTCAGCTCACTTTTTCCCATTAAAAAATGGAATACAAAGTAACCTCACTAATTAACATTAGGAGTTTCATCAAATGTTATTCATCCCTCCTTAATCCATTAGGGTTATTTGAAGCATTATATAAGTGTTTTTGTATGTTGATAAACAAGCAGTCATGGATTTATGAAATAAACTTGTGTTTTGCCTGATACATCATATTATCTTTTATGGGAAAAAGATTGAATCTGAGTTATCAAGGTATAACTAACCTTGTGGCTTTATTCGATTCAATTCTAATGGTGCTAATGCCTTGGGACAGGTTTCCATTATGTCACACTTCTCAAACCTGATTTTAGGCTTTCTTGGGGAAGTATCATCTTCGTTGGGGTTTGCTTGACCATGTAATTAAGAGGTTCACATCAGTTGGTATTAGAGCTAGGCACCAAAATCAGGTTATATGCTTCTTGTTTTCGTCAGTTTCTCTTCGTCTGTCTTCGTTTTGTTTCAGGTCAATATTTGTTTTCTTTCTTGTTATTCTATTTGTATTGTGTTCTAATTAAAGTAAAAATAAGAAACAAATTAGAAAACATTATTTGGATAAGACAGACCTCTAACACATCTGTTTCGTAGCAACATATCAAAACTTATCGTAATTAACTCAAAATTGATTTTTTGGTTATTTGGTGTGAATTGCACTAAAAATCAAGTTTTAAGTCATTTGGACATTTGTTGCCTATGATACGAACCTCGAAATCATGTGGTCACGCAACCCACAATCAAAATTGAGATCTGGTCCTGGAAAACCGAAATAGGTCTGATAGGAGTGTGACACAATAGAAACTTGGCACAAGGTACCAACACTATTGGAATGAAGTAAAATGATGCCAAAAGGCAAGTTAATCTTAAATAAGTCAGATTTAGTTCGTCAAAGAATTGAAAAATGCAAGAATCACTCTCACAAGGTAAAACTAAAAATTTCAGAAGTAATATTCATCAATGACTACTGAAATTTAGGATACATGAGTGTAAATAGTTCTTGAAAAATTAACCCTAATGGAGCTACCCTAGTGGACTCATTTGGCCCACTTACAAAACTGACCCAAAAACCTTAAACAAAAAATCCCATAAACTTATCAAAACCACCCTTGGATCCTAGTTGAAAACAAAATATTAATTAAGCCCAAACAAGCCTTGGGTTGCAGCTAACAAAATAAAATAAAGCCCATAGTATTAAATTCATTGATACGGTTCAGCCTTGTGATAGTCCAAGCAAGGTCAGATTCGGATTTTGGCGTAAAATTTTATACCGTCCAGGTTTATGCTATTGAGCATAACTCCAAATTTAACCGTTAAATCGAGCTAAAACTTTACCAAAAGACTCCAGAAGTATTTCCTATGATGGAATAAATGTGCAGGTGAATCGGCATTCAGAAAGGACTTGCAATATAGGTCAGCACAGGTTGTACAAATTTTGTTATTTACTTTCTTTTGACCAGTGGACTTCCTATTTGGCAAGGATCCTATTTCTAAAAGGATGTGGCAGGTTGTTTTGGGAATTTCCTAGTTCCACAAGACTATTTAATGAGCTAAAACATAATTTTCAAGAAGTTATAACTGTTTTAAATTTGGTCTGTTTATGTTTCAATTAAAGTCAGAAAATGTGTGCTAGTTAAATTTGTCTAGTAACTTTGTCAAAGTCTAATTTTTGGGCTTGACTTCTCTCATGTTGAATTTTTCCTAAGTTTGGAGGGATGTTCCAATTATAAATCTAGTATTAGAATATCTAATAAAAAACTTTTGGCCAAGATTTGAAACTTAATTCACAGAATTAAGAGTTGTTCTTCCAAATTGATTTTATGAAGAACACTACCTGACTTATTATCTCTTCAATCACAAAGAGTGTGGCGTCGAAATCCTAGATTGATGTTTATGGCGTCCAGATTGACTTATCAAAGTATCATTCTAGTCTATCCTCCATCTTATTTACCTTAAAATCACTATAATTCAGCCTAAACATCAAAAGAAAGACAACCAACAAGACCCATCCTTCATCCATTTTCATCAGATTCATTGTGGCCGATTTTCGAATCATTCACGGCATATCATCTGGTATTAGAGGATCAGTTATCGACTTATCAAAGTATCATTCTAGTCTATCCTCCATCTTATTTACCTTAAAATCACTATAACCCAACCTAAACGCCAAAAAAAAGACAACACAACCAGACCCATCCTTCATCCATTTTCGTCAGATTCATTGTTGCTGATTTTCGAATCATTCACGGCACATCATCTTTAATGGGTTCTAATATAGTTTCCAAGTGTGGCAAAGATTCATAAATGTTTCAAAATCCTTTTCTTACAAGGATTTCTTATTCATCCTAGTTATAAAAAGGAAAGAAAATTTCAATGATGTGAACCTCGTGATCATGTGGTCACGCAACCCACATGCAAAGACACCAATTCTCGGAAAGCCAAGTAAATCATGTTTGATAGGAGTGTGACACAAAGATAACTTGTACCTAGGCACCAGGACTATTGGAAACGGAAACCCCCACCCAACGAATATTGATTCACGAACAAGAAGTATAAGGATGACGCCACGAATATAGTTGTTCTTCGATAAGTCTTTTTCAGTCCTATAGAGAACCATGGAAGGGAGATTATCTGACCAACACACACACACACACATAAAGTGCGGCAAACAAGAAGTTTTATTAATCTGAATCGAAATCAAATAATGGCAGTGGGGTCGAAAGGCCAAGGTGGGCTGATTATACGGATTTTGAGGAGGACGTTGATGATATTGGTGATGGTGGTTTTAAGGATGAGACCATAGGCCATCGAGAAGGTTTTCGACAGCCTAAAAACCGAAGGGATTTCATGTATTTTGATGAGGTGTTATGGCAAAAGAAAATGAGGATTCAAAAGGAGAGGTGGTATCAAAGTGAGAGAAATAAATAGATTAGTGTTCTAAAAAATGAATCCAGGAGTCTATCACGTGGTCACGCAACCCATACGAAAAGACATCAATTCCTAGAAAGCCAAGTAAATCAAGTTTGATAGGAGTGTGACAAAAAGATAACTTGTACCTAGGCACCAGGACTATTGGAAACGGAAACCCCCACCCAACGAATATTGATTCGCGAACGAGAAGAATAAGGATGACGCCACGAAGCAGTTGTTCTTCGATAAGTCGTTTTTCAATCCTATAGAGAACCATGGAAGGGAGATTAACACACACATGAAGTGCGGCAAAAGGATCGTATCACAGACGGTCCAATATCAAGAGCAAGAGCAAAACAAATACAAAGGGCCTTAACGAGTCAAATTGTAATGATTGAAGCTACGTCGGAGTTAAAAGCCAGCAATCTGTTTGGAATTGGTTCAAAGGTGCTTATTTGCCTACAATTGAAACTTGGACATGGGAAAAGCCCTTAATGGTTCTTTTGATATTGGTCTACTTGAATTTGGATTGATAATGCAAATAAGTGAAGGAGTTGATGTTGTTTACTGTCAGAATAGTAGATGAATTTGAACCCGAATTTGAAGTCATCCATTGCATGTGAAAACAAGATTAATCTAAATGGAGCGTGATCTTTCTAGGCTGTCCAACCATGATTGCATTGGACTTTTGTGGAAGAAGTTATAGCTGTTTTGAATTTGTCTAGCTTACTTTGTCAAAGTCTGTTTTTTGGGCTTGACTTCTATCATGTTGAATTTTCCTAAATTTTGAGGGATGTTTCAATTATAAATATGGTATCAGAATATGTAATAAACACTTTTGGCAAAGAATTGAAACTTAATTCAGAAAATTATGTTCTTCTAAATTGATTTTATGAAGAACCCTACCTGACTTATCACTCTTCAATCACAAAGAGTGTGGTGTCAAAATCCTAGATCGATCTTTGTGGCGTTCAGATCGACTTATCAAAGTATCACTCTAATCTATCCTCCATCTTATTTACCTTAAAATCACTATAATCCAGCCTAAACACTAAAGAAAAACAACACAACCAGACCTCATCTTCAAAAGTATTGACATCCTATTCCTAGGCTTGATGACATGCTAGATGAGTTACATGGATCATGTATTTTCTCTAAGATTGACTTCAAAAGTGGGTACCATCACATTAGGATGAAAGAGGGTGATGAGTGGAAAACTGCATTTAAGACTAAGCATGGTTTGTATGAATGGTTAGTCATGTCGTTTGGACTTACAAATGCGCCTAGCACGTTTATGCGTTTAATGTATTGCGTGCGTTTATAGGTAAGTTTGTTGTTGTGTATTTTGATGACATTTTGATCTATAGCAAGAACTTAAATGAGCATCTTGATCATTTGCGTAATGTACTTAGTGTCTTGCGTAGTGAGCAATTGTATGCTAATCTTAAGAAGTGTATCTTTTGCATGGAAAAAAATTATGTGTCTTGGCTATGTCGTGACTGCGCAGGGTATCGAGATGGACAAGGAGAAAGTTAAGGCCATCCGGGATTGGCCTACACCAAAATCGGTAAGTGAGGTAAGGAGTTTTCATGGACTTGCTAGTTTTTCTAGAAGGTTTGTGAAGGATTTTAGTACTATTGCTGCACCTTTAACTGAAATTGTGAAAAAGTCTGTTGGATTCAAATGGAATGATGAACAGGATAAGACTTTTAATTTGTTGAAAGATAAACTTTGTTTGATGCCTGTTTTAGCTTTGCCAGACTTTATGAGAACCTATTAAATCTCGACCTCAAAATCATTCTAAACATCATATATACATTTCATCTTCCAATATTAATTTTATATACATTCTTAAGAATATAACTCAAAATGTGCGCTAAACAAAAAAAAAACCTATTAAATCACTCAAGCATGTTTATCCCCATAGTAAAAACATCCTTTCCCTAAATATTGGCAGTCCCTCTAACAGTGCCCCTCACCTCTACAAATATAACACTTACCCGGTGTTGCCGAACAGTCTCTAGGTTGTCTTGAGCTACATCTTCCACATAATGGGTACACAGGTCCTCTCTACTTAGAAGACCCCCCTGTCAAGTCAAACC
>Ga0307513_10004353_pt1 | contig 18915 bp, 5 predicted proteins | sample 15_EM_MG_FD_202174 | JGI IMG/M metagenome (GOLD analysis project Ga0307513, IMG submission 202174) | Populus trichocarpa ectomycorrhiza microbial communities from riparian zone in the Pacific Northwest, United States - 15_EM | ecosystem: Host-associated > Plants > Roots > Unclassified | place...
ATATGACTTGAAATTTCGGTGGTTGAAGAATAATAAAACTCAAAATAGTAAGCATTAAAGTTGCAATAAAAACCTTGTACGATGATGCAGAAAGAAAAGAGAAAAAAAATAACAACATCAAATCCATGAATACATAAGACATACGGAGAAATATTAAAAAACAATTACATATCAAGATGATACATGAGGCATGCAAAAATTTCCCACATATCATCAACTCAAAAAATAAAAAATAAAAAATAAAAAGAACTATAATTTTGATCAAAAGTTAAAAACTATAAGGATTCGTTTGCAAAATTATAAAAAAAATACAAAAATTAAAATAATTTACTCTAATTTCAACATATGTGTGGTGTTTATATAAGTGACTATACACACAAATATGAGAAGAAGAAAAAAAAAACCTATTCCTGATTTAAGTCTCACCTCCTTGTACGAAATACATTAATGATTTTGAATTTCACTCAATTGTTATTTTCATTTTCATGGGTGGCATTCTTCATTGTTTTTTAGTGCCAAATCATGTTCAGCATGTTTTTTATTTATTTATTTTAATGATAAAAACAATATAATAATTTTTAAACTTAATCTAGGTCAAGATCCAGTGGTTGACCCAAGTTAAAGTCTAAGTTCCTGGTTGAAAGAGTTAATCCTTTTTTGTTATTTAAAAACATCAAAAGTTTTTATTCATAATTTAAAGTTAATACATATTTAATACAAAAAAGTCATATTTTAAAGCTAAAAATAGTCAAATTAATTTTATTTTGTGATAGGTTAGTAAAGCTGATAAATGGAGAGAATTAATTTTGGTTATCATAATTTATTCTATATCAATTTTGATTCCAAAATACATTATAAAAAGAAATTGAATGAAAGAGTGTTTAATAGATTTCCAAACTCTTCTTTGACTTAGTTTTTTAGCTTATTCTCTTTAGTTTCAAGCTCTATCTTTTTCTTCTATTTTTTCTTTATATTCTAGAGCTTAGGTTATATTGTAGTAGAGATGTCAAGTTATATTTTTCAAAGTTCATGAACTTTGTTTAAAAATGATATTATTGTTGGAATCATGAAAGATTTATTGATATTATTTTATTTGCATAAAGAGATGTGCAATAAAATCTTAAGAACAAATAATTAATCCTTTACAGTAATAAATTTCTAAGCAAATCATATTCTAATTACTTAAACATTGTTTCAATTTAAGTATAATATTCAATTATATATTTTGATATAATTAGTGTTAAGTATACAATCTTTTAGTGTTTTGTGACGTGGAGGAGATATAAAATAAACAATTGTGATCACTTATAATAGTGATATCTTTATTTGAATAAGGATATTGGAACTTTAATTAGATGTTTTGTGCTGTTGTTAGTGTGTGTGTGTGTGTGTGTGTGTGTGTGAGAGAGAGAGAGAGAGAGAGAGAGAGAAGATGAAGGGGAAATAACTAGATGGAAAATAAGTTGCGGGGAAAAGATAATTCAAAGGGAGAATTTTAATCTTAAAATGCCTCTTATGTCCATATCCAAGATTAATAAGACACAACCAAATCGTATATCCAAGGAAATTATTAACGTGCACGTACCTTTTAATTTATAAAAGAGGACTTTTCTCTCTATCATTTTTTTTCATTTGATATAAAATAATTTCATTTAATTTGATAATAATTTATTATTTATATTAACAAAATCTAAAACATGAAATCACTATTCACTATAAATGTAATTATAGTTTTGTCTTTCCATTCATGAAACCTAACACTACCTTCTACAAAAATTTAGGTCTTTTCATAAGTTTCATTTATCATCACCAAATTAATTAGGGATAAATAAATTATTTTTTGTTTCAAATGCATAGTTAAATGACCAAAAGACTATTGAAAGCAAAAAAAAAAAAATTGTCATCAAGGGGCAATTCAGTATTTTCACAATTATTTTATTATTATTATTAATTCAGTTGAGGGGTAACTTGGTATTTTACTAAATATATATATAAAACAATGCATAGTGAAATGAAAAGAAAAGTTATAAAACTAGTATTAAGGGGCTTTTTCATCCTTTCCCAATGATTTTCTTGTTATTATCAAGACAATTTAAGAGTAATTTTGTATTTGACCAAATATAAAAAATAAAACAAAAAGGTTAGGCATAAACAATGCCTCTCAACATCCAAAAATGCTCTTTTGTGGGTCATTAGAAGCGTCTTTGCATCATTTTTCTAATAATGCTACGCATGTCAACGGTGGTGGTCTAGTTTGTTGCTAATAAGCTTTTTTCTCTCTCTCTCTTTTTCCTTCCTAAAAAATTACAACTTGGCCTTCTTTATTGGCATTTCAACTTCATTTCTTGTTTTTTTAATTTCTAATTTTTATTCTTGGTTCTTTTGTTGAAATTTTATTTTTTTCAATTTCATCATTCTATCCCAATTTGCCATATATTACATTTTTTTTCAACTCAGTCCTTATTCTTTTGATTTTTTTGGGGTCTTTTGTTGAGTTGATTTTTGTTTCAATTTCATCCTTCAATCGAAAAAAAATTATTTCAATTTTGATCCTCATTCTTTTGATTTTCTTTTGTCCTTTTTTCAAATAATTTATCTTTTCAATTTTACCCTTTAATAAAAAATAAAATTTATTTTATATTTCAAATTTAATCTCCATTCTTTTAATTGTCATTTTTATTTTAGACCCTTTTATGTAATTGATATTTTTTCCAAGTTAATCCTTCAACATTTAATTGGTTCAGAATTGGACTTCGTGATTTTTATAGGGAGGACACTTCTGGTCTAATGCCTTGGGTCATGGGATTAAAATGTTAATGCTTGTTGACATCATTTTTTTTCCTTATTTTCTTTTTAGATTTATGATTTTTTATGTTTTCTTTTCTACCAAGTTATCTTGATCTCATGATTTGGGCTACGGGTTTGGTGGTTTAATCCAGGTTGGCATATCCCTTGATGCTAACTCGAATTGACTCGAGCTGTTTTTTTATCTAATTTTTTCCTTCTGTATTTAATGGGTTTAGAATTGAGCTATATTATTTATCCCATTTTATAAAAAATATACTTTTTTTTCAGGTTATCATTATCATTTTTTTTTAATTTGGTCTATTTGTTGTCTTTACTTTTTTTATCATCTGATTAAAATAAAACCAACTTGTTTGACCCAATTCGGTCTATGACTTGAATCATATATCTTTTTTCTTTTTCAAAAAGCATTTGCGCTACTTCAAAATCATTTTTAATTTAAGAAAAAAAAGGCTCGACAGCGTAGCACAAATGAAAATTATCATAACTCGGTTTTATCCTCAATTCTTTAAATATTTGGATAATAAGAATACAAATTGAAATTGAATTAAAGTCAACTAGTAATGACTAAAAATATTACCATGTTTAATTACAAGAGAGAGGTTCTTGATATGGCACCTTCTAATCACCACCAGAATTTTGCATATTATCGATGGATTGTTTCGTTGGTATTTAGACACTAATTCTGGTAGAAAAAATATTTATTGACGAAATCATAAACAATTACTATTCATAAATAAAACTTATAATCGATCATTCCGTCAGTAATATAAACATCGATGAATTTACAGATGGAAAAAGTGCGCCAAACAAAAAACTTTACCACCACCATTTCATCGGTAATTTTATTGGTGAGTATGTTATATCACCAACAAAGAAAATTTTTTTAATTTTCATTAGTGATTTATTTCATATTACCGATAAACTGAAACCATCAGTAATTAACATATTGCTAGTGGCAAGGTCATGTAATATTTTTGAACTCTTTGAAACTCTATGAGGGATTTAGTCCGTCGGTGATTTTGTGCATAATGATGAGTGGCATTTCATGTAATATTTTTCAACTCTCAAGAACTTTATGTCAGACTTATTCAATCGATAAATCTATCTGTAATATTTAAAAAAAAATCAAATAAACAGACTAAAAAAATTTAAAGAACTAAAACTAAAATAAAAAGGAAAATCAAATATTTATTACAAATTTAAAAATTATCAAGTTGAATACAATTCATCTAAAGGATAAAAGTTGCAGGAGGAGGAGGAGTTGGATCCTCACCGAGACCGTGTGGGCAATAAGATGAAAAACATGTACCACCTATGTTTGACAACAACTTTATGTACAATAGTCTAAGTTCAATTGTCTCAGCATTAAGTTGTTATGTCTCAGCAGTAAGTCGGGTCAATTGAGCTTTAACTTGTTGTACAATTGCCTGGAACTTTGGAGATTGAGAGTTTGAACTCGATTGCAATAAACCAACAGTCAATACACTACGACCTGTCCGCAAATCCTCGATTGCAGTGTTTGAGATACTGTAAACCCAATTTCTATCAGGTTTACTAAATGCTTCAAACCATAAATCCAGATCGTGTTCCAGATAGGTCGAAGGAGTATCCTCGTATCTCTCATGCAATCAAGTTGTATATGTTACCTTGATAATAATAAAAAAAAAACCAATTAGTTAATTTAAAAAAATAATAACTTAATAAAAAGCTATTGAAATCCAACTTACCATGAACTTTTGAACTTGGATATCCATGAGTCGTTGCACCCCTTTCTGACTTTCTGACGATCATCATTTCGCATATGAGTTTCTATAAAAAGCTTCATCAGTCTTGGTTCTCGTTCAAGAATTGTAGCCTACAAAAAAAAATTATTGTTAGTTAAACATATTCATATAGAACAACAATTTAAAAAAAAAAATAGATGTCATAAAAAAGAATCTTACCACTCTTTTTGTATACAAAATGAATAGATTGGATCCACTAGTGTGGATAGTAATTGAACCATGAATCTCCATATTCTGGTTCTCCGCCCTAGACTGCTACCACCGGATGAAATGCTCAGATGTCATGTGTTAGATATAAGCTTTTCATATAGCCTTTGAGATGTACGGAGGTTTGAAATCCCTTCAAACCGCCACGTTTCCATAGCTTGGAAGAACTTTTTCTCTAGCATATTTTTTTGCTTTTTTTACCCCTCATACCAAAAATCACGCAACCTATATCGTATAAATAAATTATTGATAAAGATAATAAAAAAAATAAAATTTTAACATTTAAATAAAAAAAAATATGACATTGATAGTTCAATTTTACCTAATTGCATTGTGATTCTCTCAAACCCTACTAACAACAACGTTGCAACTCTATCCTAGTGAAAATTTTCCGTGCATGTCAAATTTGTAAAAGAATTAGTTCATTAACATTAAAAAAACTAACCTAATTAAAATAATAAAAAGAAAAAAAATGAAGTATATGATAACCTTGAACTTTCTAAACCATGCAACAATCATAGGTTTTCATTCAAGATTTTTAGAAATTGGACTCCACTAACACAATAACATTTTCATCAATAATTTCATTATTGATGTTATCATATAAGCAGCATCCATATTTGTAAACTTAAAATTTCATTCATTAATTGAAATTAATTTTTCAAAAATTATGCAATGTTGTTTATTTTTAATCATGCAAGAAAGGAAAACAAATTTGCATTTAGTGTTTGAGTTTCCACTAAGCAATGTATTTCCAAGTATATAAATCCCATTCAGAATGGACACCCTCTCTATAAAGCAAAATTGCACTTGACGAGCCTACGTCAGGAAACGGTAACTATATCTTAGGTGCATGTTCATGGTCGATACTTAGTGACTCATGGTTATCAAAAGAGATGCTAGAAGAACTAGAAATGCTCATGTCCATATTATGCACTAATGACTTTCCCTTTGGTATCTACACAAATTAAAGGATTAAAAGAGGTAATAACATTTCTATTTTAAAAAAATCAGCAACACCTTCCTTATACGGGAGACTATTTAAAATTTTATTACTTGTAAATAAAAATTAATAAATAAAGCCCTAAAAACTAGGACCAAGAATTATAGGACCTGCATATGACATCCTTATATAAAAACATGTATTAAAAAAAAAGCTGGAAACTAAGTGTCGCGGGGTGCTCCGCGATGTCATTGGCGATGATGAGACTTTTATCGTGTTCCTTGATGAGGTGTTGTGTTGTTGGGAAGGGAAATGAGTTTGGGTTTAATCATAAAATTATGATTAATGTTAAGGAGTCGTCACCCCCAGTGCACCCTACCTAAGGTAAGCTGCATTGTTCTTTGATTGTTGTTTTAGGTTGAGTTTCTATTTGTGAGTCTCATCTACGGTTCAAGGTATATCTCTTTTCATGAGAAAGTGTCTACTTTATAAGGTTAAATTCTAACCGCTCTAAAATCAAAATTTTAGCATCACATTTATTTTACACCTTGTATCTTTAACACCTGAGGATGTACTTTATCATGTAAGTTTACACTTCATATATATTAAAGTCTACATTTGGGCCCTAAAAAAAGATTGGGAAAAGGTTTTTTTTTTCACAATTTGGTCAAACCCTAATGGATGGTCATAAAATGGTTATAATATCTTTTTTTTCTTGGATTTTCAAAACATGAGAAAGATGCAATTTTTTATGAAAATATGATTGGAAAACATTTTAGGATAATGTCGTATACATATAAATAAAATTTTATTTTTTTGTTTTTGTTTTTGAAAAAAGGAATCAATTTACAAGTTTAAAGATTTTTTTTGAAATTTTTTTTTCGAAATATTTCAGAGAAAACCAAGTGTTTTAATATCAAGTTTGTTTCTTACATTGTAAAAATATAGTCCAATATTAAGCAAAATTGGTAGAAAACACATGCGAGAAAATCATAAATTGTTTTGAAAGGATTTTTTTGAAATTTTTTGGAAATGTTTTTGGATTTTTTTTCTTTTTTTTAATATATAATATTAAATATTATAATATATTATATAATTAAATATGTGAGGTGGGCCAGCCCAAGTAACTAGGCTGGCCTAAGTAACTGGGTCGATCCCAAGAAAGTAGGGTTAGGTCGATCTCGGCTTAACATATCCTTTTTCTTTTTCTTTTTGGGGGTGGGCGGACTAGGCCCAGTCATTTGGGCTGGGATGAAACCGGTCCAGCCCACCCCAAGGTGTTAATTATTTTCAAAACATGAACAATAGTTTTTGGTTGCAGAAGATGGAGACAGGCGGAGGAGAAGGCTACCGGAGGTAGTTATCCGGTTGTGATCAAGAGGTTGAGCTGATGGTTTTGGCGACGTTGCTGCGAAGAACAGCGACCGGAGTCAATCATGAAGAAAGGAGAAGGATTTTGTAGAAGTGAGAGAGAGGAAGAAGTGGCGGTTGTTCTAGACGTGGTGGAGGTCGGCTGGCGGTCGCGCTGATAATGTGTGGTGGATTTGGTGGCAGACAAGCTAATGGTGGCTCTGGTTGGCTGATGGGATGGCGGGGAGAGAGAGGTGGCAGAAACTAGGAAGAGGCTGGCTTTTTGGCCTAATTTTGACCCAACTTTCTTCATGCTTAGACCATGAAATCCACATCTATTTATAGGAGGTGGAATAGGGTTTTCTTGTTTACACAGGGGGGAACTTTCAGCCCTTGATTCAGCTGGGAAGAATCTTAACCGTTGGTTTAAAGTAGTCATCTTGAACTATCAAATCTGACAGTTCAAGCCTGTCTAAGGTGGCCACTTTAGGCCAGCACTAGGGCTGCTTTGTTGTCATTTAGCCTGAACGGGCCTTCCCGAGAATAGAGGATTGTTAGGTGATCATTTTGATTCAAGAGTTGTCACATTCAAGGACATACAAGGCATTAAATGCACCTAAAAAGTAGCCACTCAGACAGCTTTTCAGCTAAAAATCAGTGAAGATAATGAACAGTGATTAGACAACGCATCGTCTAGTCTTTTTTTTTAATGCAAAATGACGTTGTTTAGGGTTAAATTATGGATTTTTGTTCAACTTCAATTTAGTCCTTTATTTTTCAATTTTGTTCGATTGTACTCATAATTAACCTTAAACATTTGATTTAGTGCAATTTAGCCCCTATCTAACTTCAATTTGAACCTCGCATTTACACACCTTTTGTTCTTTAGTTTTTGGTCTCGAATTTATGCAATTTAACCCCTAATTTACCATTAAACTTTTAATTTATTCAATTTCACCCATGATTTTTTGTCAATTAAGCCCTCATAGTTGGATGCTTATTACAAATTGATCATTGGCTGTAAAAATTTTAATTTGACCCCTAATTAACCCCAGAACTCTAATTTTGTTGTAATTTTACCCCTGATTTCCATCAATTAACTTGGTAAAAATTAAATTTGATCTCTTAAAATTTCAATATTCTCAATTAAGCCCAAATTGGGCTCCCAAACTTCATTTTTTATCAATTAAGCCCCTAATAAAATTAATTTAACCCATTTAAAGTATAATTAAATCCTTGCATTTAATTAAATCATTCAATTGGTCCCAAATTAATTCTTGAGTATAATTAAAATTCAATTTAGTCCATGATTAAATCAGATTGGCCTATTAAAAAATTAATTATGTCCTTAGACTTTAGTTTTATGCAAATTCGTCCAATAATCATTTAATTTGACTTGAATTTGCATTGTTTCTTTATTTTTGGGCATAATGGGGTATAATTAGGCCTTGAATTTCGTTCAAAATTGCAATTGTATTCCCTGACCTGCTTTCTCCACATTATCGACCTTTATTTTATTTTATTTTTATTCTTATTTTGAAAAAAAAATGAATTTTAAAGAATAATTCAAAATTGGGTTATAACACTAAGACTTAACTTCCTAAGTTTTTTTGTTATTATTTTCCCATGGAAAAAAATTAGGAAAGCATAAATCATATATTTTCCAATTTCATCAAATTAATATGAAAATATAAATTTCTTAAAATAAACAAAAAAATATTTTATACTATTTAAAAAATCTTAATAATTAAAAAATGACTAAATTAGATAAATTATCTTTTTATGAATGGAGTAGAATTAATTAATAAAAGAGGGATTGTATTAAAAGGTATAAGAAAAAAGTTTTGTACCGATGGAGTTTCTTAACATTATGAAAAAACAAATATCATTATTGAAATGAGGTGGCCATTTCTATTCCCCCGCCTTATTCTTCGGCTCTCTCATTGGGTACAAAAATTCGGTGGCCCACCCACCAGACCAATGAGTTGGTGGGCCACTCTCGAAATAAAGTAAGGGGCCAATCAGGTTGAATCTAAACACTAAGGTCGTGCTCGGCCTCAAACGTTTTTAAGCAAGTCGAGGGCTGAACTCAAACTTTCTTGACCCAATCTAATCATAGGCCTTTTCTGACTGGTTGGTTCTGGATTTGTTGTTGTCGTCGTTAATGAACCTAATATTTCTTAGAGAGAGAGAGAGTTCTGATTAAAAGGCAAGAAACTCACTTTTGCGCAGAGTGTGTTTATTTTGTAAATCTTGATCCAATATGCTAGCTTTTAAATTTGGGAAAAACTATAATCTTTAAATAAGAATTATCATAACTCGTTTTTATCCTCAATTCTTTAAATATTTGGATAATAAGATTACAAATAAAAATGGAATAAAATCAACTAGTAACGACTAAAATTACCATGTTTAATTACAAAAGACAGGTTGTTGATGTTGTATCTTCTAATCACCATCAAAATTTTGCATATTACCGATGGATTGTTCATTCTTCGATATTTAGACACTAATTCTATTAGAAAAGCATTTATAGACAAAATTATAAATGATTACTATTCATTAAAAAAAACTTATCATTGGTGATTTCTATTCCATCGATCATTTCGTCGAATCCATATGAAAAAAGTGTGTCAAACAAAAACATTTACCATCGTCATTTCGTTAATAATTTCATTGGTGAGTATGTTATATCATCGACAAAGAAAATCATTTGTAATTTTAATCAGTGATTTATTTCAAATTACTAATAGACTAAAACCATCGGTAATTGACATGTTGTTAGTGGCAAGGTTATGTAATTTTTTAAAACTCTTTGGAACTCTACGAGGAATTTTAGTTCGTCGGTGATTCTGTGCATAATGATGAGTGGCATTTCATGCAATTTTTTTCAACTCTCTGAAACTTTCTGACAGACTTATTCCATCGGTAATTCTATATGTAATTTCTTTAATATTGTTTTTTTAATCAATTAAACAAACTAAAAAAAATTAAAAGAACTAAAACTAAAATAAATAAAAAATATTTATTGCAAATTTAAAAATTATTAGTTTGAACCTCATCTAGAGGGCAAGAGTTGGAGGAGGAGGAGATGGATCTTCCCCGAGACCGGTCAGGTGATGAGGTGAAAAACATGTACCCTCATGTTTGACAATAGCTTTATGTACAATCGTATAAATTCAATTATCTCAGTATTAAGTTGTTCTGTCTTAGCAGTAAACCAGATCGTTTGAGCTTCAACTTCTTGTTGCACAATCACCTAGAACTTTGGAGATTGAGAGCTCAAAATCGATTACAATGAACTAACGGTCAATACACTACAACCTGTTTGCAAATCCTCTGTCGTAGTGTTTGAGATACCGTAAACTCAATTTCAATCAGGCTCACCGAATGATTCACCCTTTAACCACAAACCTTGATCGTGCTCCAGATGGGTTGAAGGATTGTCCTTATATCTCTCCTATAATCCAGTTGTATGTGTTTCCTGAATAAAAAACCAATTAGTTAATTTAAAAATTAATGATAACTTAAGAAAAAATTTGTTAAAGTCCAACTTACCATGAACTTCTGAGCTCGGCTATCCACGAGTCGTTGTACTCCTTTTCGACTGTCATCACTTCACATGTGAATTTCTATAAAAAGCTTCATCAATCTTGGTTCTCATCCTAGAACTGTAGCCTGCTAAAAAAAAATTATTGTTAGTTAAACATTTTCGTATACAAAAAAAAAAAGGATGTCATAAAAAAGAATCCTACCACTCGTTTCGTATGTGAAACGAACAGATTGGATCCACCGGTGTGCATGATAATTGAACCATGAATATTCATGTTCTGGTTCTCTGACCCGGACTATGACTGCCACATGAAACACTTAGACATCACATAATAGATATAAGTTTTTCATAAAGCCTCTGAGATGTACATGCATAACATGAATTATAATTCACGTTCTGCATATTTGCATGTAGAAGAAGATGAAGAAGAAAAACAAGAGGAGGATGACGGATATGATTACTTGGCTTGGAGGTGGTTTGGAGGTGATTGTGTTGAGAGGGCCAATGTGAGGTTGGTGGCGATGATGGCAGCGAAGGCATAGCAGGGGAAGAGAGGAAAGGCTGACAAATGAAAAACTAGGGGGAGGGGCTGATTTTTTTCAAACTTTGCACTCTAATTTCTTGTTACTTTATAAGGGGTGGAAGAGAAATATTTTATCTTTATCGGGGATCAATCTTAGCCTTTGATTCAGGCAGGAATGATCTTTACTGTTTGTTTAAAGGTATCATCATGGTCTGTGAAAATAGGTTGTTATAGGATGGTCAAGTTGGACACTTTGGAGAGGCGCCACAGTAGTTGTGAGGGAAATTAGCAAGCAAGAATTACATTGGGGTGCAGTACAATGTTAGCCTATCATAGTAGTGTATGATTTGTTTGGTTTAATTGAAAGATGAAGCATTAAATACTCTTAAAAAGTAGCAACCTGAGTAACCTTTTCAAGCAAAGGGTGGAAGAAGATGAACAGTAACTGAACGTCAAGGCATCTGGTTTTTTTTTTTTTATGTTACTATTTGGGTCTAAATAGCGCCATTTTGATCAAAACATGTCATTTCACTTAAATGAAACGACATCGTTTTGGCTTTTGGGGTTTTAATTTAGGGATTTGACCAAAATTCAATTTATTCCTTTAGCTTTTAATTTTTTTAATTGCATCCCTAATTAGCTTTAAACTTTTGATTTTATGCAATTTTGTCCTCACCAAACTTCAATATTAGCCCCGAATTTCAACACTTTTTTTCATTGCAGTCCTTGGTTTTTTATTTATGCAAATTGACCCTTAATTGACTATTAAACTTTTAATTTCTTTAATTTTACCCCTATCTTCAACCAAATTGCATCCTTGAAGTTTTGCCTTTTTTCAAAAAAAGTTCTTGAAAGTGAATTTCTTCAATTTAACCCCTATTTGACCATAAACTATGATTTTATTGTAATTTTACCTCTGATTTCAATCAATTGACTTTATAAAAATTAAGTTTGGTCTTATAAAATTCTAATATTCTCAATTGAGTTCAAATTGAGCTTCCAAACTTAATTTTTCACCAATTAAATCTCTAATACAACCAATTTGACCCATTAAAAGTATAATTAAGTCATTACACCTAATTAATTCTTGAACATAAAACTTTAATTTGGCTCATGTTTAAATCAAATTGGCCTATTAAAAATCTCATTATATTCGTAGACTTAATTTTTATGCAGATTCGTCCAATAATCATTTAATTTGACATTGAATCTATATTTTCTCTCCAATAAAATGGGGTACAATTAGACTTCAAATTTTGTCAAAAAATTTCAACTTGATTCTTTTGTATACATCTAGGACCTTCCTTGGCTAGTTTTTGTTGAATTGTCAATCTTCTTATTATTATTGTTTTTTTTTACAAAAAAAAGGTAAATTTTAAAAAATAACTCAAAAATAAGTTATAATATTAAGCATAGATAAAATTATACTGTATACACGAGTTCAACATTTTATTATCCATTAATGGACGATATGTTATGAAATTTGGAGCTCGCAAAGCAACAACAGCAAGGTGTTCACCTGTAAGAGGTCAGCGGAATTCAAAAGGAGGTTAATGGGATGATAAATAGTGATCTGCGCATAATGAAGGCTATATTATTACTACAAAGAATTTATATTTATTTTTAATTAAAGTGTAAATATAAAATAAAAACTTGAGAAAAATATTTTTTTTAATGGTTATTTGAAATGCCCTTGTTAGTGATAAACTTCTTTATGATATTATTTTAAAAGGTTATAGATTTGATTCTCATAATTGATATAAAATATTAGATATTATTTATAAGAGAGTAATATTTTTTTTTTATTAACATGGGTGTCCGGACGAGTTTGTGCGCAACTCGACTAATCTCACGGGCCCTGAAGTTAACGACCATGTAAGCCTCCAGTGACCATCATATTAGAAACCACGGGGCTCGAATCAGATACTACAAAAAAAACAAATCTATTAGTACCAAGCTCTTACCACAAGAGAAGTAATATTGATATTTTAGATGGAGGCAGTGCACTATTCTCATATTATAATTTAATGAATGTGTCATTATTTATTATAAAGCGCCGATATGCACCCTGGTACATAAAATTCTTGAAATATTTTCATATTACTCTTTTAGCAATATATAATTTGGATGTAATTCATTGAGAAATATGCATCAGGGAATTCTTATGAGATTTTTATTTATTTTCTTAATATTTGAAGATTGAGAATCCTATAATAAAAATTATAATTACATTACAAAAACAACTAAAAAGCATAGCGAAAGCATTATAGACTCCTTCACAGTTTAATGTCACCCGAACAATTCCTCTCTTTTTTAGTCTTTCAGGGCTTTTTCTATTTCTGTCATCAAGTTTATTTTTTAAATTTTATCCTTGATCCTAAAAGACGTTTTTATTAACTTTCTATAGGCATCTCCGAAAATCAAAAAAATTCGAGATGTTTATTTTGTGCTCAATTTTACAAAAACAAATTTGATTTTGTTGCCTAGAAAAAAAAATAAAGATGTAGGGACTAAATTTAACATATTATCTAAGTATTTCCCTTCATAATTTTTTTTTGTTTTTCATTTTAGTCCCTTTAGTTTTTCCAATTTTTATTTTATTCCAGAACTTAATTTTATTATTTTAGTCCTTGAGTTTGAAAAAAAAGAGTTATAAAAAAAACAACAAATGAGAGAAAAATTTGACAATTGACCAAATTTTAACCATGAAATAAGTAGTTAATATTGTTAACAGGTTCCATTTGATGAGAGAAATTTTATTGGGATGTTTTAATTTTGCCTTTTATCTTTCCATAAATAGTAGATTGGGCTTGACAAAAAAATTTAACTTGATTGTGTTTTTTTATACCAATTTAGGGGTTTTGAGTAGAGAGATTGAATTTTTGAGGTTATGAAGATATTTATTAGGTTTTTAGATGATAATATATTGAAATTGGCTTTTTAAGTAGAAAAAACTCAGCTTTACAAGATGGTTATTTGCCTTTTAAATTGCACAATAAAATAACATAAATATCCTTAAGAGTTGTCGCATGTGTGCGGTGTCGCGGCGATATTCCATTTCATGTAAAGTATCTGGCAAATTAGGAGAGATAATGGATTCTTGTCTTTTATCAGTGGAAAGCGGGAATGGGAGTCGCCACCTAGTATTTTGGTCACTATGAAACCTAACTGGTCTTAGACATCGGGTACGGGGACTAGTTGTGTAAAGGGAAGTTATTAGCACCTCCAAATACATCTTACCTTAGCACCTCCAAATACATCTTACCTAAGGTAAGCTGCATTGTTTGACTGTCTGATAAAAAGCTAAGGTGTTATTGTATTTCTAATTATTGGTCTGTCTATGGTTTAAGAAAAGTCTTCATCGGTAAGGAGGTCTTTATCTTATCAGGTAAAACTTTAACCGTTCTAATGTCAATAAAAAGGAACTACTTTTTTAATATCAGGAATACATTTTACGTATAAATTTATAATCCCAGATACTAAAAGAAAAACAAAATAGTTTTGGGGTATTTTTAAAATATTGGCCTAGTTCTCATGACTTTAATAAACTAATTATTAAAGCCAAAATACATGCCAAAACATATATTTTTTGAATTTTTGTTGTATGAAAATACGATGTGATGATTTTATTTCTTTTTTATCTTTGAGAGACTTGGTCGTATGAAAGAAAACAAGATATTTTTTAATTATTATTTTCCTTTTGCAACATTTTCAGATAAAACCAAGTATTTTAATATCGGATTTGTATCTTTACGGTATAAAAATACAAACTAGTATTAAACAAAATTTGATAGAAAAATACGTGGGAAAGTCATAAAAAAATTTTGAAATGAATTTTTTTAAAAAAAATTGGATTGGGCCAGACCCGACCTAGTCATTTTGGGCTAGGTCGGACTTGTCCGGCCCAATGAATAGTGGATAGTGAATTAATTCACTCTTCATTGTTCACTTTGTAGAACAATGGAGGTAGAGCGAAATGAAGAAGAAGAAGGAAAGGAGGAGGAGATTACCTGGTGTGGTGGAAGCTTGGTTGTGACAAAGAGGTTTTGCTGGTGGCTCAGGAGGCTTCAGTAGAGGGAAGGTGGCCAGTGTCGGTTGCTGGTGAAGGAAGAAGAAAAGTTGTAGAGGAGAGAGAGAGGCTCGGCGACACGCTCACTATATGAGGTGGTTGGGCGGCTTCTTATAATGGATATGGAGGTGTTCAAGCCAGTGGTGAACGATGTTAGTGGCTGAAGGCCGTAATGAAAAGAGAGAGAGAAAGGTTCTGCTAGTAGCAGAAATGAGGGGAGTGGTTTTTTCGTCGATTTTAAACCCAAAGCTCTCCACACCTCAACCATGAAAATCAAATTCATTTATAGGTTGTTGAAGAGGGACACTTTATCTCTTCTAATGCTAAATCTTAGCCTTCGGTTCGACCCAAAAACACCCCAACCATTGGTTCAAAGTAGCAATAATGAAATGTCAGTTTTATACAGGAAAATAGTGGTCGGGTTGGCTACTTTGGGACGGTGCCACGGTTTCTGAGGCCTCAATGAACTCGAACGGCTTACACTGGCATGTAGTCAGGTGTCACGGGATCATTTACATGTACGTTTCGTCCACTTTAGTGAAAAAACAAGGCGTCAAATGCCTCGGGAAAGTGGCCACTTAACCATCCTCGTTGTAGAAGAAGATGAACAGTGATTTTTCTGTCAATTATGCTTTAGTCTTTTAATTTGTGATTTATCTCTAATTGCACCCCTGTTTGGTCTCAAACTTTCACTTTTGTTTCAATTTCACCCCTGACAAACTTCAATTCAAACCCTAGATTTCAGCATTTTTTTCCAGATTGGTCTTTGGTTTTGAATTTATTTAATCAAGTCCTCAATTAGCCATTAAACTTCAATATTTATGCAATTTAAGCTCCTGATTTGACCAAATCAACCCTTAAAAATTATAATTTGACCCCTAAACTTTAATTTCTTCCGATTAAAGCCCAAATTGACTTGAAAATTAATTTTTCTTACAATCAAACCCTCTATAAATTCAATTAAACCTCCAATAAAATTTAATTGAGTTCATAAACATCTGATTTTGGACATTTCTTCCTTAAATTGAATTTTTCTTTGTCAACAGGGCTCTCATCAATTAACGATATACTGTCAAGTTTCAGTGGAAAGCATTTTTGAACCTCCTCAACCAATTTCTAGCCATTTTTTAGGCACTCCAGCATCTTCTTCTCATTGTTATTAGTTTTTTGGATTTTTTTTTAATCCGAATATTTTTTTTATTTTTGAAAGAGAAAAGATGAGTTTGGGGAATAACTCAAAAATAGGTTATGACAAGAGTCATACATTGTTAGATTTCATCGAGGGGTAAATTTTTATTTTTAATTATAAGGTGCATAGTAAAAAAACATATTTTCCCTTATAAATAAAAATACTTTGACTACCGAAGAGAGATGTCTTGGTCTAATCCTTTTTATTTGCATAGTAAAAATATCTTATTGCCCTTGGGGTTCAATTTTGTATACCTTGGGTCTCGTACCTCATTATTATTGGGTAAGTGAATGGTAATTTCGTCTTTTAATAAATTAAAGGAGTTTTAAAAAAAAAATTATTGACGCATGTCCATGTCTTTAGAGGCGAGTGGGTTGATTCCAGTAACCAAAACTGTTGTTGCAAAGCATCTTAGATTTGTCTTGGCATCTTCTCTATATAATGGGGGTGTGTGTACATAATGGATCTTCATTTTGGCTCTGACGGCCATTTTGTTTTTTATTATTCTTTATTTTCTCTCTCTCCCCCTTGATTTTTTCGCTTTGCCCATCAATATTTCAAATCAACCCCTCAACTTCTCTTTATTTTTTATTTGGTCCCTAATCTTTTGATTAATATTTGTTTTATTTGAAATAATTTATGAAAATCAAAATTTGTTTCAATTTCAATTTCATCCTCATTTGATTTTTTTATTTGTCAAATTTGATCCCTATTTTTTTAATTGCTATTTAGGTCATATGAGATAATTTTTATAATTTTTTTTTAGGGATTTCACCATCCATCATATTTTTTTTCTTATTAGATTTTATCCTTATTATTTTGATTTTTTTATTTTTATTCTTTTCCAATTTTTTTAGTTGGGTATTTATTTATACTTTAAATTGAGTTGATTTGAATTTGAACTTTTTGGTTAAGCCCGTATTTGGAATTTCACAGGCTATAGTTTGGGAAATTAACCTATAGCTTAAGGAGGTTCACCAAGGGTTGTTTTGGTTTTTTTTTTTTTATCATTTTCTTAAGTTAATATTTTTAAATTTTATCCCTTAATATTTATTTTATTACAGATTGGGTTTTGTTGTTTTTTTATATGCTTTCTAAGTCCTTTATTTTATTCTTTTTTTATTTGGTTGGGTTTTCTATGGTCTTTTTATTTTTTTTAATTTTTTTAAATAAATTTTATTCTTGAATTAAATAAAATTGATTGATTAAATATAGACTCATTGGCTTATTTGGTTTGAATACTTACTTTATTTTGTTTTGTTCGGTTTGCTTTTCTAGAGCATTGCTCTAACAACTCATGTGGATTTTTTGTCATCTTGCATCTTTTTACAGTGAGGTTTGAACTGTCACAACAAACTTTTTTTATCATGGGCGATGTTCATGGTAGAATGAAAGTGAATCTCCAACAATTTTTTTCTGTCAGATGTTTTCTATGATTCGTTTGCTATCATTACCTTCTATTTAAAACATATTATAAAATTAACTGATTTTATTAGATACAACCCAATTAATGATCCAAGTTCAAACTTCTTTAAAAATAGGGTTATCATCTTAGCATTGTTTTTATATTTACAAAGAAAAAAAAAATCGGCCAGTACCAAGTTGAATCTAAACGCTAAGGTGGTGCGCGGCCTAAAAAGTTTTTAAGCAAGTCGAGGGCTGAACTCAAATTCTCTTAACCCTAGTAATCATAGGCCTTTGGAACATTAGAGCTGGGCCTTAAGTGGACTTTATCAATCTAATATTATCTCTGAGCTGCTGGATAAGTGGATGTTCTTCAATAACCACGAGGACTTTTCTGACTGGTTGTTTCTGGATTCGTTGCCGGCGTTAATGAACCTCATATTTCTCAGAGAGAGAGAGAGAGTTCTGATTTAAAGGCAAGAAACTCACTTTTGGGCAGAGTGTGTTTTATTTTGTAAATCTTGATCCAATAAGCTAGCTTTTAAATCTGGGAAAAACCATAATCTTTAAAATTATGTGTTCAAACATTTATTAATTGCTGCTACAAAACATCAACTAGTACATGCGACAGATACACGACTTTTTTGCACTCATTTGATAATCTTGTTGATCTGATCCTGTCTCCTTCGTCCATGGTCTCTGATATATTATTGCAGAAGCAGGCAAATAGCTAGCAGCATCAACTTAAAGATGCTACTTGGCTCAATCTCTGGTTACCATGATTTTGCAATGGAAGATCAGTCTCCCATGGAGGAAACGCACCAATTATTTTGTGTGTTTATATAGATATATCTTGAAGGTTCTGGGCAGTGCAGACTGGAAACTATCCTGGTGGCCAAGTTTTTCACTTCTCGAAAATTAATCTTAACTGCAGATCATGCAAAGAGACAAGTGTTTTCATCATCAATGGCTGGGATGGCGACCAGACAACAACCTGACCGTCGCGTCAACTGAACCCTTAAAACTGCAGCAAAATAACGTTGTTCTTTTAACTGCACACCACGTGGCAAGAATATTGTGGTGTC
>Ga0307513_10004354_pt1 | contig 18910 bp, 11 predicted proteins | sample 15_EM_MG_FD_202174 | JGI IMG/M metagenome (GOLD analysis project Ga0307513, IMG submission 202174) | Populus trichocarpa ectomycorrhiza microbial communities from riparian zone in the Pacific Northwest, United States - 15_EM | ecosystem: Host-associated > Plants > Roots > Unclassified | place...
AGAAATAATAATAATAATAATAATAATAATAGGCAGTGTGGAGAGGATGCCAAAACGCCCAGAAAATAACGAAAAAAGTTGGTTGATGAGGTTTAAAAATACAAGGATTAAAATTGATGGAGGACAATGAAAATATCTACCTCTGAGAAGAACATTATGGACCCATCCCAACTAAACTGATGATCTATCCGAAATGAGTCTCTGAATGTACTTGAGAATACTTGTTCTATTCCAAGTTTGAATCCTTTTAATTCCCAGGCCACCCTCTTTCAGGGGATAACAAATAGAAACCCAGGTAACCTACCTAGGTGGGAAAGAGAGAAGCCTTTTCAAATAAAGGCAGCCAAGATACCATCAATCCTTTCAATAATAGAGCATGAAAGAATAAACATGGAGGATCAATATACCTGGATGGAAAAGAGAACTGATTTGATAAATTGAAGATGCCTAGTATAAGTAAGAGAAGTCGAGGTCCACAACTTTATCCTGGAAAGAATCCGCTCCACCAAAGGCATATAATAAGTGTGTGTCAATCTAGTAGATATCAATAGGACAATTATGTGCATGACTAATAGAGAATTAATTTGTATTGATTGTTTTGCTAATATGGCTGAAAATAAATAATTGTGAAGATGAAGGATTTGAAAAATAGGTTTGATATTTTTTGTGATGTGTTGGACATAAAATTAAAATTTGATCATGTAAAAGTTCTAAGTGAGGATTTAATTTAATGGCATGAATATTGACATATGAATTGAAATATTAATTGATGTTTGTGATATGGTTAGAAAAAATTGATTGGAATATTGGAATGAATAGAAACCTCTATGATTGAATTTTTATTTGGTGGTGTGAACATTAATTAATGATTGATATGTGTACGAAAGTTAAGGAAATCATACAAGTATGGAAACTTCTAGGTTTGAAATTTTGATTGGAAAAATAAATATTTATAAATGGGTTAATTGTGTGTTTGTGAAGTTAAGGATTGAAATTTAACAGTATATCATTGACTAATGAGAGTCCGACTAATAAAGAAAATTCAATTTGAGGAAGAAATGTTCAAAATTATATGTTTATTGAACTCAATTAAATTTAGTAAAGGTTTAATTGAGTTTATGAAGAGTTTGATTGCAAGAAAAATGGATTTTGAAGTCAATTTAGGCTTTAATTAGAAGAAATTAAAGTTTTGGGGTCAAATTATAATTTTTTAGAGTTAATTTGGTTAAATCAGGGGCTTAATTGCATAAATATTGAAGTCTGATAGCCAATTAAAGATTTAATTGAGGAAATCTGAAACCAAGGACCAAACTGGAAAAGGCGCATAATTGAAAGGACTGAAATTGACCATATCAGGGACTAAATTGAAGAAATTGAAAGTTCATTAATCAATTAAGGGTCTAATTGCATAAATTCAAGACCAAGGACCAATTTGAAAAAGGCGGCCAACTTTAGGGTCGGCGATTGAATTTGTGAGGATGCAATTGAATTGATTTTGAAAATCAAAATTGCAATTGAGGATTTGATTGAACAAATCACAAATTAAGGATGATTTGGATTTTGACATGTTTTTTGCGTCATTTTCTTTTAAACAAAACGGCTCGTTTTGGGTAAAACTGCGCTGTTTTATCCACTGTTTCAAAAAAAAGAAGAAGACAAAAGCCCCAAACGGTGTTGTTTTGAACAACATTGTAGGTCTTTTTCTTCCCCTAGACGCGCGAGGCAGGGGAATAAGAAGCTTTTGTTCCCCTGCTTTTCTCCTTTCCCTCTTTCTTCGAAAGCCTCAAAAAGATGCCGACAAAGACCTCCCACTTGCCTAAGCTCTGACCTGTGGCCTACCACGGGTGAAAAACAGAGGGGACGTGCCCCTCGAGCGGTCCTGGGGCGGCTGCACAGTAGGTGCCCCAGCCACCCTACCCCTGTGCCATGACTGGACAGGGGTAGTAAGCCTCTCTCCCCGTGTTTTTTGCCTATAAATACAAAGGAAGAGAGAGCAGAAGAGAAGGGCAGCAAAAGGAGGAGAAGAAGAAGAAAAGAAGAGATAGAAAACATAGAGAGAAAGAAAGAAAAAACAGAGAACAAAAAAAAAAGTATAGAGATAAAGAGGAGAGAACCGAGAGAGTGAAAACAGAAAAAAAAAAAAGAAGAAGGAGAAGACGCAGGGATTGGTGTCTTTACACGGAAAAAAGAAGAAGCATTGCAGCGGCCGCCACCGAGCTTCCCAGCCACCGGCTCCACCACTGCAAACCACTACAAATGACATCAAACACGCTCTTTCACTCCATGTAATCTTACAACGGGTCAATTTTTGTTTTCAAAATACATTACAATCAAGGGACTGTATATTTTGGATAACGGGTGTTGGGTCTTTGAGCAAAAAGCTTGATTTTCAAAAGATCTTTTCAAAAAAGACATCTCTGATTTCATTTCAGCAAACTAGACTTTGAATAGACATGATCTTTGAAATATGAGAGTTGATTCCAGAATAAGAAATATTTGTTAAAAAAAAACATCAATTGAGTTTGCAAAATTCTTGACAGAAATGACAGTAACACTTCTCGACATTCCTTGAAAAGATGAGCTGCCAGGGGCAATATAGTAGACCCTAAGAAGGAAAAACAAGCAGTATTCTGATTAGTTAGGGGACAATGAAAGATGATTAAATGATGAATCAATGAACTGAGGACAATGTGGTTCAAAGACAGATAATCAATGAACGAGTGCGTTCAGATCATACCGAGGGCAATATTGTTCGAAGACAATCATGATCCAAGTGATCTCTAGAAGCAATTGAGAGTTAAGATATACCTGAAGGACATTTTCATATCGTCATCCTTTGAAACATGGCTATCGATCGATGAGGATACACGAATGAATGTAATTGAATGGGGAAAAGATGCACACCATCAAGACTGACTGTGAGACCATTTATTTTGAAACCCAAAAACGCACTTCACCGCATGAGTATGGGTGATAAAAGTAACATCATTGATGAGGCCAAGACATTTATTTTCACAATCTAATTAAATGAGTTGAGGAGAATCTATTAAGAAGAACACCGAGCATACAACCATGAGCCTTATACTGCAAGTTGTGAGATGCATATCGAGACGACTGGATAGTTTCCAAGAAGACCGATGATAACATATACTTGAAGAGTATTGTTTTAACTTGAGATAAGTTTATGACTGATTGACAATCTAGGATGAGGTCAACAATAGAAAACCTCTTGATAAGTGTTGGCACGATGTGCACAATCAATGAGAGAAAAATTTCTTAGGAGAATCCAGAAGATGAATGATTGGTTTAGCTCATTCATGATGAATCAAGCAACACCAAACTTGGAGGGCGAGGTCATGCTTGGTAAGCAACGATAGCAGTAATCATCGCGGACAGCCTATAATAGACACAACATTTACAATTGAATGGATGGGTAGCACACGAATGAGTTGGCACAGAAAAACAAGGAAGGCTTCGAATAGCAAACAAAGGAGCGTCAAAGAAGGGGGGACCTATATTTTAAACCAGGTAAGGATGCATGCATATTATCTAATCTCTAAACATCGCATCAAACTTTTTTTGATTTCTTCCAAGAAAGATCCTTAATAAAGTCTAACGAGATTATGGACAAAGAAAAGCATCATTGAGTTGATTATAGCAAAGAAATCATGGTTTTGATGCTGGAACGGGAAGAAGATGAGATAAGCCCTACAATTAGGAAAATCTCAAAGAAATGAGAAGATTAACCCTGCCATCAGGAAAAGTCTTCAGGTCAACCTTGTAATCAGGAAGTACCGAATTTTCAAACCCCGCGATCGGGAATTATTAGGTCAACCCTGCAATCAGGAAGCCCTAAATTTTCAAACCCCACGATCGAGAGTTACCAAGACAACCTGGCCACTAGGAATCGTTGCAATCAAGAAGAAAAGTGAGAAGAACCGTACTATTAGGAAATTCTCAAAGAAAAAAAAGAGAAGAAAAGAAAAGTATGTCATTAGGAAAGAGAGTTCAAGCATTGTCATCAGGAAGAACAAGAAAAGCATGCCCTCAAAGAAATGAGAAGAATAACCCTGTCATCAGGAAGAGTCTTCAGTTAACCCCACAATCGAGAATTATTAGGTCAAATCCTGCAATGAGAAAGTACCAAGTTTTCCAACTCTGTCATCAGGAAAATCCAGTTAATTTCAGCCACCAGGAAGGATAGATGTCAACCTTGCAATTAGAAAAAACCAAGGTCAATCTTGTAAAATCACAAAAAAAGAAGGCATCAAGTGAAAAGCTTGATCAAACTTCATCATAAAAAAAAGTGAGAACCTTACCATTAGGGAATTCTTAAAAAGAAGAAAGAAGCGATCTCAGGTTAGCCCAATCATGGTTTTGGTTAAAGGGGATCGCCAGAAGGGATCTCAGGTTAGCCCAACCATAAACAGATTTTGGTTCTGGTTAAAGGGGATCGCCAGAAGGGATCTCAGGTTAGCCCAACCATAAACAGGCTTTGGTTTTGGTTAAAGGGGATCGATATAAAGGATCTCAGTTTAACCTAACCACACACATGACTTTGGTTCTGGTTAAAGGGGATCGCCAGAAGGGATCTCAGGTTAGCCCAACTGCACATAGAATTTAGCTTTGGTTAAAGGGAATCATCGGATGAGATTTCAAGTTGACCGAGGGACACAAACTTTAATTCGAGTTAAAGGAAATCACCAGATGAGATTTCAGGTTAACCCTAACAAAGACAAAATACAGAGGATCGCCAGATCGGGATCTCAAGATAACCAAGTTGCACATAGTTTTGATTGTTATTTCCGGTTGAAAGGGATTGCTATAAAAACAGAGTTTCAGATCAACCAAGTTTTGAGAATATTAATTTTGGAAGATCAGTTTTGTTTATCTTTACAAAACTTACTATGCAAAGTCTTTGCTCTGTAAGTATTGTAAAGAGGGACATCTGTTGTAACCTATTTTTGGATCCCCGCACAAAAAGAAGAAAATACAATATATATATATATATATATATATATATATATATAGAAGAAAAACAAAAAAAAGAAAAATAATAATAATAGGCAGTGAGGAGAGGATGTCAAAGCACCCAGAAAATGACTAAAAAATTTGTTGAGGAGATTTAAAAATACAAGGGTTGAAATTTGACAGTATATCATTGATTGATGAGAGACCGACTGACAAAGAAAATTTAATTTGAGGAAGAAATGTCCAAAATCAAATGTTTATTAGACTCAATTAAATTTAGTAAAGATTTAATTGAGTTTATGAAGAGTTTGATTGCAAGAAAAATGGATTTTGAAGTCAATTTGAGCTTTAATAGGAAGAAATTAAAGTTCTGAGGTCAAATTATAATTTTTTAGAGTTAATTTGGTCAAATCAGGGGCTTAATTGCATAAATATTGAAGTTTGATGGCCAATTAAGGACTTCATTGAAGAAATCTGAAACCAAGGACCAAACTGGAAAATGCGTGTAATTGGATGGACTGAAATTGAACGAATCAGGGACTAAATTGAAGAAATTAGAAGTTCATTGATCAATTGAGGGTCCAATTGATAAATTCAAAACCAAGGACCAATTTAAAAAAGGCAGCCAACGATTGAATTTGGTAAGGATGCAATTGAATTGATTTTGAAAATCAAAATTGCAATTGAGGATTTGATTGAACAAATCACAAATTAAGGACTGATTTGGTTTTGGACATGTTTTTGGCGCTATTTTCTTTTAAATGAAACGACTCGTTTTGGGTAAAACGATGCCGTTTCATCCACTATTTCAAAAAAAAAGAGGGAAAAGCCCTAAATGGTGCCGTTTTGAACGGCACTGTGGGTCTTCTTCTTCCCCTCGACGCGCGAGGCAGGGGAATCAGAAGCTTTTGTTCCCCTACTTTTCTCTTACCCCTCTTTCTCTGAAAGCCCCAAAAAGACGCCAACAAAAATCCCCCACTTGCCTAAGCTCTGACCCGTGGCCTACCACGGGGTGAAAAACAGAAGGGACGTACCCCTCAAGGGGTCTTAGGGCGGCTGCATGATGGCCGCCCCGTGCACCCTACCCCTGTGCCATGATTGGATAGGGGTAGTAGACCTCTCTCCCCATGTTTTTTGCCTATAAATACAGGGGAAGAGAGAGCAGAAGAGGAGGGCAGCAAAAGGAGGATAAGAAGAAAAAAAAGAGAGAGAGAAAACAAAGCGAGAAAGAAGGAAAAAACAGAGAAGAAAAAAAAAGGGAGGAGAAGCACAAAGATAGAGAGGAGAGAACCGAGAGAGTGAAAACAGAAAAAAAAAAAAAGAAGACGCAAGGACTGGTGTCTTTACATGAAAAAAGAAGAAGCATTGCAGCGGCCGCCACCGAGCTTCCCAACCACCGCCACTGTAAGCCACCACAAACGACAACAAACACGCTCCTTCACTCCAGGTAATCTTCTCTCCTTCTCTTATCTGTCTTCCCGGTTGGTTTCATTTGCATGAAAACATGAGCAATTCACGTTTTGCAACAAAATTAAAATATAATTAGCCGGTTACTGTGCACCAGCTATCTTCGTGAGCTGGACTTTAGTAGTCCAATCCACACGATTGGGTTGCCTTGTAGAAAGCAATTTCTTTTTAGGTCGATTCTGGCCTAGTTTTTATTTTGGGCTGATCTCGACCCAATTTCTTTTTAGGCTAGGTCTGGCCCATTCCAAAAAACACAACAAAAAAATATTTGTTTTATGCATATGGTCAAGTCTCTCAAAGCTAAAAAAATCATATCCTATTTCCATACAATAAAAATAACTTCAAAAAAAAATATTTTAGCATGCATTTTGAATTTAACAACCATTTTATTAAAGTCACGAGAACTTGGCAAATATTTCAAAAAAATCCAAAAAATATTTTGTTTTGTTTTTAGTATCAAGGATTACAAGTTTATATGTAAAACGTATTCCTAATATTAAAAAGGTAGTTCTTTTGTTGACGTTGGAACGATTAGGTTTTACCTAATAAAATAAGGATCTCCTTACCAAGAAGGACTTTTCTTAAACCGTAGACAGACCAACAATTAGGAATACGATAAAACCGTAGCATATATCAGGCAATAAAACAATGCAGCTTACCTTAGGTAGGGCGTATTTGGGGTGTTAATACCTTTCCTTTACGCAACCAGTCCCCGTACTTGATCTTTGAGACCAATTAGTGTTCCTAGTGACCAAAATACTAGGTGGCGACTCTCATTCTATCTTTCAACTGAAAAAGACAAGGATTCCTTGTCTTCTTTATTTTTGCCAGATAGATACACTATATACCTGAGGGTGGATGATCGTCGCGACGCCGTACACGTGTGACACTTCTAGTGGCGACAGATGATGCCACTAGTAGGGTCGTCCAAGGCTTAGGTTGATCTCAAGCCCAATGTTAGGGTTTTTTTTTTTTTTATTGTGAGAGGGTCTTATTTTTAGGGCCAAGTGAAATGTGAGGGAAATGTTTGACAATGAGAGTGGTCGGCTGGTCGTGGCATGTTAAGAGCTGCTATTGGTGAGGAAGTAATGATATATTCTGTTGTAAGGAGGAGCTACTAATAGTTGAAAATAATTGTTGGAATGGTGGAAAAGAGAAGACAAGACAACTAGTGTTTTGGTTGAAGGCTGAAGCCGTGGGGGAAAGATGTGGTGGTTGAAGACTATTGTGGAAGTAGTGAAAGTAATTTTTTTAAAAAATTTATTCTTGACAATGAGGTTGAAGATGATGGGTGAATGGTTGGTCAAAATGACAAGGTTGTGTTATTGGTTCACAGAAAATGGTCATTAGCAACAACTACTATTGTGGTATTTGGTGATGCTGATAGGTTGTTCAAAAGCTGCTAAAATGGGGGGGAGCAGTTGAGTTTGGAACATGAGGGAGAGGGAAAATCACAAGGGATGTTAATGGCTATTAATAGTGTTGGTTCATGGTGAAAGAGATAATGGTTAATGGCATGTTTTTGTTTTTAAAAGATAGAGAGGGATCATAGTGAGGTGGTTTTTTGTTTTTGAAATGGGTCTCTGTCGGAAAGAGTGGGATGAAGCCTAGAATGGGTTTTGTTAGGATTGGTTTAAGATGAGTTCTCCACTGGTAAAGGTAGTGGCGCTTAGTGGTAAAGAAGGGGTCTAGGGTTTTTTTGTCTTTTAGGAGTGTGTGAGCTAGTAGGTGTTAGAGTGTTTTGGTGTGTGTGTGTGATTTTTTTTCTCTAACTAATCCCCCCCTCCTTTATTTTTAGTTGTACAACCACTTATTTATAGGCAAAATAAAGTCATTTTCCTTCCAATTACTTGGTCCCCATGTAACTAAAAAATCACTTTGGTACCTCATTTTTCTTCCTTTGCATTTTTGGTTCTCTTATCCAAATATTTTTTTATTTTTCATATTTTTTTGTATTTTGATATTTTAAAAAAAAGATAATGTCAATATCGACTCAATAAAATTGATCAATGATTTTAAAATGAGTGCATTAAGAATTAAATGAGTCAAAATTAAATTTTTGAGTTTTTTATTCTTTTGAAAAGACGCTGAAAATGCAAAAAATGACGCAAATATGTCAAAAATATTTTTTGTTTTAGATTTTTGTTGTTTTTTCCTATTTTTAGGATTTTTTTTTAAACAAGTAAGAAAAAGGAGGCAAACAAATTGGGTTATGACAAAAATCAAAACTTTTCTTACAAAACACCAAGCAATAAAAGCTATTGTTTCTTCATTAGCTTCACCAACACCTCTGAATTTCTGCTTCTTTTGTTTAGGTAGTACTTTTGTTATTAGATTAGCTTGGCATTAGTAATGTTGATTGACTACCGTTATTGCAATTGCTTAGCTGCCACTATTGTTATTTAACATTGCATTTGCCTTACTTCTCTGTACATATAACATAATTAATTTTTGCCCCACTTTTTTTTAATTTGTGTTTTACTTACTCACATGTGACAATCTTATTATGTTAAACGTTGTTAATGAATTAAAATGCATCCCAGAGCAAAGAGTAGGGCACCTATCTAGAATTATAATAAATTGTCTTTTTAAATGTCCAAATATAAATCACCTAGAGCAATTAGATTCCATACAATACATCTATTAACAAATATAAATGTGGCTAAATCAATGTAGTTACACTCATAAAACAATATTCATTAAAATAGTGTTTTATTTTTTTATATAGTTTTTTTTCAATTTCATCTTTTAACAACCCAACTTTTTTTTTATTTAGTTAATATTAGGATGTTTAGGGAATTATACTTTGTAATTTTATTTTATTTTATGTTGGGTTATTATCAATCTCATGGATTTAGTTTTTTTTTCTTGATTTCAACATTCAATATTAGATATATTGAAATTGGAGTTTCATAAAAAAAAAAAATTATTTGCTTTCTATGAATTTTCATGACATAGGTCAAAGGTTTAAATGGGTTTACCCGAGTTGACTTGAGTTATTTTTTTGAGCCACTTTTTCTAATTGACTTTTTTTTATTTAATCCTGCAATCTTGATTTGATTGGAAATTAAACTTCGTAATTTTTCTTAATTTGCATTATATGGTGTTATCCCAGTCTCATGACCCGGGTTAGGGATTTGACCGATTGATCCGGGTTGACTCAATTCATTTATGGTCCTTTTTATAATTGCATATATTTGTTTTTGGCTATTTTAGGCTATTAACAAAGAAAGTTAAGAAAAATTATCGAAATAACATAGTTAATACACATTTAGCAAAATAACACGGTTTGGGGTTGTCATGGTTTTGAAATGTAACATTTAATTAATATTGTGCTTCCTAATCGTGACTTCTTGATATGTCTCATTTGGAATTAGTGAGATCAGTTAAATGTCACATTTCAAAACTATAACTTCATTAATAACAACATACAACGAAATGACTAAAAGTTCTATTAACCAAATCCCCCTACATTCTATATTCTTGTGAGATTTATGGTGAATTACATTCTATTTTCATGTTATATGAATTTAGATTGAATTGCATAACTACTCTAATTCTAGTGGTTATTAAGTTTATTAATCCTACAATTAATTTGGTTCATGACAATAATAAATCCAATAACATAAAAATGATAACATAATTCTTTTTATTAAAGTAAGACATTATCCAATTTTAATAAAATTTTAACAAATCATATACTTCTTCTTTGTAATCACAAGATACATCTCTATATATATCTCATTTCTTTGTGCATCTTACTATGATAAAAAAAAAATCCATAATAGCTTAACTAGTTGTAATTATCATTTTCCCCTGATGATTTATGGCATGCAATGCATCACTCGTATCGATATTGATTGGAATGTGTTTTTTGTAGTCGAACCGTTGTTTTACCTGATCTATGTAATATAGTTTAACCATCTAAAAAAATATTAGTGGGACCATCAATGTCCATCTCGTTAGTAAAAACAACAAGAGCAACAACCAATTTATCATCTCATGTGGAGTCCACATGACCTACAATATAAGTGTCAGAAACAATAGTAAGAGCTAAAGTGTAACCTTTATAATTTGAACAATCATGATTGACTTTCTCAAAATTTTAGGCCAACCCATATAGAAATGCTCTAAGAACCATAATTGTTATTAAAAAACAAGTTATTTTTTTCATGTTGCATATAAACAATTAAAATAGAAATGGAAATTTTAAAATTCATACTTAATGAAATAGCAAACATTCCCTATCTATTTTTTTCTCCTCCATACATGCAGCGCATATATATCGGTACAAGCATGTCAATACAACAGAACTCCTAATTAGTACTTAAAAGTGCATTCTCATTAAAGCTTTATATCATCATATTGCACTTAAAATATATCATTAAATTCTCTAACTTAAGAATGTTTTATAATAACAAGTCTGATAATATAAGATAACTTTACTTTACGGTAAATGATCATTTTAAATGCAGGCAAATCTTACGATTCAAAGGATTGATTGATGTGATTTAACTATTGAAAATAAAAGGACAAAGTAAGGTCAGGTTAGAGAAAAGATGTTGGATCAAACTGGAACATTATTCAGTTATTTGATCATATCTGGAGTTGTGGACCTTGGATTGATGTTTGGTTTATTGTTATAGAAATTTAAGACATAGGTCTACAACTTTCATGAAAAGTTGAAGACCCAAATCTGCCGTTTTTAAATTCAAAGCTTAGCCACAAAAGAGAAGTTAGAATCTGTCCTACAATCCAGCCCAAACACTGCTCAGAAGTTTACTCATAGATGGAGTTCTAGAAAGCCAAATGACGTTCAATTTGGTGGGTGAAAATATAAGACAATTTAAAATAACGTTCATGAGGACCACCTGCTCCAATTCTGATGTTAGCAATGACATTTCATCCAGACAAGAGCTTGAGGGCTATCCACCACGTCCACCAGAAGCACTACTTAGTATTTTAGCCATATCTCGAGCTGTAGTGATCTAAATGCTCTGAAATGTTGTGGGTGGAAAGAGGATATGATTGCCAACAACATTCATGAAGAACACTTTGCCAAATTCTGATTGCATCAATGTCATTTCATCCCGCCAAAATGCTTGAGTGTTGCTGTCCACGAAGTCCACTAAATCAATAATTGGCCACTACATCAATAATCAATTACCAAATGAATAATTTTGAATTATAAATGAATGGCAAATGCCTCCTTTTATAGGTTAAAATTCAGAACTATTCATTTGGTAATTGATTATTGATGTAGTGGCCATTGATTTAGTGGACAGCAACACTCAAGCATTTTGGCTGGATGAAATAACATTGATACAATCACAATTTGACAAAGTGTTCTTCATAAAAGTTGTTGGCAATCATCTTCGTTTTCCACCCACAACATTTCAGAGTATTTGGATCAATACAGCTCGAGATATGGCTCAAATATTGAGTAGTACTTCTGGTGGACGTGGTTGATAGCCCTCAAGCTCTTGTCTAGATGAAATCTCATTGCTAACATCGAAATTGGAGCAGATGGTCCAATGAAAGTTATTGTAAATTATCTTAGCTTTTCACCCACCAAATTTGATATCATTTGGATTTCTAGAACTCCATCTATGGATAAACTTCTAAGCAGTGTTTGGGCTGGATTTCAAGACAGATTCTGACTTCTCTTTTGTGGCCAAACTTTGAAATTGAAAACGGCAGATTTGGATCTTCCACTCTTCATCAAAGTTGTAGGCCTGTCTTAACTTTGCAGAACAATAAACCAAACATCAATCCAAGGTCCAAAACTCTAGATATGATCAAATAACTGAATGATGTTCCAGTTTGATCCAACATCTTTTCTCTAACCTTAGCCCTTCCTTTGTCCTTTTATTTTCAATAGTTAATCACATCAATCAATCCTTTGATTTGTCCTTTTATTTTCAATAGTTAATCACATCAATCAATCCTTTGAATTTTAAGATTTGCCTGCATTTAAAATGAGCATTTACCATAAATTAAAGCTATCTTATATTATCAGACTTGTTATTATAAAACATGTTTAAGTTAGGGAATTTAATGATACTTTAAGTGCAATATAATGATATAAAGTCTTAATGAGAATGTATTTTTAAGTACTAATCACACCCCCCAACCAGCTTATTACTAGTCTCTAGTAATTAAAGCGTTAAAGTAGAAAAACAATTTACAAGATCCAGAAAGCAAGGCATTCATCATTTAACTTCCATTAATCTATCCAAATAAACAAACTCGAATTAAATTTATATATCTGCTTCATACTTCTCAATCAAGATATTAATAAACCTTCATTTTGTGCTAATATATCAAAATATAGCTATAGGGCTTTTCTCGGAAGAAAACACAATTTTGTTCAAATGTTTTTCTAAGCTTAACTTCCTTGGGTTGAGATTATTATTATTATTATTATTATTATATATATATAAACTTAAAACGCAATGGATCTTTAACCCATGTAACAAGCTTTAGGCTAATGACTCCCAGACCAGTTAGTCTTAGGACATTAGGTGTTGAAACACCCCTACGAGCTTTGTTACTCGAGTTGCAGATACTAAAATGTAGATAGTGCAATGTTTGATTCCCTTAAGCTTTTCTCCTCAACCTATGTAACAAGCACTAGGTCAATAGCTCCCAAGTTAGTTGACTTTAGGGTATTAGGTGTTAAAACACTCATTCGAGCTTAATTGCTTAGGTTAAGGAGGCTATGAAACCAAACTTATCTACATTTTTATTTATTTATTTTATTATATTTATTATCTTTTTTTTTTTGTTTTTTTTTGTTGTTTTTTTTAGAAAATTATATATTATCTTTTTTCTTTAGTTGTTATCTTTAACAAAAGAATATAAATAATGTAATAATCTAATGTACAACCCACAATCATACGTTAAAGTGTGTGTGTGAAAATGAAGGTTTATGAATACTTGTTAAATGAGTATATGAACAGAATCAAGTGATAACAATGCGAGAGTTTGTAAACCTAAATATTTCAAAAAGTGTTATGATAGACCTTGTTATGAATGTTTACTAAGATGCGTCTCAAAAGTCAATACTCCTTACTCTACCATCTTAATAATAACAGTTCTGTCAAATGGTTTTAATAACAACAAAAACAATTATTATTATTATTTTTTTCTGTTTTTTAAATTTAACTACCCTCTCCCCAACCAAAACAAGACAATGTCCTCAATGTAGAAAGGTAGAGTATAGAAGACATCACCTGAAGCAACGACTACTGACAAACCTGAAACACACTTAAACAAAAATAAGAAATAACAAAACAGGAAAAAAAAATTATGCTATTAATAAAACTAAAAAACACAAGTTTTTACAAGTTAAGGCTCAAATCCAATCTAAGCTTTTTAAGGCTATCCCTGGTTGACCAGTCTATTCAACTCATGGAGGAATCAATTACTGGGCTAAAAGATTGTAGTTGATCAATTAGTTGTTCAGCAGTAACAGTAGAGATTATGATTTGTCGTGCTGAAGATATAAGAAAATTTTGTTCCACAACATGATCAAGAAAAGATAACAAATAATCATAAAAACCATTAACATTTAGCAAACCTATAGGTTTTTGGTGAATGTTCAGTTAGGCCCAAGATGAAATATGAAATATCTCTTCTAATGTGCCCAGACCACCTGGTAAGGCAATGAAGGCGTCAACATGATCAAACATTGTATCTATTCATTTAGACATTGTAAAAACCTGCAGTTCCTCTCCAACTATTTTTCCAATGAGATCCACTTTGGCTAAAGCTTTTGGAATGGCATCCAATACTTAACTACCTCCTAAAAATGTAGTTGTTGACACTCCCCATTAACCCAAGGTTGCCTCCCCCATATACTAAATGAATCTTTCTCTCAACTAGTACCCAAAGTGGATCAAACATTTTTTTCCAATGAAGGCGTCAACATGATCAAACATTGTATCTATTCGTTTAGACATTGTAGAGACCTGCAGTTCCTCTCCAACTATTTTTCCAATGAGATCCACTTTGGCTAAAGCTTTTGGAATGACACCCAAAACTTGACTACCTTCTAAAAATATAGTTGTTGACACACTCCCCATTAACCCAAGATTGCCTCCCCCATATACTAAATGAATCTTTCTCTCAGCTAGTACCCAACCAAGATGATTTGCTGATTCTAAAAACTCCTTTTCTTTTCCAGTACTGGATCCACCAAAAACACAAATATTTTTTATTTGATGTCCTGAGGAATTTGTCATGTCTACACACTTCTATATCTGTTAAATATATGGGTTGAGTAGAAATGAAAGGAAGGAAAAGAAGATTTTATAGATGAGAAATTGAAAATGCAATCATACCACCTATATGTAGGCTAGCTGAAGTCACTTTTTTTTTAACATGTATATGTACAAGTAGTTGTGATTGTGGCTCACATCTTCCCTTAGTTTTACATCCAAGAACGGCTTAAACGCCCTTTATGGGTCGAGGATAGGCTTTTCATCCAATTTTCTGAAAAACTGGCAAAGAGGGTCTTTTTTTAGTCAGATTCTCAAGACTATGTCGAGCATGTTCTTTATGAAATTGGGGTCATAAATCATGAATTACACGATGCACATCTCCACTAGGGTGCATCTCAAGAGTTAATAGAAGATTATCTAAAGACTCCTTACTCAGGTCATCCTTAATGAATTGTATTTTATCTTCACGGTTTACAGATATCATTCCTAAAGAACGACATTTTGCATTACAAGTCCATCTAGCACATCTGTGATAGACTTTTAGTCGTTTTGCACGACGTTTTTTTGCAAAAATACTTTTACCTATCCCAAGCATGTATGAAATAAAAGAATTAGAAAACTCATCGGATAATCAGACTTTTGCTTCAATTAGCCAGCGAATATCTTCAGGAATTCCATGGTTCATTAACAATCTCAATCTTTCACACCTAGCACGGTAAATTTTTATAATTGCATTTTGAGGCAAAGCGGGAAAATACATTTTCAATTTTTCAAGAGTGATGTCTATTTTTCAAATGACAAGTGGAGATGAGATGCAGAGAAAAGAGAAGCAAGGAATTGAACAAATATATACACAGATATCAGTTATCATGGGAAACTGAAAGAAGCGACTTAAGAGTCACGGAGTACCGTTATCCGCTATTTGACCAGGGTTGGAGAAAGACTAGCAAAACAAAAGTCACACCAAAAAGAAACATAAAAACAATGTGAGAAAAACAAAATAATCAATTTGCCAAACATCATCGCTTTTCATATGTACCAAGAGTTAATAAACGGGCTATGTCCCCCTTTGAGTTAATACATTCTGATGTTTGGGGTCCTTGTCCAGTACTTTCTAAGTCTGGATTTTGATATTTTGTCACTTTTATTGATGACTATTCTCGTGTCACTTGGTTATATTTAATGAGAAACAGGTCAAAATTACTCTCTATATTTAGTGCCTTTTGTGCTGAAATAAAAACTGAATTTAATGTTTTTGTGCGCATTTTACGAAGTGATAATGCAAAAGAGTATTTTTCCAAGCCTTTTAATTCATATGTCACAAAATGGAATTCTTCATCAGTCTTCATGTGTTGACACCCAACCTCAAAATGGTGTTGCAGAACGTAAAAATAGACATTTACTAAAATTTGCTAGAGCTCTCCTTTTTCAAATGAATGTCCCTAAACAGTTCTGGGCAGATGCAGTTTCGACTGCTTGTTTTTTAATTAATCGTATGCCCTCATCTATTTTGGCTGGTGCTACTCCTCATTCTATTTTGTTTCCTTCTTATTCCTTATTTCCAGTTGAACCACACATTTTTTGTTGTACTTGTTTTATTCGTGAAGTTCGGCCTGGCATGTCTAAACTAGATCCTAAGTCTCTAAAGTGTGTTTTTTTAGGGTATTCTCGTCTACAGAAAGGGTATCTATGTTACTCTCTTGAGTTGGGTCATTATTTGGTGTCTTCTGATATTTCATTTTTTGAAACCACTCCATTCTTTCCCATGTCGAAAATTTATTATTATAAGGGGGAGAATGATGATATTCTAGTATACAATATTACCACTACTATTAACCATGCTTCCTCAAATGACCCAGTTCCCATAAAACCAGTCATCACCCAAGTGTATTCTCGACGTCCTGCACCAGACAACTCACGTCCTCCACCAGCTCCTACGTCTACAGATCCTAGTCTCAATCTTCCTATTGTTGTTCGTAAAGGTAAAAGACAATGTACTCATCCTATCTCATCGTTTGCTTCTTAAATACATTTGTCTCCTTTGCGTTGCTTTATTGCTTCTTTAGACTTTGTACCTGTTCCCAAAACTTTAGTTGAGGCTTTGTCTCATCCTGGTTGGCGAGCTGCTATGGAAGAAGAGATGAGAGCTTTAGATGATAATGGCACTAGGGAACTCGTAGACTTACCAGCAAGAAAACAAACTATTGGTTGTAAATGGGTGTATGTTGTCAAGGTCAATCTTGATGGGTCTGTGGCTCATCTTAATTCTCGTCTTGTTGCTAAAGGATATGCTCAAACATATGGAGTAGATTATTCTGATACCTTTTCTCCAGTGGCTAAACTTGCATCTGTTCGTTTATTTATGTCTATTGCTGCTACTAATGATTGGCCTTTACACCAGTTAGATATCAAGAATGCATTTCTTCATGGTGATCTGAAGGAAGAAGTGTATATAGAGCAACCACCTGGGTTTTTCTTCATGGTGATCTGAAGGAAGAAGTGTATATGGAGCAACCACCTGGGTTTGTTGCTCAGGGGGAGTCTAGTAAGGTTTGTCAACTTTGAAAGTCCTTGTATGGGTTAAAACAGAGTCCACATGCTTGGTTTGGGCGATTCAGTGAGGTTATTCAAGAATTTGGTATAAAGAAGAGTAAATGTGATCATTCGGTATTCTACCAACAATCTGAAGTTGGCCTTATCTTGTTGGTTGTGTATGTTGATGATATTGTTATCACTGGTAGTGACAGTAAAGGCATCTCAACTTTTAAGTCTTTTCTTCAAGCAAATTTCCAAACTAAAGATTTGGGGATGCTTAGGTATTTTTTAGGTATTGAAGTTACAAAGTGTAAGAAGGGTATCTTTCTATCTCAAAGAAAGTATATTCTTGATCTTTTGACAGAAACTGGAAAGTTGGGTGCCAAACCTTGTAGTGCACCAATGGTCACCAACACACAACATACAGCAGAAGATGGTGAGTCATTTGCAAATCCTGAGATGTATCGTCGATTAGTTGGCAAGTTAAATTATCTAACGGTGACTCGTCCTGACATTGCATATCCTGTTAGCCTTGTGAGCCAGTTCATGGCTTCCCCACGAACCACCCATTGGGCAGCCTTGGAACAAATTTTGTGTTATCTTAAAGGAGCTCCAGGGCGTGGTATATGGTATAGAAATCATGGTCATACTCATATTGAATGGTTCTCATATGCAGATTGGGCATGTTCTAAAATTGATAGAAGATCTACTACGGGCTATTGTGTTTTTGTTGGGGGAAACTTGGTGTCATGGAAAAGTAAGAAGCAAAATGTAGTCTCTCGTTCCAGTGCTGAATCAGAATATAGAGCCATGACACAATCCACGTGTGAACTTATATGGATACAACAATTGCTCAATGAGATTGGTCTTGGTAGTTCAATACGTATGAAGTTATGGTGTGACAATCAAGTTGCTCTTCACATTGCATCAAATCCAGTTTTTCATGAAAGAACTAAGCATATTGAAATTGATTGTCACTTCATCCGTGAGAAAATTCAGCAAAATTTGATCTCTACTAGTCATGCCAAAACTACAGAGCAGTTGGGTGATATCTTCACTAAAGCTTTGAGTGGTCCTAGGATTGAATATATTTGTAACAAGCTGGGCATGATTAACATCTATGCTCCAGCTTGAGGGGGAGTGTTATAAATATAGTAAATCAATTATAGGATTGATTATTGTTCTAAATAGAGTAAGTCAACTATAGGGCTATCAGTTATAAGGTTGATTTATATGCATTCAATTATAGCTTGATTCTAGGGATATAGATTAATCCTAGACTATATATATATATATATATATATTGTACACATGCATCAAGAGTAAGAGAAATATCATTTTCATACTCTAACAATTCTACAAACTTCATCAGGAGTGACATTCAAAAAGCATATCCTAAAGCAAATCCTTTGGTTGGTCTCTACATCCAGCGATAGGAACACATTAAAACCCCTCCATCCCACTTTTTTATGCAAATAAAATCCAGGATCAGAACTGAAGTGGAAAGATGAGCAATACCTCGGCTAAATGCTGCACAGACACCAGACTGTGCAAGAGCAAACACCATGTCACGAGCTGCTACGAACTCAATAATCTTTGATCTCTTTCTTAAAAATGGCAGTACCATGGTACAGTGACCTTTTGGATCATGAGTATCATATTCCTCCTATTCATGGATCACATCCCACAGCAGAAAGAAGGAACATAAACAA
>Ga0307513_10004355_pt1 | contig 18910 bp, 18 predicted proteins | sample 15_EM_MG_FD_202174 | JGI IMG/M metagenome (GOLD analysis project Ga0307513, IMG submission 202174) | Populus trichocarpa ectomycorrhiza microbial communities from riparian zone in the Pacific Northwest, United States - 15_EM | ecosystem: Host-associated > Plants > Roots > Unclassified | place...
ATAAACTTTACTGTTGTAAGTGAAGGCGTGAAGATCACTGACCCACATCGCTGACTGCACGGCCTTCAGCCGAGGCACGCAAAGGTTGGAATAGTGGGAAGAACCGGAGCCGGGAAGTCAAGTACCTTGCTGGCCTTGTTCCGTATCATTGAACCCGCGGGAGGGACAATATATATTGACGGTGTTGATATTACGAAGATTGGTCTTGATGATCGTACGTTATGTTAGCATCGTCTTCGAGGCGTGCAACTGACCCGTTTCTCCATTAGTCCGATCCGTTATGAGTATCATCCCACAGGTGCATGATATCATACCATATTAATTCCACGCTCACCCTTTCACTAGGAACCGCAATTGTTCCAGGGAACAGTGCGTGAGAACATCGACCCCAGTGGCCAGTACAGCGATGCTGCTCTCTGGGGTGCATTAGAGAAGGTATTCTTCCTAAATCTAGTACCCCCGCTGGATACTGACAACCAGTCCATAGAGCCACCTCAAGGAACACATCTCGAGCATCGGGGGTCTTGAGGCTGAGGTACAAGAGGGCGGGTCCTCCCTCTCCGCTGGGCAAAGGCAATTGCTGTGCTTTGCCCGGGCCCTGCTGCGCCAAACCAAGATCATCGTTCTAGACGAGGCAACGAGTGCTGTGGATCCTCTGACCGACCAGGCGATTCAAGCAATTATCACTGGTCCCGAATTCCATGATGTGACTATGCTCACAATCGCGTACGTATATATACTGATCGCATTGGACTGTTCTGATTGTTTCTGCAGGCATCGGCTTAACACTGTAGTTGACTATGATTACATTCTGGTGTTACACCTTGGAGAGGTATGTTCATTGACCAATCAGAGGTAATATACGTGTTGACATTCGAAATAGGTTGCAGAATTTGACACGCCTCAGGCGTTGTTAGCAACGAAGGGCTCGATTTTCCGCTCCCTCGCCGTGGAAGCCAAACTCATCAGTGATTGATTCCTTTCAGATCTTTCAGATCGATCGGATATATGTTCCCTTTTTGATTGAGCGCCTTTGAATGTTACCAGGAATAATGAGAGGTTTCGACTGACTGAGAACGAAGTAGAAATATCGTGTAAATATCGTATATAGCTCAGTATGGTAACCTCGAGGTCCATCTACGCGTACGCGGAGACGAGACATGAATAACACTGGACTCTGCCATGTCCCTCCTCACTCAAACAACTTGTCGGCTATACGTGCAGCGGCCGCTATTGACATCTTTTCTGTCTCCAAGGTCTAGAACTACCTCCTTGCTTCGTATTCAGCGCTTGTACGCGACGCAAGAGCAGCCAACGACGCCGCGCAAGACTCGGCGAGAAAATATCTACACGCTGCCGAATTTCTTGACAATAACGCGTATAGTAGCGTGCCCCGTACTAGGGTGGTCGATAGTAAACGGTGATTTTATCACTGCCACTGGTTTGCTTGTATACAGCGGAATTACCGATTGGGTGCGACCGGCAACTTGGTATTTTGATCGGATTTGATCCCAACGTTCGTTCAGGTGGATGGATGGTTAGCTCGGAGGTACAATATGCAGACTGTCCTAGGCACCATCCTGGATCCTGCGGCCGACAAGGCCCTTATGACCACACTTACGGTCTCATTGGCTTATAAAAGCATGCTACCAAGTACGTCCTACAACCTTCAAACTCATCTAGTCGCCCAAACTGATCGTAATATCCCCAGTGCCTCTGGCGGTCGTCATCCTCGGGCGAGATGTCCTTCTGAGTCTCTCGGCTTTCTACTATCGGTATATTTCCTTGCCAGAACCAGTGAGATCTCGCCAAATCATCGTCCTTCCGTTGTAAATTAACGCCGCTTTAATGTTAGAAAACCTTCATCCGGTACTGGGATTTTTCGATACCTTCTGCGGAAGTGCGGCCAACGCAGATCAGCAAATATAACACTGCTCTCCAATTGCTCCTTATGGGATGCACTACCGTCAGCCCATTAGTACCTTTCGATGCTTCCCTGGGTTTGCTCAGCCTCCAGTGAGTGATCAATTGCTTATTTCCTCGCATGCTCAATGATTTCTAGGTGGGTTGTGGCTGGAACTACGGTATGGAGCGGACTGAGCTACGTCTTCTCAAGGGATGCGGTCAAGATACTCTCGGATTCTCGAAGTACTCGCAACAAAACAAATTGATATTCCATCAAACAACTCTAGCTCTTCCCGTTTCTATAATCGTGAGTCTCGTGGTCATTTCATTTCAACAGTATTGGGCTTGTTAGACAGCTCGTTGTCGGGTTTGCACGGCGGCGCGAATATCCTCACTGGTGATTGAAGAACGATCGCACATGCTTCGGAAGGTACTGCTGGTATTGGCAAATAGAACTTCCGGTGCATCTAATTCGACGACATTGCCTTGATCCATCACACAGCTGACAGAGCCATTAGCATTTCAGAACGCTCTGTATACCACGGACTCACACTCGGTCATAGGACAGAATTGTCCGGAGTCGATGAGCGATACAAATCATCGTCCGGTCTCTAAATTCTGTCTGAATGGAGACCTGGATCTTGCTATCTGTTTCAAGGTCGACAGAAGCACTGCAATACAGTCAATCGATCAGGTGGTGGCTAAAAGTTGCCAATGTCCTTACGTCGCTTCGTCTAGACAGATTATTTTGCTGTCTTTGACCTGTGGCTTTCAGTCAACCTAGCTGCTAGGTCCCACTTGAAGCAGCTTACCAACGCCCTGGCCAAAGACAAAAGGGAACGCTCGCCGACACTGAAGTTCGATCCTTCTGCATCGACTGGTGTATCTAGGGTGAAACGGTTGCTTGTGTGTGTTCGAACCCCTTCACCGCCTTCGCCTACTGAGGGCTTCTCGTCATGGACACCAATAAGGTGTGCTCTACGCAATGCATCGTTTAGATCAACATCATCATGCTCAGAAAACGGGTCAAGATTTGAACGAATCGTCCCTATACATGGCTCATCGATCAGCCATGACAGTACACTGACAACAAACGCCACCTACCTTGGAACAACACAGGTTCTTGAGGAATGATGGCAATTTTTGAGCGCAAGTCGCGCAGACCAATCTTTGAACAATCGACCCTTAAGTTCAAAGTTAGTCAGAAATTGAGATATGGTCCTTCTTGCTCACCCGTCGATAGAGATCGTCCCAGAGGACAGTTCTTGGAGGCGATACAGGGCAGTAATAAGCGACTGTTGGACATGAGCATGTCGCCCATCTTGAAAATCTGAGGCTTACAGTTTTGCCAGCCCCTGTACGGCCGACCACTGCAATCTTCTCGCCGTCTCTAATAACCATTGAAATGCCTTTGAGAACTGGCGGCAAACCTTTCCGATAGCTCATGACGACGTCGTTCAACTCTAGCGTTCCCTTCGTCGGCCAGGCCTTGGAAAGAGGATAATTTGTTGGTTCATGTGGTGCCTCTTGCTCGATGTTATTTCCGTGGGTGTATTGGGTAATGCGCTCAACGGCGTTCATATAATTCTAGAGAATTTCGGTGAGGGACTTGTGCCCTTCCAGAGGAATTTCCACTCACCTCGACTTCTGCGCTCTGCCTATGCATCACCACCATGATCAGCTGATGAAATGCGTCATGCCCCAGATAACTCACCTCGTAAACATCCCGAACGTTTGAGTCAACAACGTTGAGTAGCTCAGGGCGACACCGATCTGAGCAGGAGAAATGCCATTGATGCCGACAGCACAGAGAACTCCTATGATGAAGACCATCAGACCACCCATGAAGTCTAGGCGAATACTGAGCCATCTCTGCAAAAAGGATTGAGCACTGCAAGGGCAGTGTGCAAGCCTTGACGCACCTGGTTAGCGCACATCAATAACAAAGCTCGGTCTTCCAGGTCGACGAAATATTCGTCATCCGCAATGAATCTCTTTGTCTCGCCATAGGCGCGGATCGTCGCCAAGCCAGAGAGGGATTCGGCAAAATGGCTGTAGAGAAGCGAGCGAAGAGCGGAGTCGAGCCGTTTGAGCTCCCGAGCACTTTCACGATAGTATGCTGCAAAGTATGAGTAACCTAGCGATAGAACAACGACCGCGATGACTGCGGATAGAAGTCAATTAACACATGAGGATCCAGCTGAGAACTTACTGAAGTAATGCAGTAATGCAGTGATAAGGATCACAGCACCGGCGATGTTTGACACCGCGAGCACAACTGCCGAATATGTGAACATACTTGGACTAAGTGCGCAGTGGTTACCGCTCACACATGCGCAAGGCATCTTTGACACCAAAGGTAAGCGTAGTGATTATATAATAAGCGGGCCTGCACACCAGAAAGTTGATTGTCAAGTATGTCGATGTCCTTGCCAAACACGCCTAGAATCCTACCAAGGGGCTATGCAAACTACTCAGAAAATCCAGAAGAGGTGGTACGCGAGACCTACCGTAGTATCAAAGAAGCCCATAGATGCGTGGAAGACTTCGGACAATGCGGCGTGGTGCAAACTTCTGGATGCCAGGAACGACTCCCATCCCATGGCAGCTCCAAGTCCAAAGGTGAAGACAGCGTTTCCAATGCCCAGCATGGCGTACAGGAGCATATAGAATCCGTTTTGCCAGCCGAAAGTGCTGTCGTCGTTAAGTTCAGCGTTACAGATGATGAATTAGCAAAGTCTAAGACGACACCAACTTTTCTTGCCACCAAACCAGTGTGTAATTATTCATTGTTTGGCAGGCTGAAAAATAACATGAGACAAGTCAAAATTGAACTGGAGGGAAGCAAACCTTGCATGAGAGTAGCATTAAGCAGAATGACCGGAATCGTAATCCACCCTTTTGAGGCCCTTACATAGCTGATGTAGACTGAACGAATGGTAAAGTGGTCTCTACTTTCATTCAATGAAGAACGCACCTTCTTTCGAGAGAGATCCTACTGTCCTCTTCTCAGAACGGATGAGACGACCCTCGACCTTCCCGGTCCCAGCGGCTTTGCCAATAGCTTTTGACGCCAAGAATCGCCGTTTTCCACCATCTGTCTCTGCGGCCTCGTCACGCTTGGCCTGAGCCTTCGTATCCGCATCTTGAATTTCCTCGTCAACGGTCCCTTCTTGTTTGCCATCTTGCTCGCCCCCAAATTCTTTCAATAGGCGGGCGAATGGACCATCCTTGGACATCAGGTCGATGTAAGTCCCTTGTTCTGCGATTTGGCCCTCGGAGATGGTGTAGATGTAGTCAACACGGGAGACGAGGTGCAAGGTGTGTGTAACAAGAAGGATCGTTTTCCCTTTGTCTTTGAGAGAACCTATGATCGCATTCTCAAAGAGGGCTTTTCCGACGTGTGCATCAACTGCACAGTTTTGTCAACAGGGAATAATTGAATGATTAAATTGATAACGAACCCGCAGAGAGTGGGTCGTCCATTATCACGACATCGGCGTCTGAGTACAGAGCTCGGGCTATATTAACCTACAGGGATTGTTCAAATACACTCTAGCACGAAACACCGTGCCACATACTCGTTGTTTCTGACCACCGGATAGGTCTATCAAGAGGATTAAAGCTAGGCCATTGAGCTTGATGGTACGTACTGATTCCCTTCTCTCCGATCTTCATAGTGGGTCAGCACACATATTCCGGAAGAGTTCGAGAAAATTCAATACTGACTTCCGTAAGATCTCCATCAGGAAAGAGTTCTAAATCCGTGATCAGCGAGGCATCTCGGCAGGCTTGCCAGTAATGTTCTTCGTTGAAGGGGCGACCGAACAGGATGTTGTCCCTCTATATGACATATGAGCCCCTGAAGGTATGCCTTTCTCATTTAGCTGGTACTCACCACTGAGGCATTCTGAATCCAGGCGATTTGGGAGCAGTATGCGACGCTTCCACCGAATACAACCGTCCCTGTTAATTGCTTCATCTCCCCAAGCAACCCGGATAGAAGTGAGCTCTTTCCGCTGCCGACTGGGCCAACAATGGCGCATAGGCGTCCCCTTGGAACCTCGAGGTTGACACCCTTAAGCAAAAATGGCTGTTCATCCTTGGTGACTGGCGTAGCTTTGGGGTTATCGCGCAAGGAATCGTCCTTTTTTCTCGCTTTCTCCTCTTTCGCTGCCTTCTTCGCTACCTTCGGACCTTTTGCCCAGATATCGTTGGCGTCGGCGTTGATCTCTTCCCATTGGAAGGTGGCATGTCGAACTTGGAGGGCTACAGGTAGTGACCGATCGATCGCGATCCCGTCGTCGGTGAGGAGTTCAGCGTTGAAAACGTCTCGTAGGCGCTCAAGAGCGTTCTTGGCATCCGCTGTAGCAGACAGAGCACGAGGGAGGAATAATAGTGGTTGACTATATAGATCCCAAGTTAGCTCAAGAATTTTCTGAAGGAAAAGTTACGCTCACCGAAGTAAATTGAACAGAGACAGGGCAGGGAAGACTACAGCTGGATCTAGTCCTCGACCAGCTAGGTTGTAAGTCAGGATACCTAGAATAGCAGCTAGTGCCGGAACCGAGAACGCGACTGCCAGACTGCCAGAGTCTGAGTACAGTGACACTCTGGTAAACTGCAAATACCTACTTTGCTGCTCTAATTATCAATATTTTTCGTATTCCTTTAAGCTCATTAGATCGAACAGTGAAGATTCTGTTCAAGTAAGGGATCTCGTAACAGAAGTACTTGATGATCCTCATAGAGGCGAGTAGCTCTTGAAGAAGCTTAGCTCGGTTGTCGGTCCATTTCATACTTGCCTTCCGAATCTGGAACTGCATCGTCATGGCTCGCTCTTGGATGGGAATAATAAGGAGGAATAGGGCAAAACCGGCTAGTGCCGACAGTCCTAATTGAACCAAGAGTAGGACGAGACAGACTGTAACCTGGATAGGTGCAGTCCACGTTGCGTGGAACCATTGAGCGGCGTAATCGATCCGAGAGATATCTGGGCAGGCATGAGCGACCGAACCGGACACGGGAAAGGTGGGCACGCTTACCGGTCGACATATGATTGACAAGGGCTGCCCCTGGGTGCAAGTTCCGTTCCTTGGGGGTCATCGCCAACCCTCGTTTATAGAGGGATCCAATTAAGGCCGCGCGAGCCAGTACACCGGTAGCCATAGATCGCCAGAAGAATTGATGCTGACATAAACTTGTGAATACAGTAAGCAGGAACATGCCGATCGCCATGCCGATCCCGCGGCCTAAAGCCGGAGGATTGGAGCCAGCCGCCAATGCAGCGCCTCGCTCTTGTGCAAATTGGATTAGCGCACGAACGAGAAGTGGCGACATTAGTTGGCTAGTGTCTCCAACGACTTTGAATAAGCCACCGGACCAGAAGGTCCAGCCGAAGACGTCATTGAGCGCATGCGCTATCGAAGGCTTCTTTCGCCCATCTTTAACCCTCCATTGCCGTTCGGACTCCTCCATGTCCGGGCCTCCGTGAAGACTAGTGAACAACCAGCGGGCGCGGGTCATCATAGAAGGATTGACTGCTCCTTTCTCGAGTCGGGCGTTCCACTCATCGGTGACTGCGCAGCGCCTAGCCCATGCGTCGTCAAAACTTCGTGATAGGACTCCGCACTCTCTTGTAGAGTCCATCTTCCACAGGTCAGGCGCTTGTAAAGCCCGCTGGTAGCCGAGGGTCATTATTGGTGACAGCCAATGGTACGTCAAAACGCTGAAGAAGTTTGCACTGGCCAATGGAATTTCTGTCGAATCTTCCAAGGATGCCGGTGCTGGCAAAGGCGGACTTGCAGGGCGCCACAGTTGGTACCTGTCACAAGCGTCAGAGGTCGAGTTGCACTAACAAGTAGAAGGAGAGGAAAATCGCGCAACTCGCAAATTTGCCGTTCGTGGGGCCAGTCCTAGGTGAGGGTTCGAGCGACTGCCCAATGATAAACTCACCATTTCACGCGATACCGTATCCTTTCTTCTCCTATATCGAGTTCAAGGTGTTTGTGGGTGTCCTTTGGGGGCTGTCTGATGGCCTTGTTTCCAACGCCTTGCGCGCCCCTCTCTGAATGTTTGTCAGTTGGAGTACTCATCGTCGTGCACACGAGCTTGCGGATGTGGTTAGGTCCAAGTGTGCAGGCATCGCCCTTGTAAATTGACCTTATTCAGCATGCTGTTAGGCACAGATCGCGAGCGAAAGCGATTACACACCAAAGGCACCGGCGAGAAGGCCTGTGGATTTCGGTGCGATCTTTGGCTCGGCACGGTTCGGCATGTGGTCATACACCAGAAATAAATCAGACCAAAGGATATTACCAGATGGTCTTATCTCCGGTGATATGAGGACGCGAGACTCCGGGAAAACCAGACCTGACATCGGGGCAGGCAACAGCGGGCTGGTTAAGAAATTCCGCCAGAGAGTCGCGAGTTACTACTTTACCACACTCCTCTAAGATGCGTGGTACTTCTCTTGGTGTGTCACACGATGTCGACAGATGCCAACCCTGCAAGGCCCTTTGTGCACCACAAAATAACCCCTAAGAACCCGTCACGCAACCTAACGTAGCGCATTAAGCTTTAAGATGGTCTGAGAGCCCTGCGCAGCAACCTTTACCTTTACAACTAAGCGGGTCAGGGATTTCATCCGAACCCACGGCGACCACGTACAACTCAGTGAGTCCCTAGGCAACTTGACAAGTTCTATTCTCTTACAAACTGTAAGAACACTCCTCGTCTTCGAACATCGTATATAACAAAGACCACAACTTGGACAGAACCCCCCCCCCAACATCACTTGCAGACTCCGTAAACTGGCTCATCCGCGTGCAGATTATGCGGCTTCCAGCCCCTGGAGACCTGCCAAAGGTTTCGTTTCGTCGAATTGATGATGACCTGTCCAAACCTGTGGTAGGCCTATGTGACGCGCTCGCCCGGTCATTTGGATGTACGCGCGTCTGGAACAATGCCATGCATGGGTCTGAAACGATTTCTAGATTGTGATGGCTCCGACTTTGAGCGCCCTGTCCATTACATTCGGCACACGGGTACGCTACCCGTCCTACTTTCCGTTGGCATGAACCCTTTTTGACGTCTGGCCGCAGAGACGTTGGAGAACGACTTGATACGTCAGGTCGAGTATGATATGGACGAGCAAGGTTCGCAGTGTGACATTTAGCATCGCTACAACTCATGCTTTCAAGACTTCGACTGGCTGGCCCAGTTCAATATTGATCGCCGGAAAGAGCAGGCCGATCTAGTGTCTCCAGAGATATTTGAAGTTATTCTTGACCAGTTGGAGAAGGAATGGTTCCTTCTGGTGCGTCATGCCCCATTCCGCGTGGCCCGTCCATCAAAACAATGTCCAGATGAAACGCGTGCCTAAACCCGACATGGACCTTCCTGCTGAGGACTCTACTTGTGCTGTGTGCGACGACGGAGAAGGCGAGAACAGTAACGCCATCGTTTTCTGCGACGGATGCAATTTGGCGGTCCATCAAGATTGCTACGGAGTTCCTTACATCCCAGAGGGGCAGTGGCTATGTAGGAAGTGCACTGTCTCTCCAGAGACACCTGTCGTGAGTGGTGGGTGTGTTTTGATCCTTTGCCCGATCTGATCTTTGCTGTAGAGTTGTGTGTTGTGCCCAAACGAAGGGGGTGCCTTCAAGCAGACTGGAGCCGGAAAATGGGCGCATCTTCTTTGTGCCATTTGGATCCCTGAGGTCGTCGTTACGAACCAGCTTTTTATGGAACCTATTGACCAGATTGAAAGAATCCCGAAAACAAGGTGGAGACTGGTAAGAATGCAACAGACAGTTCACTCCCTCCTAGTAATCATTATTCCCAGAGATGCACACTCTGTAAAGAGACGAAGGGCGCTTGCGTTCAATGCAATCTCAAGTCCTGTTTCGCAGCTTTTCATGTCACCTGTGCAAGGAAAGCAAAACTTTTATGCACCATGAAGACTTTTCCCGGTCAAGAGGAACAACCCTTACGGGCATATTGCGAGCGACATCTGCCGGTGTGCAAGCTTTTCGATTCCTTGGCGCCTTTGCATCTGACAAGTCATACAGAAAGACATGCAAGATGCTAGATCCCACATGCTAGAATCGATGGAACAAAGGAATGATGAGCAGCCCGCTCTGCGCAAATCGACTAAAGCTGCTCGCGCCTACGCTCGTACCTACAAAACCGGTCCACCCCTTGTGCCTGCGTATATCGTCGACAAGATGTTGGCTTATATTTCCAAAGTCTCTTTGAGGAAGAAAAACAACGTCGTGCTCAGCATTTGCAAGTACTGGAGCTTAAAAAGAGAGGCACGCAGAGGAGCACCGCTACTGAAACGTCTTCACCTTGAGGTAAGTCTCGTGGTACCTCCCATGAGTAATATGTTGACCCGATAACTCACCTTAGCCATGGACTGCGACACCAACCGTTAAGCAACAAACCGATGAGGATCGCAAGCAAAAACTGGATCACCTCGAGCATATCCGGAATGACCTCGAGAAGGTCCGAATTTTGATAGAGCAGGTCCAAAGGCGAGAGAGAGAGAAAGTCAAAAGAGTGCAAAATGTTGCGGATATTCTCGCCAACACCCTCTTCCCCCACGAGGCCGATTTTCGCCATGTCCTAGAGAGGATTGCTGCGTGGGTTGAATCGATCGGAATATGGGTGTTTGTCTGATTCATTTATGATAGTATGGACACGAAGGACAAATTTCGTCAACTCCCTTCCCGAAACGATAATCCAGAATACTATGAAAAGATCCTACACCCAATCTCATGGATAATGATAGACGAGAGGCTCGATTGCCACGACTATTGGGATCTCGACGAGTTTAAGGTGCTTTGAATGTGAATGAATCTCTTTTCTCGACTAGCTAACTTGTCAGCGTAGGCGGATATCAACTGTGTCTTCGACAACGCAATCTCATTTTACCCCCACGAACACGAGCTTAACAGAACAGCCACCCGTTTCAAACGCATCAGCGTCCCAATACTCAATTCCCTCGATCGTTTACCCCATTACGGTCAAGCTGAGGATCGATATGTGCTCGGGCAACTTGAGCCTCACCTCGACGTAGTCAATCTCTTCTTCGACACTCCGGCTGTGCAAACCAATGTTGACATCGTTATGAACAAGGACCCCATCTCCTCGCTCATCTCTGATCGTAGGGGGGATTATCAGCGCCCAGCGCCATCTCCGCCTCCCCACCTCTCGACGTTGCAACCACTGAGCGCCAAAAAGGCGACCGACAGTGTCGATTCCAGTGCTGGGCAATCAACCAGCCAGGAAAAGGTCTCAAGGACTCCATCGCCTAGCAAGCCGAAGAGAATCAGAGACAGGAAAGCGGAAAAAGAGCGACGAGAACAGAAGTTGGCGGCACAGGAGGCACAGGCGGCACAAGCGGCCGAGAACGCTGGGAAATTGGCTAGCGTCGCGAGGACTAGACGCGGCATGGCAACTCGTTCTACTGCCAAAGTTGAATCCCCTGTTGCAGCGGAGCCGACCGTCGCACCTCCACCAGTTGAGGAGGAAAAACCAGATATACCGACCCAATCGCCAGCCCCACAACCAGTTGAGCTTGCTTCAGTTTCTTCGCAATTACTCGACCCACCTGCACAATCAAATCACAGATCTACGTCTCAGCCCAACGTTTTGTCCGACCTCCATCCAAAGGTAGCGTTGCCCACTCAAGCTCCGAAGCAGGAGCCCTCAATGTCTCCGCAATCCCCTGCCACTTTCCATCCACCTCATGTAGAGTATGCCTTCCGTCACTGGGCCCCGCAGTTGAACCCCCCATCTCGTGCTCCGGAACCCCAACCGGAGCGTCACTTTCAACCTGCCTTCCAACCTATATATCACCACCCACAACAGCAACCATCTCTTCCTTATGACTTCCTGCCACCTCAACCACTACCGGTGTACCATCACTCGCAAATTCCACATCCAAATTCTATGTATTCACACCAGTATCAACAACCATCGGCTCACCACCAGTCACTATGGCCCAATTCGGCTTTGTACTCGGAGACTTCGCGGCAACACCAACCCCTAAATGCGTTCTCGATCGAACCGTCGTTTCGATCGATAACACCCCGTCAAATAGTGCAACACCCCACATATTCTTCGCCCCAAACACTACCGAGGAATCCTCCAATCGTGACTCCGACGCTGCTTCAGTCCTCTCACTTTTCCCGCTACGCCGTACCCATTCCTTCAACACCAACTCATTGTTTGCAATCGGTTCCTGAATTGAATCCCAACCAATTCCAAACAGCAGGAATGGCAGGGGCATCTCATCAGCACATTTCGACCACACATCCTGTTTGGATGTCGTTGTCCCAACCAGGCTCTCCCGATCGAGGTGACAAGAAACGAAAGCGATCGGAGTACGAAGCGCCGATTCAGATTCCTGCCGTTCTCGAGTCGGTGGATATGAAGGACGAGTTCGCCCACTTTGAGCAGGGCTGGGTGTTCCCCGAGGGAAGTAGACGGACCCGTCAAGGGCCGGTGACACCAAGTAGAACCAATCCGACTGCAGCGTTGCCTTCTTCCAAACCTCCAGAGCGCAGAGCGACTAGCTCTAAGAAGCCATGTATTTCTGCCAGTGTTCCTAACGAGCCGCATGTCAGTCATGAAGAGAATATCCAGAGTCAAAGGTCCGAGAAGAAAATGTCGAAGTCAGAGAAGCTCAAACTCAGGAAGCTCAAAGATAGGGAGCGGAATCAAAGAAGGAGAGATCAAGCCAAGAGAGAAAGGGAGGGGCGTGTGTCTGTGACTACAGGAGGGGAATTGGGGAACAGTGGCGCTGCGACTTTCTTGCCTGGGCAACCCCAGGGCGCTGAAGCTGGGCCAGACGGTCCAGCTCCAGGGGCCACCAGTGGCGAAATAGGTGCTGGGGAACAGCCCAGACAACCTCCCCTGGAGAACCTCTTCGATGAGGAGACCAGCAGCTTGAGCAGTCTCAGTGACTCAGAGGTGGAGCGACCCCCTACAACCGCTGACACGCAACCCTCTGCGCCAACCGATGGACATGGGACTACCATTTCCAGGGCGTCTACTCTATCGCCATTACCCCCATCTCCTCCGCCTCGAATGTCAACGCGCGATCGCAGTGGCAAGTTTTCTTCAACTGTGATCCAAGCTCAAGGTTACAAAGATGGTGGAGACCCAACCATAGAGAGCGAGCAAAGTAAAGAACCAAGCGGCAGGAATCGTAGTCGGGCGGCGCTTGGCAGCGCGCCAGAAGCTGGTCCGGATGGAAAACTCGAGGGTGGTACCCTTGGTGAGGACGGCTTGACCTTGATCAACCCGCATACATTGACATTCTTATATCCTAGTATGGGCTAAACAAGAAGGACACCCTTGGTTCCCGGCTGTGATACACGATGGAACGGAAGAAGAGATCCCGCCTCGGGTGCAGGAGGCTAAAGAAGAAATATGTTCAACCATGACTCCAGAAGAACGGAATACCCTCCAGATAGTAAGGTTCTATGACAAGGCGTTCAATTGGTACGAACGCTTTTCGTATCCAAAATCTCCTTCGTTGACACAGCATCAGGGGCTACGTTCCTCTGAGGTGGATACGGTTGTTATTTGAGGACGACGCACGTGACAAATATTTATTGAATGTGCAATTAATTTCTACAACTACTGCAACCTTCTCTGACCACATTGATTAGGGAAAGTTCCGAAATCACACTGTTCGCAGCCAAGTTCGAGCAGCCTTTCGGTGGGTAATCTTCCTGTGGCTGATTGCCATGACTGACCACACTCCAGGTGTGCCGTGGCAGAGAAGGCAGAGGCGGGCGGGGAAGACGACGCTGAAGAGGAAAATGTAGATAATGCTTAGATGTCTAACAGACCACACTCAGAGGAGGGTGGTTTTGTTGAGGTACATAAAATGACTGGACCAGGATTCGAACCCGGGTTTACCCCATGACTAGCAGGGCGCTTTACCACTAAGCTACCCAGTCGGTAAGTGACGGTGGATTCACATTCCAACAGGTTTGTCCTTCCATTATTTTCCTCAAGCTCTTGTTAGAAATTGCAGGGGGTGAATTCCCCAGAATCTTTCATTCTTGAACGCATTAGGGTCCCTTGAAATTAGAGCAAAGATTCGAAACGCACTTTTAGACAACCGGGCGAAGAATGCCTTTCGTTTACTGGTTTTGACGGCAATTTTCGCTCCCGAGGCCGTTGGGGTTTGCATATATGAGCGAGACGAGTTTACTTTGAATGCACCTTTGCGAGTGTACACGACGTCAAAGTCCGTCAGGTCCAGTTGTGACGGTGTTGGTTCAAGCAAAGCAGTTGCCTGAGGAATAATCGGTTTTGGAACCATGGGCGATGGGGCCACACCCTCTGCGTTAAGTGATAAGCACTGGGGGCCTTCAATGGCTTGAGAGACCTAGCTCACCTCGAGGAAATGAGGCAGGGAGAAACACCAACTTCACGTCCACCCCCATGGCCCTACAAGCTTGCTCATAACCCGTTGCCCAGGTGGTAAAGAAGGCATCCTCGTTTCTCCAGTCGGTACTAGTCTTGCGATAGATGGTAGTGTAGGTTTTCAGTTGTGTGGGAATGGTGTTTTTGAAATCAATGTTTCTGTGAGTCTCATTATAGGCCGGTGCGACGAGCGTCAAGTGCTGGAGAGTGTTGGGGAGGTTACCAGGAAACCGAGGACCCACAAGAAAGATAGAGTGGACAATTCGTAACTCTGTCAAATTTGCAAAGCGGCAGAGAGCGTCGCATACTTCTTCGTCCCACAGGACTCGACCGAGGGTAAGTGATCGAACAGTACCGAAATGCTCTGAGAGACTGGTTCGTAGATCATGAGCGGAGAATATAGCACTAAGAGCACAGTGTTCTAGCGTCCCCACGGAGTGCTTGAGTATCCATTGTGCAAGTACCGGTCTGAAAGCTGTGCCATGAAACTCTCGCAGGGCGAAGGTTGGTGGAGGAAGTCCCGCAGGCTCGTCGGGCGGTACCTCAAGGTCAAGCGACTGCAGGCCGCTCCATAGACAAACCACTTTCAATATTTCGTAGGATGGCGCAGGTGAAGGGTAAGCAGTGGAGAGCTTGAGGCTACGAATTGACGAAAGCCGCCGCATCGAGTTCAGTTCATCCTCTCCGAAGGGCATCTCTCCAACCCTGAGTCGCAGTTCATGGAGCGATGGAAGGTGAGCGAGAAGTGCGGGGAGATGTCGAGGATGGATCATTGGGAGCAACGGTGGGTCATGGAATTCCCTAGCCCTAGAAAGTTTGATGGTTGCCACTCGAACATAAGAGGCTAGACGTCTCCCGCGCTCGGTCTTGTGATCTACCACCTCCAAGAAAGCCAACATAGCCGTACGAATTTGCAGAAAGACATGTCGGAAGAGGAGGGATTGTGCAATCCGAGACCACATACGCGATACAAGGGCATATTTATAGAGCGCCTCTCGTTGGGCACGGTGTGTCAAGGGTTTCAAGGGTTCGTTTGGGCTGGATTCCATGGCGTGTTGCAGAATGTGATACAAAATATCATCATTGAGGAAGCGACTCATTACTGACTTAGGAAGTACAATCAATATTATTATGAGTGCTGGTATTCGCGTACCGATGTGGAGGGTCTAAGCTCTTTAGCGCGCTAGTGCCACAAATTTCGAGATTTATGTTTTTCCTCGAACAAAAGCAAACTCTTCAATTGTGCGTCTTCGGACAGGACATCAGGCATCCACCAAACAACAGCAAAAGCACAACGGAGCAAACTAACAGGCAGTGGGTCCAGAACGGATTGAGGGACGCACAAATAGACAAAGACACTGAGCAGGAGGAGTCACCCATCGTACTACATGCTTCGCGAGACAAGACTGAACCAGGAGGGAATGGATGGGGCAAGGACGCGCGGAGGACGGGACGGATGGACAGATGGACGATGGACGGATGGGTGACAAGGAGACAATAAGGGCTGGACTATAGGTGCAAATGGACGATGAGGTGGAGGACAAGTAAACAATGATGAAGTATCATGCAAATAGCAATTCCAGTGATATACGTGCAGGAACAATAACTTTAGGCATGTTGGAGAGTTACTCGTAGCAATGTCCACGGGACATATTAATGGTGGGATTGGGTAATAAGATGCAAGTTTGTATGGCACGGATTCGGGTAGGCTTATGTTGGCAATATTGGACTTGGGACCATGGCATTAGTCGAAAAGAAGCGCTTCGGGGAACTCCATGGTAATAAAAGTTGGGCAAGACACCAAATCGCGACACTGGGAGCGAAGAAAGCAATCATCAGTGGAACGTCCAGGACAAGGAATGAAAGTAAAATAAAAACGCACTGAAATAAAGATAAGGCTAGATCGGTGGCAAGGAAAGGGTTCAGATCAGTCGGGAGTTCCTCCTCCCCATATAGTTCCGAAAAAATTCTTGGCATGGCCCACGACACCAGCGAGGACGCCAGTTGAGTTCGGAGATAACGGGGGTGGTGGCGATTGTGTTCTCTGCGGTGATCGGGGTTCATCATTGCTGCTAATGCTGCTGCTGCGCACTTCCTTGATGGACGATCCACCTAGGGGCCCGGAATGGCGCTTAGCCGCGTTTCGGGTGACTGTCATGGCAGAGGGTGAAGGGCTCGACGATCCCACCGCGACAGCCGCGGCAGTGAGGGCCGTCGGAGCCGGGCTCTTCGTGGTGGGGGACACGATTGCCTTCGGGGGTCCAGCCTTGTTTCCAGCCTTAGATGGGACGGAGTTGTCCTTCTTAAGTGACTGCTCCGGCCCTGTACTCAGTACGGCGGACGAGTTGGCCGAAATCGAGGTTGAGGTGGAAATGACGGGAGTCGGGTTGTCCGTCTGCTGCGGCGCCTGAGGGTGAGTCGCGAGGTGGAGCGACCGCAACTCGTTGATTCGGGATGAAACCGGCACGACGGTGGCTGCACTGCTGGCACTCCCGTTCGACTCCGCGCTCACGACGCTTATGAGGGAGGCCCCAGACGCTTTCGGTCGTATCGGAGAGGTGATTGGAAGTTTGAGGGGGAATAGTAGGTCAGCCGTAGGGCCCGATCTAGTAGCAGTGTTGGAGTTGCTAGCAGTCTGAACTTCCCTCCACTCGTTCGGTGAAGGTGGCGACACAGATGAGTCGAGTCCCTGGCTCGTGCGTTCTCTCCAAGGAACGGCAAACTCGCTGGCGGACCAGGGACTTGGGCTATTTGACGTGCTACCTCCGGATTCTTTCTCGTCCATCTCGTTCAGATCGAGATGCATAGCTCGCCCTCGTTTTCCGCCAGGTGTGGGAGGTCGAGGTGGAGCGCGAAATGAAGAAGAAGGGGAAGGGGAATTGAACTTGACAGTCGGCTTGGACGGTGCTGGGGGTGGAGATGGACGGAGGGCCGCACCTCCGTGCGTGGAGCTGAAGAGTCCGTCCTGTCCTCCCGCACTCGAGTGTGACCGGACTAATCCGACTCCACCTCTTGGCACAATCTGGGAGGAGCTGGAAGTCCTGACAAGGCTGGGACCGCTGTCATTACGCCGGATAGGACTAGCTGTACCGGGCCTTCTCACAAACTCTCTCCTGGTCTCTCCTTCTTCTTCCTCATCGTTGTCTTCATCGTCGTCCACGTTTCCATCCTCCTCGCTGGCATCCCGACTCCGACTCCATGAACCAGACTCGTACCGCAGACTGCTACCAGCCCGACCTCGGTTCACAATGCCCAAAATGGACGAGTCGCGACTACCAATGATGCCAACTGAGCCTGAACCGATCATCCCAGCGCTGGGGCGAGGCGAAAGGCTTCCAATGGGACTCGCACTGCTTCCGCCCGTACTACCTCTCTCCCTCTCAGAAATGGAGGACGAGCTAGCAGTCCGTAACAACGACCGGCCTCGTCTCGGGGCCTCCTCTGCGGCGCCACCACCTACACCACCGCCCGGTCCGTTCATGGTGCGGCCTCGAGACTCAAAAGGCGGCGCCCCACCACCACCACCGTTCAGATTGCTGCCAGAGACCCCTGCAATTGAGGCATTTCGAACAATCCCGCCAAACCCAATTCGTCCTCCACCACCTCCATAGCTCTGACTCCTGCCCCCAAGGGCAGATGTAATATCTCCAATGTCGTCCAAATCGAATACGGCAGACCGTGGCAATGGTCCTCCTCGGCCTCTTGTGGCTGGAGCTGAAATCCCACCAAAAGTCGCAGACGGTGCTGAGGATTGGTGCTGGACTTTGTTACCGGTGCGGGGTGATGGACTACCGGCCAGGTTGGTCGAGTTAGACGATTGGCCAGCTCCAACGAGGGGCCACTGCACAGCACTGGAAGTCGCGACAGTAGCAGCAACAGTCGGAGAGGTCGCAATGCTGCTGCTGCTACCATTGATGCTGCTACCACTCCCACTTCTCCCTCTCCTCAAACTCCCCCCACTTCTCCTCCGCCGAACAGTGATCGCATCCGCATCTTCGTCGGTATACACCGGTTCCCTGACGAGTCCACCATCGTCCAGTAACAACCCACCATCCAGCTCAGTCGGTTCAAGCCTTCTCGAGTGCCTTCGGCCCGAGCTGTGCACAGGGACACCAGAGAAATAATCTAATGTCTTCTCCTGGTAACCCCAGTTGCCCTGGCTGGCACCGATTCGCTCCGGGCTGCGATTGAGGTCGGTGGGCGATGCGTTTCTTGCGCCCTGGAAGCCGTACGGGCTCCGCACGCTGGTACTGCCAGCGCGCAACAGCTGGTATTCGAGTGCCTGTTGGTCCACCCCGCTCGGCGGCACGAAGAAGACTGCCGGACTGGGCGCCGGGAGGTCAACGGCCTCCTTGAGCAGTGCGGGGGGGAAGGGCGCCGTGATCATGGTCAGCTTGGGCAATCCGTCGGCGGCGTGGGTGGTCGCGCTGGAGCTGGATCGTGAACCAGAGCTGAGACGTCGGGATGTCACACTGCTGCTTGAACTCAAGCTCCTCATCTCGAGCTGCTCATCGTCGTCTGAGCCCGAATCGGAGAGCGATCGCGAATGAACGGT
>Ga0307513_10004356_pt1 | contig 18910 bp, 14 predicted proteins | sample 15_EM_MG_FD_202174 | JGI IMG/M metagenome (GOLD analysis project Ga0307513, IMG submission 202174) | Populus trichocarpa ectomycorrhiza microbial communities from riparian zone in the Pacific Northwest, United States - 15_EM | ecosystem: Host-associated > Plants > Roots > Unclassified | place...
AGAGGCCTACCTGGTGGGCGGTGCAGGGTTCGAACCTGCGACCCTTGCCGTGTGAAGGCAATGCTCTACCGCTGAGCTAACCGCCCGAAGGGGTGCGAATCGGGCCGCAGATGTTAAAGGTCGCCGCCCTTTTGGTCAAACAAACCCCACTCCCCTGCCCCCACACCCCGCCGCCCTACCGCGACTTGGAAGCCCACAGCGCACTGACCCGGGCCGGCGGCGCGAACGAATCGCTGCGCGCGTCCGCCCAGAAATCCCGGAAAACCGCATGCTCCGGCACCTTGCTCAACAACTCCCCCGGCTCCAGGAAATTGAACAACGCCGCCAACGACCGGATCTCCACTGGCGAAATCCGTCGCAGAATGTGCTCCGGCCCCAACTCCTCCGGATGCTCCAACCCCGCCGCCCCCAGCAAATCGCGCAGCGCCTTCAGCGTATTGCCGTGGTACTGCTGCACCCGGATCGCCTTGTCCGCCACGTCCAGATGCCGCCAACGGTTCGGATTCTGCGTCGCCACCCCCGTCGGGCACTTATCGTTATGGCAACTCTGCGACTGGATGCAGCCCAGCGCGAACATGAACCCCCGCGCCGAATTGCACCAGTCCGCCCCCATCGCCATGGTCCGTGCCAGATCGAACGCACTGGTGATGCGCCCTGCCGCCCCGATGCGGACCCGCTCGCGCAGACCCAGCCCCACCAGCGTGTTGTGCACCAACATCAACGCCTCGTGCATGGGCACGCCCACGTGATCGATAAACTCGGCCGGCGCCGCGCCCGTGCCGCCCTCGCCCCCGTCCACCACGATGTAGTCCGGCAGTACACCGGTTTCCTGCATCGCCTTGGCGATCCCGAACCACTCCCACGGATGGCCGATGGCCAACTTGAACCCGGTCGGCTTGCCGCCCGACAACTCGCGCAGCCGCGCCACGAATTCCAACAGCCCCTTCGGCGTGGAGAACGCCGAATGCTTGGCCGGCGACACGCAGTCCACCCCCATCGGCACCCCGCGCGTGGCCGAGATCTCCGCACTGACCTTGGCCGCCGGCAACACCCCGCCATGGCCGGGCTTGGCCCCCTGCGACAGCTTCACCTCGATCATCTTCACCTGCGGCGTGCAGGCGTTGGCCACGAAGCGTTCCTCGCTGAAAGTCCCATCGTCGGCGCGGCAGCCGAAATAGCCCGAGCCGATTTCCCAGACCAGATCGCCGCCGGGTTCCCGGTGATAGGGCGAAATAGAACCCTCCCCGGTGTCGTGATAGAAATGCCCGCGCCTGGCGCCCTCGTTGAGCGCGCGGATCGCATTGGCCGACAGCGCGCCGAAACTCATCGCCGAAATATTGAACACGCTGGCGCTGTACGGCTGCGCGGATTCGCCGCCGATCACGATACGGAAATCGTGCGATTCCACTTCCACCGGCGCCAGCGAATGATTGAGCCACTCGTAATCGACGCTGTACACGCTCTGCTGGCTACCGAACGGCACCACGTCCATCACCCCCTTGGAGCGCTGATAGACCAGCGCCCGCTGCTGGCGCGAGAACGGCACCTCGGCGGTATCGCCCTCGATGAAGTACTGGCGCATCTCCGGGCCCACCGATTCCAGCCCGTAACGGAAGTGCGCCAGGATCGGATAATTGCGGCGCAGCGTGCTGCGCTTCTGCAGCACGTCCCAGGTGCCCAGCAACGCCACTGCGCCGAACCCGGCCACGCCCCACCACCAGGCGGGTGAATGCAAGGCCATCGAGAAAGACAGAAAAGCCAGCGCGATGCTCAACCCATAGGCCAGATAACGACTCATCGCGCTCCCCGCGTATTGTTTCCAACGTTTGTTTGCGCTGCGCCGCAGCGAAAGCGGCCCAGGGCGACAACTCCATTCCCGACAACTCTATTCCCATAGCCCCGTAGAGGCGAGCGGCGAAGGCCCCCCCCGTCTGCGGGCGGAATGCCTAGCGCGGGTCCTGCTTTCGACCCGGCGACGCCAGAAATCCCTCCTTCCTTCACCTCCCAGATTTCCGTCGCGATCCGCTCGGCACCGGATCGCCTGCGCCACCGCGCGTCACTCTAAACCGTGATGGGAGTCCGCGTTCAGCACTCCGAAAAGGAATGAAAGAACCAGGGCGTTAACCTCGTCCCGACATCAATGCAGGGCGATTAGTGCATGCTGTTTCGTGATCGGAGTCGAAGCGATCACTTTCCATCACGCATTGCGATCTTTGCTCGGCCGGGGGCGACCAATTGGAAGAAGGCAAGACGTCTGACAACGCACGATCACGACCCACCAGTTCGGCCCGCGCTTTTGCGATCTCGGGAACGATATTGGCGTTGGTGCTGGCGTTCGGACTCGTCTACGTAGTCGTCAACGACCGCGCCGTGAGGCTGGAAGGCGCGCAGAGGCAAAGTTCCGCGCTTGCCGCCGGCGCCGCGCGTCTGCTCCGGTACGAATTCCGCAACGTCGAGCGGGCGCTGCTGGGAGTGGCCGGCGATGCCGAGCTACTGTCCACTAACCCGGATCCGAGCGTGCTGTTGGAGAACATCGCCGGCGTGGCCAGCAGGCAGCGCGAGCTCGAGAACATCGTCCTGGTCGATCGGCAAGGCCGCGCGCTGCTCGGCGGGCAAGGCGATCCCACCCTGCCGCGCTGGATCGCGGCAAGCAAGCCAGGGCCCGGCAGCGCGTTGCGGATCGGCCATTTGTACAAGTCGCCCCGCGGCCGCTGGCTGCTGCCGGTAGCGGTGCCGTTGAAACGGGACGGATATGTGCTTGCGCGCTTCAGAGTCTACGAACTGCGGAGCGTCATCGCCGGCCTCGACACGGGGCGGAACGGCACTGTCGCCATTACCGACCGGGACGGCACCTTGCTGGCCCACAACCCGGAAGCGGTGAGACTGGTTGGAAAGACTTTTCCGCTACCCCGTGCGGCGGCGGAGCCGAACGTTCCGCAAACCAGCGAAATCGATGGCGTGCCCCGCCTGATTGCGACGGCCGACCTGCCGGAATATTCGACTCGTCTTACCGCAGGCGTCTCAGCCGGCGATGTCTTGAAGCCGTGGTACCTGTTGTTGGCGACCGCCATCGCGGTCTATCTGGCCTACCTGTTGGTCTACGTCTACCTGCTGATCGTCCTGAAGAAAACCGGCGCGGCGCAGGAAAAACTGTTGGCCGAAATACAGGAAGGCGCTTCCAACCTCAGCCTGGCTCAACAGGTCGGCGGCGTAGGCACTTGGATCATGTGGAAAGACTCCGGGCGCCTGCAGTGGTCGGATAACGTGAACCCGATGCTAGGCATCTCCACTGCGCAGTCTTCGGCCTCGCTCGAGGAGTTCTATGCGTTGGCGCATCCCGACGACCGCGCGGCGCTCGCGGCCGTCATAGAAAACGCGTGGACCACGCAAGAGAAGTTCGAGACCGAATACCGGACAGCCGCCGAGAATGGTCCGGTCAAGTGGATTTCGTTGCAGGGCGCGTCGGTTCGCGATCACGATTCGCGATGGAAGATCACCGGAACGATCGCCGACGTGACGCCGCGGGTGGAGGCCCAGAAGCGAATCGCCGATGCGGAGCGGCAGTTCAGACTGATATTCGACGAGAATCCGTTGCCGTTCTGGGTGTTCGACGTCGCGACGTTGAAGTTTCTCGAAGTCAATTCCGCTGCGATGGCGCAGTACGGCTATTCCAGGGACGAGTTCCTGAGCATGTCGATACTCGACCTGCGGGCGGACGAAGACAAAGACAAGCTGCTGGCCGACCTATCGGCGGGCCGCGAGGGATTCCATCTTCCCGAGGTATGGACCCACCGCCGCAAGGACGGGTCCTTGTTCGAGGTCAATATCCACACCGCGGATCTGCAGTTCGGCGGCAAGCCGGCGCGACTGATCCTGGCCGAGGACATCAGCGCCAGCATCGAATACGAACAGCAACTCTCCTTCCGCGCGTCCCGCGATTTGACCACTGGCTTGCTCAATATCGACGAGCTGACCAAGCGCTTGGAACGGGACGTGGAAGACGGTCTTCCTTTCAGTGTGGCGAACCTCCAGATAAAAGGGTTGGACCTGATCGCCGATACGCAGGGCCGGGCGTCGAGCGAAGCGCTGCTGAGGGCGATAAGCCACAGGCTTACGGAGCTCGTCGGCGAAGAGGATCTGGTGGCCCACCTACCCTCCGATACGTTCGTCGTGGCGGTAAGGCATGGGAACTCGGCACAGGCGGCGAACGAAGCGCTGACCGATGCCATCTTGCAGCCGATCGAATCCCAGGGCCGGCCCTACCATCTGGAGGCATGGATCGGTTCCGCCGAATTTCCCGCGGACGGAGGCGACGCTGCAGAGATCGTCAGGAACGCTGCGCTGGCCGCCCATGTGGCCAGCGCCAAACAAGTCCGCTCAACGCCTTATGTCCCGGCGATGAGCGTCGCCGCGATCGAGCAGCAGGAACTGGTCCTGCGCATCAGGCAGGCCATCAACGCTGGAGAGTTGGTGCTGCATTTCCAAGCCATCGCCGACACCAATAGCCTCAGGACCAGCGCCCTGGAAGCGCTGGTGCGCTGGCCGCAACCGGACGGAACCTTCATTTCTCCTACCGAATTCATTCCGCTGGCCGAAAGCTACGGGTTGATCACCCAGTTGGGCCAGTACGTGCTGGATCAGGCGGCCGCGAGCCACAGGACCCTAGAGCTAGCCGGATTCGGCCACATCCCCATCGCGGTGAACGTTTCGGCCCAACAGTTCCTCGACACGGATTTCCATCGTTCCGTCGCCGCCGCGGTTTCCAAACACGGGCTGCGCCACGGCGCGTTGCACGTCGAGCTGACCGAAAGCATCATCATGAACGAGCCTCAACGGGCGATAGAAGCGATGCGCCATCTGCAAGCCGCGGGCGTCCTCACTTCGATCGACGATTTCGGCACGGGTTTCTCCAGTCTCTCCTACCTCAAGCACCTTCCTCTCGACTTCCTCAAAATCGATCAGTCCTTCGTGGCCGACGTCCATTCCAATCCCGGCAGCGCAGCGATATGCCGCGCGCTGCTGACCCTCGCCCACTCCCTGGGTCTATCGGTGGTGGCCGAAGGCGTCGAAACCCCAGACCAGTACCGCTGGCTCAAGGCGAACGGCTGCGAACACTTGCAGGGTTACTTCATCGCACGGCCGCAGCCGTTGGACGCGGTGATCCGTTCTCTTGAGCAAGCAAGGGGCTAGGCAGACTCTTCAAGCGGCCCGCAACTGCCGCCTGTAGCTCTCTAGATGCTGTTCGGTAGTGCCGCAGCGAAGTTCGAACGCGAGCAGGCGTTTGAAGTAATGGCTGACGTCCAGCTCGTCGGTCATGCCCATGCCGCCGTGCAACTGCACCGCCTGCTGGCCGATAGTGCGCGCGGCCTGACCCATCAGCGTCTTGGCGGCCGACAGCGCGGCGCGGCGCGCGGCCGGATCGGGATCGGTGCAGCGCGAAGTCGCCAGGTACGACATCGAACGTGCCTGTTCCAAGTGCATCAGCATTTCCGCCATCCGGTGCTGCAGCGCCTGGAAACTGCCGATCGGCGCGCCGAACTGCACGCGCGAGCGGCTGTAGGAAATCGTCGCGGCCAGAATGCGGTCCATGGCGCCGAAGGCTTCGGCGCATAACGCGGCCAGCGCGTAGTCGAGGACGGCCTGCAGCGAATCGCGGGCCTCTCCGCCCAGGCGCGAATCGGCGGACAACGCTACCTTGTCGAAAACGATGTCCGCAGCCCGCTGCTCGTCCACCGTGGCGCACGGCGCCAGACCGACGCCCACGGCATCGGCGGCAACCACGAATACGCCCAGCCCGTCGCCGACCCGCGCCGACACCAACAGCAGATTCGCCGCCGGCGCGTGATAGACCATCGATTTGCGGCCGCTCAATTCCCAGCCCTCGCCGTTGGGTGTGGCCCGGGTTTCGACATTCATGGCATCGAAGCGGGTGGAGGCTTCGTCGTGCGCCAGCACCGCGATCGATTCGCCGCCGGCGAGCGCCGGCAGCCAGGCCGTGCGCTGATCGGACGATCCCATGCGCACGATGGCATGGGTCGCGACCACGGCGCTGGACCAGAATGGTTCCAGCAACATGCCCTCGCCTATTGCGTTGCCGACCAGCATGGTGCCGACCGCTCCCGCCCCGATGCCGCCTTCTTCTTCGGGAATATTGATCGCCAGCAAGCCGAGTTCGGCCAGTTGCGCCCACACCTCGCGCGACCAACCCTCGGCCGAGGCGCGTACCCGGTTGCGGTGTTCGAAACCGTAGCGCTCGGCGATGAAGCGGCGCGTGGTGTCCAGCAGCATCTGCTGTTCGTCGTTGAAGGAGAAATCCATAAGGTGTTCCTACAGGCCGAGAATCATGTGGGCGATGATGTTGCGCTGGATCTCGTTGGATCCGCCGAAAATGCTCAGCTTGCGCAGGTTGAGATAGGCGGCGGTGGCGCGCGAGCCGTCGTCGTCGGGCCGATAGGCCAATGCACCCGGACCCAATAGCTCCACCTGCAGCTCGGAGATGCGCTGCATGATCTCGGTGCCGCGGATTTTCAGCATCGATGCCTCCGGCCCCGGCGCGTGGTTGGCGGCCTCGGCGAAGATCACCCGCATGTTGGTGACTTCCAGCGCGGTCAGTTCGATTTCGACCTGGGCGACCTTGCTGCCGAACAGCGGATCCTCGAGCAGGCTGCGACCTTCCTTAATCACTTTCGCCGCGTCCTGCTTCAATCGTTGCAGCTCGCGCTTGGAGGCGCCGATGCCGGCGATATTGGTGCGCTCGTGGCCAAGCAGGAACTTGGCGTAGGTCCAACCCTGGTTTTCCTCGCCTACGCGATTGGACGCGGGCACGCGCACGTCGTCGAACCAGATCTCGTTGACTTCGAAAGTACCGTCCAGCAAACGCGTGGGCCGCACACTGATACCGGGCGTCTTCATGTCGATTAGCAGGAAGGAGATGCCTTTCTGCGGCTTGGCGGCCGGATCGGTGCGCACCAGGCAGAAGATCCAGTCGGCGAACTGGCCCAGCGTGTTCCAGACCTTGCGGCCGTTGAGCACGTAGTCGTCGCCATCGCGCTCGGCCTTCATCTTCAACGAGGCCAGGTCCGAACCGGAACCGGTTTCCGAATAACCCTGGCACCACCAGTCTTCCGCCGCCAAGATGCGTGGCAGGAAACGCTGCTGCTGTTCGGCGCTGCCGTAACGCATGATCACCGGCGCCACCATCTTGAGGCCGAACGCCAGCTGCGCCGGCGCGTCGGCCAGGGCGCATTCGGTTTCGAACAGGTATTGCTGGGTCTTGCTCCAGCCGGTGCCGCCGAACTCCACCGGCCACGCCGGTGCGCCCCATCCTTTCGCATGCAGGATCCTCTGCCAGCGCACGATGTCGTCGCGGATCTGGCTGGCACCGTCGCGGCTCATGCGGTCGCGGATATCGGCCGGCAGTTCGGCGGCGAGGAATTTCCGCACCTCGTCGCGGAACGCCCGTTCTTCCAGGTTGAAATCGAGATCCATGCGGACTCCGTTGTCGAATCAAGGGGCGATTGAAGGGTAGTAACGGACCAGCATCTGCGCGATGCAGGCGGGCTTGTCGCTGTGTTCCAGTTCTACGGTCGCGGCCCAGTGCGCCTGCACACCGCCGGCGACCGATTCCAGGCGCTCCAGCGCCAATCGCGCACGAACGCGCTGGCCCGCAGGCAGCGGCGCGGGAAAACGCACGCGATCTAGACCGTAGTTGACCGCCATGCCGACGCCGTCGATGCGCAGGCAACTTTCCAGTAGATGCGGCAACAGGGAGAGCGTCAGATAGCCATGGGCGATGGTGGTTTTGTATGGCGACTCGAGTTGGGCGCGCTCGGGATCGGTGTGGATCCACTGCTGATCGTCGGTGGCGTCGGCGAAGCGCTGGATGCGCGCCTGGTCGACGCTCAGCCAGTCGCTGCAGGCGACCTCCTGCCCGATCCACGCAGGCAAGGCATCGAGATTTTCGACTATCCGCATGGGCAAACCTTCAGGCGATCTCGAACAAGCCGGCCGCACCCTGGCCGCCACCCACGCACATGGTGACCACCGCGTACTTCACGCCACGACGCTTGCCTTCGATCAGCGCATGGCCGACCAGACGCGCGCCGCTCACGCCATAGGGGTGGCCCACCGCGATCGCGCCGCCGTTGACATTGATGCGCTCATGCGGAATTTTCAGAATGTCCATGCAGTACAGCACCTGCACGGCGAAGGCCTCGTTCAATTCCCACAGGCCGATATCTCCCGCTTTCAGGCCCGCACGCTTGAGCAATTTCGGCACCGCGAACACCGGACCGATGCCCATCTCGTCCGGCTCGCAACCGGCGACCGCGAAGCCGCGGAAGATGCCGAGCGGCTGCAGGCCGCGCTGCTCGGCCAGCTTGGCGTCCATCACCACCGCGGCGGAGGCCCCATCGGAAAACTGGCTAGCATTGCCCGCGGAGATCACGCCGCCGGACACTGCGCTGCGGATTTTCGCGACGCCTTCGTAAGTCGTGTCGGCACGAATGCCTTCGTCGGTGGCCAAGGTCACTACCCGCGTCATCAACTGCCGGGTTTCCGGATCGGCGAAACCCGCCAGCACGGTGATCGGTACGATCTCGTCGTCGAACTTGCCAGCCGCCGCCGCGGCCGCCGCGCGCTGCTGGCTTTCGGCGCCGTAGCGATCCTGGCGCTCGCGCGAAATGCCATAGCGCTTGGCCACGGTTTCGGCGGTTTGCAGCATCGGCCAGTACAGCTCCGGTTTGTGCCGCAGCAGCCAGCCTTCGCTGAGCATGTGCTGGTTCATATACGGCTGCACGCAGGAAATGCTTTCCACCCCGCCGGCGACATGGATATCGCCTTCGCCCGCGAGCACGCGTTGCGCGGCCATGGCGATGGTCTGCAAACCGGACGAACAGAAGCGGTTCACGGTGGCGCCGGGAACGGTCACCGGCAACCCGGCGCGCAGTGCGCTCTGGCGCGCGATATTGACGCCGGTCGCGCCTTCGGGATTGGCGCAGCCCATCAACACGTCTTCCACTTCGGCCGGATCGACGCCAGCACGGGCGACCGCGTGCTGCACCACATGGCCGCCCAGGGTCGCGCCATGGGTCATGTTGAGGGCGCCCTTCCAGCTCTTGGCCAGGCCGGTGCGTGCTGTGGAAACGATGACGGCTTCTTTCACGAGTGTGGTCCCAGTGGAATGCGTTGCGGACGCGCAGTGAGTTGGCGCCGGTAGTGCGGCGCCGCGATCATGGATTGAACGATTGGCCGGCTTCGGCCAGCGCCACTAGCAGCGGCGCCGGTTCCCAAGCCTGACCTTCATGCCCCTTGGCGTAGCGCCGCATGGCCGCCAGCACGTTGTAGAGACCGACCGTATCGGCGTAGAACATCGGACCGCCGCGCCAGATCGGGAAGCCGTAGCCGGCCAGGTAAACGATGTCGATGTCCGAAGCCTTGGCGGCGATGCCGTCCTCGAGGAGGTACGCGCCCTCGTTGACCAGCGCGTACACCAGGCGTTCGACGATTTCTTCGTCGCTGATGGCGCGGCGTGCGATGCCGAGCTCCTTTGAGTTCTTTTCGATCAGCTCGTCGACTATCGGCGAGGGATATGCGGTGCGGTCGCCGGGCTTGTAGTCGTACCAGCCGGCGCCGGTCTTCTGCCCGTAGCGGCCTAGTTCGGCCACGAGATCGGCCGTCTTCGAATAAGTCATGTGCGGCTTTTCCACATAACGGCGCTTGCGGATCGCCCAGCCGATGTCGTTGCCGGCCAGGTCGCCCATGCGGAACGGTCCCATGACGAAGCCGAACTTCTCCATGGCGCGATCCACCTGCTGCGGCAGCGCGCCCTCATCGAGCAGGAAACCCGCCTGGCGGCTGTACTGTTCGATCATGCGGTTGCCGATGAAGCCGTCGCAGACGCCCGACACCACTGCGGTCTTGCCGATCTTCTTGGCCAGCGCCATCACCGTGGCCAGCACGTCCTTGGCCGTATCCTTGCCGCGCACGACTTCCAGCAGCTTCATCACATTGGCTGGACTGAAGAAATGCATGCCCAGCACGTCCTGCGGACGCTGGGTGAAGGCGGCGATGCGGTCCACGTCTAGCGTGGAAGTATTGCTGGCGAGGATGGCGCCGGGCTTGGCGACCGCATCCAGTTGGGCGAACACCGCCTGCTTGACGCCGTATTCCTCGAACACCGCTTCCACGATCAGGTCGGCGTCCTTAAGCGCGTCATAGGACAGCGTCGGCGCGATCAAGCCCATGCGCTGCTCAACTTGTTCGCTGGTTAGCTTGCCTTTCTTGGCGCTGTTCTCGTAGTTCTTGCGGATCGTGGCCAGCCCACGATCCAGCGCATCTTGGTTGCTTTCCAGCAGCGTCACCGGAAGGTCGGCGTTGAGGAAATTCATGGCGATGCCGCCGCCCATGGTGCCGGCACCGATCACGCCGACCTGTTTCACTTCGCGCAACGCGACGTCCGGGCCGATATCGGCGATCTTGCCGGCGGCGCGTTCGCCGAAGAAGCCGTGGCGCAGCGCTTTCGATTCCGGTGTCTGGATCAGCAGGGCGAACGCTTCACGCTCGGCGTCGATGCCCTTATCGAAGGGCTGCTTCACCGCCGCTTCTATCGCCTCCAGGCATTTCAGTGGCGCCGGATAGTGGGCCGATGCCGCGGCGACGGCGGTGCGGGCGAAGCCGAGGAAACCTTCCGCGTTGGGGTGGTCGATCTTCCAGTCGCGCACTTTGGGCAACGCGCCCGAAGTTGCGGCTTCATTGGCCACCGCGATCGCCACGTCCAGCGTGTTGCGTTCGACCACGCGATCGAACAGTTTCGTCGAGACCAGCTTCCCTGCCGGAACGGGCGTGCCCGAAACGATCATGTTCACCGCCGTTTCCAGCCCCACCGCACGCGGGAAGCGCTGGGTGCCGCCTGCGCCCGGCAGAAGCCCCAACTTCACTTCCGGCAGACCGATCTGCGCGCGCTTGTCGGCGACGCGATGATGCATGCCCAGCGCCAGTTCCAGTCCACCGCCCAGCGCCAGACCTTCGATGGCCGCGACCACCAGCTTGGTGCTGCGTTCGAAGGCGGCGATCACCGTGGGCAGCGTGGGCTCCATGCCAGCTTCGGGCTTGTTGAACTCGCGGATATCGGCGCCGCCGGAGAAGGCGCGCGGACCTCCCGTCACCACGATGGCCTTCACCGCTGCATCGTCCAGCGCCCGCATCAGCGCCTCAAGCAGGCCGCGCCGCGTCTCCAGGCCGAGGCCGTTGACCGGCGGATTCTGCAAGGTGAGGATCGCGACGCCCTCGCGGGTTTCATACTTGACTGACATGACGGCTTCCTGTTTTTGGGTTAGCGACGCCTCGTGAATGACCGCGACCAGGCGATCGATGATCGTTGCGATTAGCGACAGCGCGGCGTCGGAAACTCATGCCGCCGCCAGTCGCAGGCAACCGCCGCTCAGTTCCGGGACCACGTCGTGCGTATCGAACTGCGCGGCGCAATCGACCTCATGCTGCAGGCCATGCGCTTGCATGATCCGCCCCACCCGCGAGGCGTGCAGGGTGGTCGACGCATCGCAACCGCGATACAGCAGTACCGCCGCCAGCGCGGCGTCGGTCAGCGCATAGCCGCCCGTGCGTTCGAAATGCGCGGCGATATGCCCGGCGCCATAGAAATCTTCCAGGTTGAAACTGTCGACCGAACCCGCACACAGCAGCAACACCTGGGTTTGCGGGTGCCTGCGCGCGACATAAGCGGCCAACGCCGCGCCGTTCAACAGGGCGCCGACATAGACGTGCGCGGCGGCGGCCGCGTTGTGCAAGGCCACGGTGCCGTTGGTGGTGGCGTAGACCAGGGTGGAACCCTGGATGCCGCTGTCGGCAAGCGCCAACGGCGTAGGCGGCCCGAAGCCCGGCAGCCCCTCGGCGAGGTACTCGCCCGCCAGCATCGGCGCGTGCAGACGCGCGGCGATGCGCTGCGCATCGGCGGCGTCGCGTGCGGGCCAGATGCGATCGATGCCCTGCGCGAAGGCATGCACGATGGTGGAGGTCGCGAACAGCACGTCGAGCACGATCACTACTTTGTCCTGGAGGCGCGCCGGGTCCAGTTCCTCCTTCTTGAAAAGCACGTGCAGCTTGGGCATGATGTTTTCCCGAAGTTCCACGTAGTGGAACTAATAGTTCGCGTATGAACCATCGTACTTAGCTGCCGTTGCTTCGACAAGCCGAATAACACGTGCTTGCAAGAACTCCGTTCGCCCTTTTAGGATGCGCTACGATTCTTAAAACATAGTTCCGTTATATGGAACTATACCCGCATGGAGTTCGCATGGATTTCTCTTACAGTCCCAAGGTCGAAAATCTGCGGGCCGAGCTGATGCGCTTTTTCGATGCGTCCATCTATCCCAATGAGGCCGTGTATCAGCAGCAGGTTCGCCGGAACCGCGCTGCCGGCAATGCCTGGGTGCCGGTGCAGGTCATCGAGGACCTGAAGCCGTTGGCGCGTGAGCGCGGCCTGTGGAATCTGTTCCTGCCGAAGTCCTCGCGCGCGCCGCAGGGATTGTCCAACCTCGAATATGCGCCGCTATGCGAAATCATGGGGCGGGTGATGTGGGCGCCGGAGGTGTTCAACTGCTCGGCGCCCGATACCGGCAACATGGAAACCCTGGAACGCTACGGCAGCGATGCGCAGAAGGATCGGTGGCTGGAGCCGTTGCTCGCCGGCGATATTCGCTCCGCGTTTCTGATGACAGAACCGGCGGTGGCCTCTTCCGACGCCACCAACATCCAGTGCTCCATCGTTCGCGATGGCGACGACTACGTGATCAACGGGCGCAAGTGGTTCGCCTCGGGCGCCGGCGATCCGCGCTGCGCGCTCTACATCGTCATGGGCAAGACCGATCCGGCCGCTCCGACCCATCAACAACAATCGATGGTGCTGGTGCCCGCGAACACGCCCGGTATCGAGGTGATCCGCCCGCTGCCGGTGTTCGGCTACGACGACGCGCCGCATGGCCATATGGAAATCGAACTGCGCGAGGTGCGCGTGCCCGTCGACAACCTGCTGCTGGGCGAAGGCCGCGGCTTCGAAATCGCGCAGGGACGTCTGGGGCCCGGCCGTATCCACCATTGCATGCGCACCATAGGCGTCGCCGAGCGCGCGCTGGAGCTGTTGTGCGAGCGCGTGCAGTCGCGCGAGGCCTTCGGCAAGCGCATCGCCGACCATTCCGTCTGGCACGAGCGCATCGCCGAAGCGCGCTGCATGATCGAACAGGCGCGTCTGCTCACGTTGAGGGCCGCCTATCTGATGGATACGGTAGGCAACAAAGTGGCGCGCGCCGAGATCGCGATGATCAAGGTGGTCGCCCCCAACATTGCCTGCCAGATCATCGACTGGGCCATCCAAGCCCACGGCGGCGCCGGCGTCACCGAAGATTTTCCATTGGCCGGCATGTACGCCGGCATCCGCACCCTGCGCATCGCCGATGGGCCCGATGAAGTCCATCGGAGCACCATCGCCCGGCTGGAATTGGCCAAGCATGCGATCCGCGTTGATCCCATTAATTCGGTTTGACGACAGGAACCTTGTGAAAGCCATCGTCTGCGGAGCCTGGGGACCGCCTTCGTCGCTGCAACTGCGCGACCTGCCCTCGCCTGTTCCCGGTCCTGCGCAAGTGTTGGTGCGCACGCGCGTGGCGGCGGTGAACTTTCCCGACGCCTTGATCGTGGCCGGCAAGTATCAGTTCAAACCCGAGCTGCCGTTCTCGCCGGGCGGCGAACTGTCTGGGGAAATCATCGCCGTCGGCAGCGAGGTCAAGCGGCTTGCGGTCGGAAACAAGGTCGTCGGGATCACCCTGTTCGGGGCCTACTCCCAAAAGGTGCTGGTCGACGCGAGCAATATTCTCCCGTTGCCGGACGACATCAGCGACGAGGATCTGGAACTGGCCGGCAGTTTCGTGCTGACCTATGGCACCTCGCTGCATGCGTTGAAGGACCGGGCGCAGGCACAGGCCGGCGAAACCTTGCTGGTGCTGGGCGCCGGCGGCGGCGTGGGTTTGGCCGCGGTGGAAATCGGAAAACTGCTGGGCATGCGCGTCATCGCCGCCGCCTCTTCGGCCGACAAGCTGGCGGCGGCGCAGGAACACGGCGCCGACGAGACCATCGATTACCTCAGCGAAGACCTGCGGGAACGAATCAAGGCGCTGACCGGCGGACGCGGCGTGGATGTCGTCTACGATCCGGTCGGCGGCGATCTGGCCGAACCGGCGCTGCGCAGCTTCGGTTGGCGCGGCCGCTATCTGGTGGTCGGCTTCGCCGCTGGAGACATTCCGAAAATCCCCGCGAACCTGTTGCTGCTGAAAGGCAGTTCTCTGGTGGGCGTGTTCTGGGGCGAATTCGTGCGGCGCGAGCCCGCCTTGAATGCCGAGAACATGGGCTTGCTGTTCTCCTGGTTGCGGGAACGCAAGATCCGTCCGCTGATCTCCGAACGCTATCCGCTTTCGCGGGCATCGGAAGCGTTGGACACGCTGCTTGCGCGCAAAGCCATCGGCAAGCTGGTGGTGCTGCCGCAACAGGTCGATTGATCGTCCTTCCCGGTTGCTAGCTACCCGTTGGATCGTTCCCCACCAGCGCATACAGGATGCGCAGATCGTCCATGGTCAACTCGGTGCTAGCGTCGTCGATTGCCCGGAAATGGATACGGAACGCACGGATCGCGGCCGGATAGTCATCCATCGAGTAGCCGAGAATCAGCAGCGCGGAGCGAGGATCGAAACTGGCGGGTGGGTCGGTCAATGGCGTTACTGGCCAACGCCCGAATCCCGCCTGGGCGAGTCGTGCCCAGGGAAACAGCGGACCCGGATCGGTCTTTCGGGAAGGCGCCATGTCGGCGTGGGCGATGACTTGGTAGCGCGGAATATCCAGACGCTTGCATAGGTCTTCCAACAGCACCAAGAGTTTGTCGATTTGTTCGGAAGAGAACGGCTCGATGCCGTTATTGTCCAGCTCGATGCCGATGGAAGCGGAATTGACGTCGCTGATCGTGCCCCAATTGCCGGGACCGGCATGCCATGCGCGCCGATCTTCGGCGACCAGCTGGTAAAGCGCGCCGTCGCGGCCGATCAGATAGTGGGAACTGACCGGGCCGCCGCTATTGCGCGTCCGCAGGGTGTGCAGGCTTTGTTCGACCGAATCCTGCGTAGTGGCGTGGATCACGATCAGAATGGGTTCGCGCGCGTTGTGGTTGGGCGATGGCACCCAGCGCGCCATCGGGTTATGCGGCGGCGTGTGCGCGCAGCCGGCCAGTAACGCGATCAGCAGGGTCGCCCCGATTCGTAGCGACCACCGCCCTTGTTCTATTGCACGCCCTTGATCGAACCCCACCCTGCTCACTGTCCTTGCCCGATCGCCAGCTCGGCGATTGCCTTGGCGGTCGCATACGGTTCCGGATCGTCCCGGTTGCTGAGCACGATCACGGTCAGATGCCGCTGCGGATAGCGCACGATCACGTTGCGGAAACCGATGCTTTCGCCCGAATGCCATAAAGTCTCGCCGGTGATGCGCCAGCCGAAACCATAGCGGATGTCGGGCTCGTCCGTGGTGACGTGGGGCGTGAACATGAGCTTGCGCGACCGGTCGCTCAGCAAACGGTCGTCGTACAGCGCAGCGTCCCATTTGGCCAGATCGTCGATGGAGGAATAAATGCCGCCATCGCCCAGTACCGCACTGGTCGTACTTTGATCGGTGCGGATCCAGCCGGCTGTCGACTCGCTGTAGCCGAAAGCCCGATTGGCGATCGCGGGACCGCCTTCCACGAAGGCCAGCGTGTGCGCCATGCCCAGCGGTTGGAAGATGCGCAATCGCAGGAAGTCGGCGAACGATTGCCCGGAAGCGCGCTCCACCATCAGCGCCAGCAATGCATAGCCGCTGTTGCTGTAGCGATAACCGGAGCCGGCCGGAAAATAGGTTTTCTCCTGCGTTTCCAGCAAATGCAGCACATCGGCATCGTGCAGCTGTCCGGTGAAATCGGACGGCATCACGTCCTCGTAGTCGATCAAGCCCGAGCTGTGGGTCAGCAGATGGCGAACGGTGATGGAATCGGCTAGAGCCGGCAGCGACGGCAACCAACGCCGTACGCTGTCGTCCAGACTCATGCGTCCGTCTTCCATCAGCAACAGGATCGCCGCGGCGGTGAACTGCTTGGTGACCGACGCCAGCCGGTAGTTGGTGGCCGGCGTGGCGGCGATCTTCTGCTCCCTGTCCGCTAAGCCGTAAGCCTTGCGCAACAAGGGGACGCCATCGCGCAGTACCAGGACCGAAGCACTGGGCGCGTCGCCGGCATAGCTTTCCATCATCGCGTCCACTTTTTCGGTGAGAAATGCGTCTTGGGCGATGGCGGAAACAGGAGTCATAAGGAGCAGCGATAGAAGCGGGAGAAGAAGATGCATGGAAAGGATTCCGCGCGGACAGGCAAAGCTAGCTATTCGATGGGAATGTCGTAGATCGTCTTCGAATCATGGGAGGCAAGCGTGTAGTGCCACCACTCCTGCGGATAGTTCTTGAAACCCTGCAGCGCCATGGCGCGCAGCAGGCGCTGGCGATTGTCGCGCTGTAGTTGCGTGACTCGCGGCGAATCTGTATTGGCGAGCGTGTCGAAGAAGTCGAATTCCGTTCCCATGTCCAGCGGCACGCATTGATTATCCGCTACGCGACAGTCCAGCAAAGTAAGGTCCAGGGTGGCGCCGCGGCTATGGCCGGAGACCGGCGCGATGTAGTCGCCGAGCAACTGGTTCTTGTCTAGATTGGGGTAGTAACGGGACTTGGTGCGCTGGTCCTTCAGGTCCGCGGCCCAGCGCACGAAATGGCGAACCGCACGCGCGGGACGATAGCAATCGAATACCCGCAGACGGAATCCTTCCTGGCGCAACGACTGCTCGACGCGCTGCAGGGCCTGCGCCGCTGGTTCGCGCAGGTAGCAGCGGGCTGCTGCATAGCCTTGCACCGGAACCCCGACGAAATTTTCCGGGCTGGCATAGCGGATTTGCTCGGAGATGTCGGGCACCAGGGTGCGGATATCGACCAGTCCGGCTTCGGCGAACGAACGCGCTGCCGACAACTCAGGCGGCGGCTCAGGCGGTGACATCGGAACGGAGGCGCAGCTCGTGCACGCCAGGGCGATCCACGCGAGCAGAGCGGCGCCGTGGATCGCACGCTGCGCCTGCTTAGTCACAGTCGCGTATCCGTTCAAAGGCCAGGTCTTCATAGTCGTAGCTGAAATCAGCTTCCGGGTCGACCTTGGCCAGGGTCAGCCGTACCGGCTGGGAAGGATCGTCCTTGTGGAAATCCAGCCATGCTTCCGCATCCACGCTATCGCGGTCCCAGTCCACCAGATATCGGGAACCGCTGCGCAGGATGCGGCCGGAGAGCAGCGGCGATTTTTCCGAAACAAAGCGTGCCTGCCGACCTTCGGGGCAAATGCGCACCTCGCCGAACCAGGGATCGCGATAGACGCCCCACCATTGGGCGAATTTCCCTGGCGTGGGCGCCTCGCGCTCGACAGCAGGCGGTGGCGTCGCAGACTGTTTCGATTCGGATTCCTTGGCGAGTTCATCGGCGTAATAGGTCACCCCGCGACTATCTGCCGGCCTGGTGAATCGTTTCAGCAGCACTTCGTTCGACACCGTGCGCGCCGCTTCCGCTTCACCGTTGATCAACACTACGAAGCCCGATCTGCGGTCCGGCAACAAGGTCATGACCGAATACATCCCCGACAGAGTACCCGTATGCGAAACGGTGTACGCCCCATCGACATCGGCGATGCGCCACCCGTAACCGTAAGCGAGCAGCCGCGTGCCATCCCAGGCGCGACGACGTGCTGAAATGGGCATGGGCGTGCGTGGAACCCACGCGGCCTGCCGCTGTTCAGGCGACAGCCAAGCCACCTGCGCGGCGTCGGGTGCCAGCCAGTTCTTCGCCCATACCAGCATATCGTCCAGACTGCAGCGGATGCCGCCGGCTGCAGCCATAACCAGCGGGGTCACGGCTGCGTCGTCCGCCTTGACCACCACGTTGCGGCCATCGATGCGGTTGTGGGGCTGGGCGACATCGCCCACCTCATCGGGCCGCCATGTGCCCACCCGGCAGCGCGACAATCCCAGCGGCTGGAACAGTTCCCGTTGAACCAGTTCCTCGTAGGACGCGCCGCCCGCGGCTGCGGCGACTTCGCCCGCCACTACGTACAGCAGGTTGTCGTAGGCATAACCGGAGCGAAAGCTGTAGGCGAGTTTGATATGCGCCAGACCGGCGATGATGTCGGCGCGGGTGAAACGATTCGGTTCCGGCCACAGCATCAGATCGCCGCCACCCTCGGGCAAGCCGCTGTTGTGCACCAGCAGGTCCTTGACCTGCATGTTTTGGGTGACCCACGGGTCGTACATGCGGAACGATGGTAAATACTTGATCACCGGGTCTTCCCAGCGCAGCTTGCCGGCGTCAACTAGCCGGGCGAGCACGCTGGCGGTCATGGCTTTGCTGTTGGAGGCGATCTTGAACAGGGTTTTGGAGGTGACCCGCTGACCGGAACCAGCGGCCAGCTCGCCTCGCGTTCCGACGTAGACGGTCCTGCCGTCTTCGATCACGCCCACGGCGATTCCCGGAAGCTGGTAGCGGGCAACCATTTCATCAACGATCGCGTCGAGTTCGGCATTGCCAGGACGCCCGCTCGCGATGCTCGAAGATTCTTCGCCCGCCAGTGCGGACAACGGAAGAAGCAGAATCAGCGCAAGCGCGGAAACGATCCTAACAGGGGCGGACACTACAAAGCCCTCCACGACGTGGCCGCCTGCTCTCCCGCCACCATGTCCTCGAAGGACTGCCTGCGCCGGATCACCGCGTAACACCCATCGTCAACCAATACTTCGGCTATCAGCGG
>Ga0307513_10004357_pt1 | contig 18910 bp, 16 predicted proteins | sample 15_EM_MG_FD_202174 | JGI IMG/M metagenome (GOLD analysis project Ga0307513, IMG submission 202174) | Populus trichocarpa ectomycorrhiza microbial communities from riparian zone in the Pacific Northwest, United States - 15_EM | ecosystem: Host-associated > Plants > Roots > Unclassified | place...
CGCTGGCCGCGATCCGGGCGGCGACCCTCACGGCCGCCGAGCTGATCGACGTGACCGACCGCGGCCGGCTCGCCGAGGGCCTGCTCGCCGACGTCATCGGCGTGCCAGGCGACCCGCTGAGCGACATCACCGCCACCCAGAACGTGAAGTTCGTGATGAAAGGGGGAAAGGTCTTTGACCACTGACGATCTCGTGGAGATCCAGCAGCTGCTCGCCCGGTACGCGGTGACCATCACCAGGGGCGACATCGACGGCCTGCTCGCCGTCTTCACCCCAAACGGCACCTACAGCGCGTTCGGCGACACGTTCGCGCTCGACCAGTTCCCCGAGCTGGTGGCGGCGGCGCCGAAAGGCCTGTTCCTCACGGGGACGGCCGCGATCGAGCTGTCCGGCGACACGGCCACCGGCACCCAGCCGCTGTGCTTCGTCGACCAGGCCACCCACGACATGCGGATCGGCTATTACAACGACACCTATCTGCGTACGCCCGAAGGCTGGCGGCTGCGGACCCGGGCGATGACCTTCATCCGGCGCAGCGGCGTGCACGATTCGGGGCGGCCGCACGCCTTCGAACCCTCGGGTACGTGAACGTCGCCGAGTTCCGGGCGGGCGTGCGATCGTGGCTCGCCGACCACGACCTGACGCCGGGGCCGGACCATTCGCTGGACGGCCAGGTCGCCCAGCTGGCCCGGGTCCGCCGCGCGCTGTTCGACGCCGGCTGGATGCGCTACGGATGGCCGGCCGAGGTGTCGGGCCTCGGCGGGCCGGCGGTGCTGCGAGCCGTGCTGGGGGAGGAGGTCGCCACCCGCGGCCTGGCCGAGCCCGGCATCTACTCGATGGTCGAGGTCCTGGCGCCCACGATGATCTCGTACGCCCCGGCGAAGCTGGCCGCCGAGATGGTGCCGCGGCTGCTCTCCGGCCGCGAGCAGTGGTGCCAGGGGTTCTCCGAACCCGGATCCGGCAGCGACCTGGCCTCGCTGACCGCCCGGGCCGCGCGGCGGGACGCCGACTGGGTGGTCAGCGGTCAGAAGGTCTGGACCAGCCTCGCGCAGTACTCGGCCCGGTGCGTCCTGCTGACCCGCACCGCGCCCGGCCACGACGGGATCACTGCGTTCTTCGTCGACATGGACACCCCCGGCATCACCGTCCGGCCACTGCGGACCATGCACGGCGTCGACGAGTTCGCCGAGGTGTTCTTCGATGACGTGGTCGTCCCCGGCGCCCGGATGCTCGGCCGGGTGGGGGAGGGCTGGCGGGTGGCGATGGACCTGCTGCCGCACGAGCGCTCCACTTGCTTCTGGCACCGGATCGCTTACCTGTACACCCGCTTGGACCGGCTGGTGGCCGAGACGACCATCCCGGACGACGCCGCTCTCGGTGCCGCCTACCTGGCGCTGCACACTGTCCGCTGCCGCTCGCACGCGACCCAGCGCCGGCTGGCCGAGGGTGCCCGGCTGGGCCCGGAGACCTCGGTCGACAAGGTGCTGCTGGCGACGGCCGAGCAGCAGCTCTTCGACACCGTCCGGGACCTGCTGCCCGGGGTGCTGGAGCTGACCGAGACACCGTGGCGGCCGGAATATCTGTACTCGCGCGCGGCAACCATCTACGGCGGCACGGCGGAGATCCAGCGAAACATCGTCGCCCGCCGGCTGCTCGACCTGGGCAAGGAATAATCATGGATGCCGCCGAGCGGGACCTGCTAGCGGAGACGCTCCGCAAGACGATGACCGCCGTCTCGGGCCCGGAGCTGGACGCGGCGCTGACCGAGTTCGGCTGGGCAGACCTGCTCGCTTCGTCGCCGGACGTGGCGATCCCGCTGGTGTTCGGACTACTCGGCGAGACGGGGGCGCACGCCCCGCTGATCAACGACGTGATCCTCGGCGCGGTCGGGGGCACGGTGCCGCTGCCGTACGCGGGCGGATCGTGGGTTGTCTGGGAGCGTGCCGGCGGCGCTGGCGCGACGCTGGACGGTGATGTGTGGTTGCGGCCGGTCGAGGTTGGGGCGCCGGTGCCGATGGCCGCCGGTCGCCGGGCGCTCGGTTGGTGGCTGGTCGGGATCAGCCGGGCCATGCTTTCGCTCGCCCGCCAGCATGCCCTTGATCGTGTGCAGTTCGGCCGGCCGCTCGCCTCGTTCCAGGCGGTGCGGCACCGGCTCGCCGAGACTCTGGTCGCCATCGAGGGTGCCGAGGCGACCCTCGTGGCCGCGCGGGACGAGCTCGGCTCGTTGCTGGCGAAGGCGGCGGCCGGGCGGGCGGCGTTGACCACGGCCCGGCACTGCCAGCAGGTCCTGGGCGGGATCGGCTTCACCGCCGAGCACGACTTGCACCGGCATGTCCGGCGTGCGCTGGTCCTGGATGGTCTGCTCGGCAGCGCCCGAGAGCTGACCGCCGAGGCGGGCGCCCTTGTGCGGCAACAGCGCGTAGCTCCCCGGCTGGTAGAGCTGAGCTGATCCGCCGTTTGCCCTTGTGGTCGATCCGGGTGACGGCGAAGCGCGGAAGCGCGCCGGCGATGCGCTCAAGATCGGCACTTGTTTCGGCTGTCCGTTGCCAACGAACTTGGTCCGTCTGCCAACACGTCTGGTCCAGGTTGGAGTGCCTGCCACTACAGTCGGTCGCTACAGGGCCAGTAGATCGGCGAGAAGGTACGGCTCGGTGCCGGCGAGGCCGACAGAGGCGTACAGCGTGATGGCATCAGGGCTTGGCCGACCGGGGTGATCTTCGGCCAGGATCGCGCCTAATGAGACCACGGGAGCGCTGGCCAGCAGCGCAGGTGGATCGTAGGCGCGCAGTTGCGGGAGCGAGTCGGCGACGATCAGCTGTGCCCGTGTGGGCAGATCGAGCCCGAATTCGGCGCGAGCAATCTGCTTGGGGCCGACGGTGGTAACGGCGGTCCCCGGTGCGATCCAGTCGGCGTCGAGGACGGGGGTCGGGGACGAGGTTGCCAGGACCACGATGTCGCGGGCGGCGACGGCCTCGCGGGCGGTGGTGACAGCGCGGGCGGGAATGCCCAGTTCGGCTTGGACCCGGTCGGCCAATGTGGACTGGCGTTGCGGCGTGCGGTTGTAGATCGCGACGTCGGACAGTTGGCGCACGGCGGACAGGGCCCACAGCTGGGTCCATGCCTGCCGGCCGGCGCCGACCATGCCAACGGTGGTCGCGTTACGTCGGGCGAGGACGTCGGCTGCGACCGCACCGAGCGACCCGGTACGGTACGCGCCGAGTGCTGCTCCGACCGCGATGCCGGCGAGATCGCCGGTGGGCTCGGCGTGGACGGCCACTATCTGCTGGCCGCCCACGTGCGTGTCGTAGGAGCGGTACCCGTACCAGCGCCCGGGCAGCCGGCCCGCGGTAAAGGTCAGCACTCCTGATCGCACCCGCGGCGGCGCCACAAGCTCGCCATGGTGCGCGGCGAGCAGGGCGGCCCGCATCGCGGCGACCGCGGCGGCTGGTCGCAGGCGGGTGGCCACCGCGGCGTCGTCAAGCATGACCGTCATGCCGGCATCGTGGCAGTTGAAGTGGGCTTTAGATCAAGCCCGGAGTCTGCCAGGGCGCGGAGCGAGCGCCGAGCAGTGAGTGTGCACTTGGGCCGATCCCGAAGCGTTGCTGGCAAACGACGAGATCGGCGCTCGGGTGATCTCCCTACACTCCCGCCGCACTTGCCTCCGGCGACGGGTTCCTCCGCAGCACCGCCGACACTCCCGCCACCCGAACCGACCTCACCGAGTACCTAGCCGCCCACGGCTGGCCGCGGCCCACCGGCTACGCCACCTTCATCGATCTCCTCAGCTTCACGGCAGCAACGCTGCAACGACACCGCACCCAAAACAGCTAACGCCCCGCGCCCGAGAGCGGCCAGCCAGTCGATCCCGCGATGCGCCGCTCAACGACAGCCGCCCCACGCGCTGGTGCCGGGCCCATCCCCAACTCAACCTAGCGGGACGAGTCCGGAACGGGCCCGGCTCCCCAAACCATACCGAATCGCCCACCTGGACACTGTGTGCGACCCGGCCGGAACGTGGTGTCAGAGGAAGGTGCCGGTCATGACACCCGACCTCAGGTGGTGGCGCCGAAAGAAGCTAACGAACAACCACCGTCAATGCCTGCGTCGGACGACCGGTGCCCGACCGCGGGGTTGCCTTGCGGCTTCCATGCAGTCGCCGGCCATCGAGCAGTGCGATGTCGATAGCCTGGTGCAGTGCTGGAGCCTGACGCGGTGACACTGGGCGTCGCGGCGGCGCGACGACTTGCCGAATTGGGCCGGACGGTGATCCGGCCCGGGTTGACCGATCGCGAATTCGACGAGGTGGAGCAGCGGTTCGGGTTCCAGTTCATGGACGACCATCGGGCGTTTCTCGCCGAGGGGTTGCCGGTCTGGACCGAGGGCGACGACGACCCGGACAAGACCACCGACCTGGGCTGGCCGGACTGGCGTGACGGGGATCCGGGACGACTGCGTGCGCACCTCGACTTCGCTGTCGAGGGAGCCCTGGCAAGCGTAGGAAACGGTTACTGGCATCCGTGGTGGGGTGATGCACGCCCCGCAGCTGCCGCGGATGCAGTGCGTTTGGCGGGCGAGCGCCTTACCGCTGATGGCCCACTTGTGCCGTTGTATGTGCACAGATCGCCGACTGGAGCCGGAACGGACGCCCCATCCCACCGATTTCCGGAGGCGGTTAGCCGGGGCGGACCTGGTCGCGGCCGCCTTCCTTGGCTCGGTAGAGAGCCGCGTCGGCACGGCCCAGCAGCGTTTCGAGGTCGTCGTCGGGTTTGAGTTCGGCGACGCCGATGCTCACCGTCAGGCGGACCGGGCCGTTCGGTGCGGCGACCGGGTTCTCGCGGATGGCGATCCGGAGGCGGTCGGCGACGTCGACCGGGTCGCCGTGCATCTCGGTCATGACGATGGCGAACTCCTCGCCGCCATATCGGCAGAGGACGTCGGGGTCGCGGACGCTGACCCGCAACGTGCTGGCCACCTGCTTGATGACTTCGTCGCCGACGGCGTGGCCGTGCGTGTCGTTGATTCGCTTGAAGTGGTCGATGTCGACCATCATCGCGACCAGTGGGCGGTGGTTGCGGCGGGCGATCGACAGTTGCCGGACGGCGTGTTCGGCGAAGTGCCGGCGGTTCGACACCCCGGTCAGCGGGTCGGTGGTGGCCAGTTGCTGCACCCGGGTGTAGAGCCGGGCGTTCTCGTACGCGGTCGCGCCCTGCCCCGCGATGGCCGCGACGAGTTGCAGGTGCTCATCGCCGAACGCGTGCTCCGCCGTGGCTCCGGCCAGCAGCACGCCGGCGCCGCAGGCGTGGGTCTGGATCGGGACGGCGATCCAACTCCCGACCGGGCCGAGCAGGCCGGCCGCGTGGTGCGTGAGTCCCGGGTCGTCGCGGACCACGGCGATAAGGGCGAGCAATGCCCGAGCGTCCACTAGAGACGGATCGGGGCGCCCGGTCACGGACAGTGTGCCGTCCTCTTCGTACACCAAACAGGTGTTGTCGGCGGGGGAGACCGCGGTGACGATGGCGAGCAGTGAACTCCGCACCTCGTCGGGATCCAGCACGCCGCTCAGCCGGGCCATCGCGTCGCGCAGCGTCTCGGCCACGTCGCGTTGCTGGTGGGCCGCCTGGACCGCCACTTCCAGTTGGGCGGCGCGGGCGGTCTCCAGGGAGACGGCGATGTGGCTGTTCACCGCGGTCAGGATGTCGACGTCGCGTTCGGTGAAGACGCCCTTGGCCACCCGGCTGTCCAGGTACACCACGCCCAGCAGGCGCCGGTCCAGCACCAGCGGGGCGACGATGATGCTGCGCAGGCCGTACACCAGCGCGCTTTGGGATCCGAGCGCCGCTCCCTCGTCGCTGCCGGTCACCACGATGGCCTCGCGGGAGCCGGCCACCCGGTCGACCAGCGTGGTGCTGTAGCCGGACAGCTCGGCCAGGTCCTCGCCGGTGGCGCTGCGTCCCACGCTCAGTTGCGGACGGCCCGTGGCGTCGGCCAGGAACAGCACGGCGCGCTCGGCGCCGAGGATGCGCAGCGTCTCGTCCAGCGCGACCCGGGCCAGCTGTCCGGGGTCGAGCATGGTCGCCGCCGCGAGGCTGACCTGCTGCAGGGCCTCCAACCGGCCGCGGTACCGGTCGGCGGAGCCGACGCTGGTCTGCCGGGTCCGGTCCGTGTTCGCCCGCAGCGTCGCCCCCTTGATGCCGAACTCGTCCCGGACCCAGCGGGACCGGGTGGCCCAGCCGTGCTCGGCGGCCAGGGCCAGCGCCACCTGGGCCTGGCGGGACGCGGCCGCGTGGCGGCCCAGCCCGAGCAGCGCCCGCGCCCGGACCCGGGCCGCCTCGTGCTCGAGCAGCGGCGCGTCGATCGAGAGGAGCACGGGCTCGGTGCGGGCGAGCCGGCGTACCGCGGTGTCGTACCGTCCGGACAGCACGGCCAGGTCGGCGCGGGCCAGCCCGTGGTACGCCTTGAGCAGCCCCGGTTTCGCTACCCGGGCCAGCCGGCGTACCGCGGCGGAGGCCTCGGCCAGCCGGCGCGCCCGCTCGTCGTCGCCGGCCTGCCGGGCGAGCGTCAGCCGGGCGAACGCCTGATAGGCGAAGAAGAGCCGGTGGTCCAGGCCCATACTGGCGGTCGGCACCCGGACCGCGGCGAACGCCTCGGTCGCCGCCTCGAACGGCGCGCCCAGCTCGCCCTGCTCCACCGCGCAGATGGTCGCGGCCACGGCGTAGCTGAGCCGGCGTCCCGCATCGGTCCCCTCGCGGCCGCATTCGGCGAGGACCTTCCCGGCGTCGACCGGCCGGCCCAGGACGGCGTCGATGAACAAGCCCGCGGTGACGAAGCCCGCGGGTGCCCGCCGAGTCGACCGGCGCGGCGAGGCCGTGCGCGTGGAGCCTCGTCCGCCCGGCCGCAGGCGAGGTACGCGCGGCCGAGCGCCTCCTGGAAGCGGCCGTCCGGGACGATGCCCGCCGCCCGGGCCGCCGCGACGGCCGGTTCGAGGAACTCCAGGGCGGTGGCCGGGGCGTGCTCGTCGAGGGCGAGGAAGCCGGCCGCGGCGCCCGTTGAGAAGACCCGTTCGGGCGTACGCTCGCTCTCCCCTTGGGCATAATGGCTGGCCACCGCGTACACGTCGGCCGGGTCCGCGGCGCCGTAGCCGTCCAGCACGACGGCGGTCCGCTGGTGCAATTCACGGCGCTCGGTTTCCGGCAGGACGGACAGCAGCGCCTCGCGGATCCGGTCGTGCACGAACCGGTACCGGCCGGCGGCCTGCTGGATCAGGCCGCGCTCGACGGCGGCGGCGCGCAGGTATTCGAAGACGGTGAAGGGGTTGCCGCGGCCTCGGACGGCCACCTCGGCGGTCAGCTCCGGGCTGACGCCCGCGCCGGCCAGGTAGGCCGAGACCAGTCGGGCGACGTCTTCGTCGGGGAGCGGGCCGATCGGGACGGTGAGGTCGAGCCGGTCGCCGCAGGCCGCCCGGAACGCCGGAGCCGGTTCGCCGTCGCCCGTTCGGGCGGTGGCCACCAGCAGCAGCGGGGTCCCGGCCAGCTCCTCGGACAGCCGGCGCAGCACGTCACAGCCGGCCGGATCCAGCCACTGCACGTCGTCGAGCTGAACGAACAGGCCCCCGTGCGCGCGGGCCAGGCCGGCCAGGAACGTCGCCACCGCGGTGCCGAACTGGTCCGGCCGGGCCTCACCGTCCGGCGCGGGCAGGTCGAGCAGGCCGGCCAGGGTGCCGGACAACGGGGTGAGCAGGTGGCCGCCGGGACCGGCCGCCCGGCGTACGAGCTCCACCGCCGCCCGGCGCTCCGCCTCCGGCAACGCCGCGACCAGCTTGGCGTGCCGGTCGATAGCGTCGCGGAACGCGGCGGCCGGGGTGGAGTCGTCGGCGGCGCACCGGCCGGCCAGCAGCAGCGCGCCATCGGCGGTCACCTCCGTGCCCACGGCGCCGGCCAAGGCCGTCTTTCCGCTGCCGGCCACGCCGCTCACCAGCGCGAAGCCGCCGGCGCCGGTCGAGGCGCGCCGCCACCGCTCGCGTAGCGCGGTCAGCTGCGGGTCCCGGCCGACCAGGTCTCCGGCGGGCGGGTGCGGTGGCCCGGTCAGCCCGCCAAACCGGCGCAGGTGCTCGGCGACCTGCTCCGCGGCCGGGTACCGGTCATCGGGATCCTTGGCCAGCAGCCGCCCGATCAGCGCGGCGAACTCCGGCGACAGGCGGGGGTTGCGGGCCCGCGGGTCGGGAGCCGGGACGGTGGCGTGCAAGCGGATCAGCTCACCCGTGTCGTCGGAACTGAACGGCAGCTGCCCGGTGGCGGCCTCGAACAGGACGACACCCAGCGCGTACAGGTCGGACCGGCCGTCCACCGGCCGCGCCAGCATCCCGGTCTGCTCCGGCGCGCTGTACTCGAAAGTGCCGGCCACCGCCGCGTCGCCGACCGCGCGCCGCTCGGACGCCGCCAGGCCGAAATCGATCAGGTGGGCGCTGCCGTCCTCGGTGCGCAGGATGTTCGCCGGCTTGACGTCGCGGTGCACCAGGCCGGCCCGGTGCGCAGCGGCCAGCGCGTCGGCCACGTCCGCGCCGAGCCGGGCGATCCCGGCCTCGTCGAACCCGGCCTCGTCGAACCGGGCGGCGGCGATGGCCGCCGACAGGGGCCGGCCGTCGACGTACTCCATGACCAGATACGGACGGCCGCCGGAGAGGCCCACGTCGAAGACTCTCGGCACCGCCGGATGGTCGACCCGGGCCAGCAGGGTGGCCTCGCGCCGGAACGCGACCACCGTGGCGTCGTCGACGATCGCCGCCGGATCCAGCGCCTTGACCGCGTAGTCGACCCCGTCGCGGCGGATCCGGTACACCGCCGCGTACGCGCCGCGCCCCAGCTCCGCCACCACCTGCATGCCCAGGTGCGGTTCGAAGACAGGGCCACTCACAGTTAAGTTATCGGCAGCCGCCGGCTAATCCTGCAGCTTCGCCTTCATCTCGTCGAGCTTCACCAGGATCGGGTAGCCGCTGACGCTCAGGGCGTTGCCGTGTCCGGTCTGGTGGATGTCGAAGACCGACTGGATCGCGGCGTAGAAGCCCTGCACGTCCAGGGTCTGGTTGACCGCCCGTTTGGCCTGGCGCAGCCCGAACGCCGGCGTCTTCGCGATCTGCTCGGCCAGCGCCCTTGTCTCGGCGTCCAGGCGGTCGCGCGGCACCACCCTGTTCACCATTCCGGCCTGCTCCGCCTCCTCGGCGGTCACCGGGCGGCCGGTGAACAGGATCTCCTTGGCCTTGCGGGCACCGAGCTCCCAGGTGTGCCCGTGGTATTCGACCCCGCCGATCCCCATGATGGCGACCGGATCGGAGAACCGGGCGTCCTCTGCGGCGACGATCAGGTCGCACGGCCAGCACAGCATCAGCCCGCCCGCGATGCACAGGCCCTGGACCGAGGCGATGGACGGTTTCGGTACGTTGCGCCAGCGCAGCGTGTATTCCAGGTAGCGGCGGCTCTCGGCCCGGTAGATCCACTCCAGGGTGAGCTCGGCGGGTGCCGGCCAGCGGTCCTTCAGGTCGTGGCCCGACGAGAAATGCTTGCCCTCGGCGCGCAGGATGATGACCCGTACCTCGTCGTCCTCCGCGGCCCGGCTCCAGGCGGCGTCGAGCTCGTCGAGGAGCGCCATGTTCTGGGCGTTGAAGACCTCGGGACGGTTCAGCGTGATGGTCGCGATCCGGTCGGCGACCTCGTAGCGGATGTTGTCAAAGGTCGGCTGCACGGTACTCCTCGGCGATCATGGCCCGGTGCGCGGCCGCGCCGCCGAGCATCAGCTCGCCCGCCTTGGCCCGCTTGAGCGCGAACTGAAGGTCGTTCTCCCACGTGTATCCCATGGCGCCGAAGAGCTGGACGCCGTGCCGGAACACCACCGACTGGCACTCTCCCGCGGCGGCCTTGGCCATCGCGGCGGCCAGCCGGCGGCGCGGATCGTCGGCCGCGATGGTCATCGCCGCGAAGTAGGCGAGCGCGCGGGCGCGTTCGATGGCGACGTGCATGTCCGCGGCCTTGTGCTGCACGGCCTGGAACGAGCCGATCGGGGCGCCGAACTGCTTGCGGGTGCGCACATGCTCCAAGGTCATGTCGAGGATCCGGCGGCAGGCGCCGACCATGGTGACGGCGAGCCCGGTCAGCGCGAGCTCGCCGGCCGGCTCCGGCTCGGCGGCGCCGCGGTCGTCGTCGGTCACCCGGACATCCGCGAACGAGACCTCGGCGACGTGCAAGAGCGGATCAAAGATTGGCGTACGGGCGGCGCGCGCCGCGGCGGCCGGAACCACGAAGACCCCCGCCGCGGTGACGACGGCCAGCCAGTCGGCCCGGTCGCCGTCCAGCACGTGCCGTGCGGTGCCGCTCAGCAGCCAGCCCGTGCCGTCCCGGCGGGCGGTCACCCCGTCGAGCACCGCCGCTCCGGCCTGGCCCTGCTCGGCGACGCCCGGGGCGAGGGGAGCGAACTGGGTCATCGTCGCCAGATAGGGCGTCGGGTCGCTGGCCCGGCCGAGCTCCTCGACGGCGATCGCGAGCTCCACGGCCGCGGACGGCTCGGTCAACTCGGTCCAGCCGAGCTTGACGTACGTGCGCCAGAGCGGGGCCGGGTCCACGTCGTCGTCGACCACGCTGCGGACGAACGTGGCGGGACACTCCTTCGCGACCACCTCGCGGACGGACTCCTGCCACAGCCGCTGGTCGGAGTCGAACTCAAAGATCATCCCGAGCTCCTTGTCGCCACCGGCACGCTCCGGACGAGAATAGCATTCTCTTCTTGAGCAAGTAAGGGTCTCGGTCGGCCGGTGGGGGCGGGCCGCGGATACCTTCGCGCAACATCGTTGTTACATGAGTCTTGTCACCCGGGGGGAACCAACCTACTGTTCGTTCAGCAGGTTGGTTCAAAGGGGGCCTGGTGTCGGATCAGAGACCGTATGCCGCGCTTCTCGCGAAGGGCGCGGACCGAAAGCTACGCATCGTGGCCGCCGCGCAGCGGCTACTCACACGCAACGGGTGGCGCAACACGTCACTCGGGCAGATCGCCCGGGACGCCGGGATCAGCACCGCCGGTCTGCTCCATCACTTCGACTCCAAAGATCAGTTGCTGCACGCGGTGCTCGACGCCCGCGACCTGTACGACGACGTTCACGGCGACCCCCAGGGTGACGTCCCCGAGGAGGTCGGCCGGGTCGTCGAACGCTTCCGGCGGGCGCCCGACCTGGTCGGCACGTTCGTCATCCTCCTGATTGAAAACCTCGACCCTGACGCCCCGCTGCGTGAACGTCTCCTGGGCCGGTATCGCAGCGCGGTCGACCTCGTCGCCGAGTCCATTCGACAAGGTCAGCGCGCCGGCCGGTACCGGTCCGATGTGGATCCGCGCGTCAAGGCCGTGGAGATCATCGCCTTTGTCCACGGGATGGAGACGTCATGGCTGTTCGATCCTTCGATTCCCCTGAACGACGTGTTCGAGGGGTACTCCAGATCACTCGCCCAGCAGCTCGCCCCGAACTCGAGCGCGCCCTGAGACAACGGCTTGTGGTGGTCGCGCCGTGCACCGTCGCGGCGGTGCGGCACACCGGCGGCTGGCTCTTCGACCGGGTGATGGCCGGCTGGGAGGCCACGGTCCTGGTCGCGGAGCAGCCGGACAGCCGGCCGCTGCGCATCCTCGGCGCCAGCTCCGCCGAGCTGGAATCCGCGCTCACGGCGCCACCGCGTCGTCCGCGGCCACAAGCTATCGCGGTGGAGGCCGGACTGTACGGATCCGACCGGCGGGTCGCCCGGATCGTCCGGGAGGCGCTCGACGGCGGCGCCACCGAGGTCATCTTCTGGGGCGACCTGCGCCCGGCCGACCTCGACGGCGGCGGCGGTCCGGTGCAGCACCGGCTCAGCTCGGCGGCGCGGGCGTTCAAGGCGCATGCCCTGGTCGCCGCGGCCGCGCCGGTCGAATCGATCCCCGTCACCGAGACGTTCCGCGAGCCGCCCCGGGTCGCCCGGCCGCCGGATCTCGTGCCCGTCAGCTAGCGCGGGTGGGGCGGGCGGCCCCACCCGACCGGCTCACGATCTCTGCTGCGGCAAGCTACCTGATGTCGAGGACGACCTTGCCGACGGCCCGGCCGTCGGCGACGTGGCGCAGCGCGGCGGCCACCTCGTCGAGGCCGAAGACCGCACCGATGTGCGGCCGCAGCCGCCCTTCGGCGAGGAGATCCGCGAGCTCAGCTTCATTGCGCTGGAAGTCTTCGCGTACGTTGGCGGCGAAGTCGCGCAGCTGGAATCCCAGCACCTGCACGCCCTTGAGGAGCACGAGGTTGAGCGGGATTCGCGGGACGGCACCCGAGGCATAGCCGAGCGTCACAAAGCGTCCGCCCCAGTGCAGCGTTCGCAGCGCGGGCTCGGCGAGATCGCCGCCGACCGGGTCGATGACCACGTCGGCGCCGCCGGGCAGCACCGAGCGCAGCGCCGGCCGCAGTTCGGCCGTACGGTGATTGATCAGGTTTTGGGCACCGCGGGCGGCCGCGGCCTCCAGCTTCTCGGCCGACGACGCCACGGCGGTCACCGAGGCGCCGAGCAGCACGCCGATCTCGACCGCGGCGAGGCCGACGCCACCGCCGGACCCGAGCACGATGAGCTGCTCACCCGGCTGGATCCGGGCCATCGAGCGCAGCGCGTGATAGGCGGTCCGATAGGCCACACCGAACGCCGCGGCGAGGCGTGCCTCGACGGTCGCCGGGACCCGGATGAGCGAGCGGGCGGCGACGACGGCCTCCTGGGCGAAGGCGCCGACCAGTCCCGTGCCGGCGACGCGGTCACCGGCGGCGATCCCGGCGACGCCCGCGGCCACCTCCGCCACGACACCGGCGAACTCGCTGCCGGGCACGAACGGCGTCGGCACGCTCAGCTGGTATTCGTTGGCGAGCAGCAACACGTCCGAGAAGTTCACCGACGCCGCGCCGACCCGGACCCGCACCTGCCCCGCGGCCAGCTCGGGCGACGCGAGCTCCTCCACCCGGACCACCTCGGGGGGCCCATAGGACCGGCAGATCGCGGCGCGCATGTCAGCTCACCGGCCTTTCCAGACCGGCCTGCGCTTCTCGACGAACGCCATCGCGCCCTCCTTGGCGTCGTCGCTGGTGAACACTGTGGACTGCAACTCGCTCAGCCGGGACGTGGCCTGGGCCGCGTCCCGGACGCCGAGCCGGACGAGCTCCTTCGCGGCGGCCAGGCCGAGCGGGGCGTTCTCGCTGATCCGTTCGGCGAGGGCGAGCGCGGTGGCCAGCACCTCCTCCGGGGCCACGACGGTGTTGACCAGCCCGACCTGCTGGGCGCGGGCCGCGTCGATCAGGTCCCCGGTGAGCACCATCTCGAGCGCGACCGCGAGGGGGATCCGGGAGCCGACGAACGTGCCGCCGCCGGCCGGGAAGAGCCCGCGCTTGACCTCGGGAAACCCGAACCGGGCCTGGGCGGACGCGACGGTCATGTCGCAGCCGAGCAGCAGCTCCAGGCCACCGCCGATGGCCGTACCGTTGGCGGCACCGACCACCGGGAGCGTGGTCTTGCCCTCGACCAGCCGCTGATAGCCGGCCCGGCCGGAGTCGCCGGGGTCCATGCTCTCGCCGTCGGCGAAAGACCGCAGATCCATGCCGGCGCAGAAGGCCCGGTCGCCCGTCCCGGTCAGGACGATCACCCGGACCTCGGGATCCGACTCCGCCTCCAGCACGGCCGTGCCGATGCCGCTGAGCAGCCGGGCGGTGAGCGCGTTGCGCGCTTCGGGCCGGTTCAGGCGCAGGACCAGAATCGGTCCACGGCGCTCCCGTACGAGTTCGTCGGTCATGAGCTATACCCACTTGTCTCAGCCAGCTCCGCGGCGCTCTGCATCAGGCTGAGCACCACCGGGCCGAAGGCCAGCAGCTTCTCGTCGTCGCCGGCTCGTTGGAAGCCCTGTTCCAGTACGACGCCCAACTTCCACCGGGCCAGCACGACGTAGTAGTCGATGTCGTCGACCTGGCGGCCGGAAACCTCGGCATAGTGCGCCAGCAGCGCGGACCGCGACGGCATGCCGGTCATGTCGACATAGCTGGCGGAGGCGGCCTCGGGCGTGCTGGTGTCCTCGGGCCAGCTCTGCATCATCCAGGCCAGATCCAGCTTGGGGTCGCCGACGGTGCCCATCTCCCAGTCGACGATGGCGGCGAGCCGCGCCGGCGCGCCGTGGCGATACATCACGTTGGCGAACTGGTAGTCGCCGTGCATCAGGCCGGGCACGAAATCGAGCGGCCGGCGCGCCCGCAACCAGGCCGCGGCGACGTCGAAGCCCGGCAGCTCGCGCCCCTTGATCCGGTCCAGGAACGCGGTCCAGCGATCCACCTGACGCTCGTGGAACCCGTCGGGGCGCCCGAAATCCTGCATGCCCTTGGCCCGCCAGTCCACCTTGGACAGCAGGGCGATGCCCTCCGCCAACTGGTAGGCCAGCGCGGCCCGGGCGGTGTGATCGGTGTCGAACGGCGCCGGCCAGCGCCGGTGGTTCATCGGGGACCAGCCCTCGACGAAACCCATCAGATAGAACGTGCGGCCGAGCACCGCGGGATCCGTGCAGACGGCGATCGCCGCGGTGTGCGGAACGTCGGTGCCGTCGAGTGCCTCGATGATGCGCCACTCGCGGAAGATGCCCGCGTCGCGACTCGCCGGCGCGGCGGCCGGCGGGATCCGCAGGGCGCAGTGCAGATCGCCGCGGCGGACCTCGTAGATCTCGTTCTGGGTGCCGCCCGACACGAAGCTCAGCCGGGCCGGCTCGCCCTTGCCCGGGAGCCCGATGCCGTCCATCCAGTCGGCCAGTCGTTCGGCGTTGATCACAAGTTCCCCACTTCGTGCTCGAGGTACTCGGCCTGCTTGGCCCGCAGAATATCATTCTCACACGCGAGAACTCAATTTTCGCTCGATGTTGCCGAGGGCCCGGGCAAAGTCCGGTGGCACGACGATGCCGCCGGGCTCGAGGTCGCGCACGCTGCGCCGGCCGAGGGCGAGCAGGGTGGAGTCGATGCCGTTGCGCAGGATGTCCAGCACGTTCTGTACGCCGTCCTGGCCGCCCGCGGCGAGCCCCCACAGATAGGCGCGGCCGATCAGGACGGCGCGGGCGCCCAGGGCGAGCGCCTTGACGACGTCGCTGCCCCGGCGGATCCCCCCGTCGAGCAGGACCTCGACCTGGTCGCCGACGGCATCGGCGATGGCGGGCAGGGCGCGGATGGTGGCGGGCGTGCCGTCCAGGTTGTTGCCGCCATGGTTGGACACGGAGATCGCGCTGACTCCGGCGTCGACGGCGCGGCGGGCTTCGTCGACCCGGATGACGCCCTTGAGCAGGAACGGCCCGTCCCACTGCGCGCGCAGCCACCGCACGTCGTCCCAGCTGGGCGGCGGAGTGCACATCCACTGCCCGTACGCGCCGAAGAAGGTCGGCGGCCGCTGGCCGGGGTCGGCCATGTTGGGCACGGTCAGCTCGGGCAGGTGCCGGGTGCGGGCGTAGCGCAACAGCCAGCGTGGGTGGGTCAGCCCTTCGGGGGCGAAGCGGAGCAGTTCCCGGGCGGTGAGGCGGTCGGGAATGTGCGGGCTGCCCCAGTCACGGCTGTGCGAGAAAGACCAGTCGAGGGTGAGAATCAGTCCGGCGGCACCGGCGGCGCGGGCGTACTCGACCCGGCGCAGGATGTCATCGCGGGTGCCGATCCAGTACATCTGGAACAGGGTTTTCGAATTGGCCGCGACGACTTCGTCCAGGCGCTTGCTGGCGAACGAGCTCAGACCCATGGCGGTGCCGCGCTTGGCGGCGGCGCGGGCCACCGCGAGTTCCCCGTCCGGATGGACCGCCTGTACCCCGGTCGGCGAGCAGATCACCGGCAGCGCGAGATCCTGGCCGAGCACGGTGGTGGCGAGCTCCCGCGTCGCAGGGTGGCCGGCGGTGCGCGGGGCGAAGCTCAACTCGTCGAAGGCGTCGACGTTGTCTTTGAGTGTGACGCCCTTCTCTGAGCCGGCGATCAGCGCCGCGTACACCGAAGGGGGCAGCCTTTTCTCGGCCCGCCGCTGTGCCACGGCGACCGATTCGAACCAGGGGTTGCTCATGGCTGGTCTCGCGTTTCTGTGCGGCGGCCCAGGACCGGGCGTAGGGGCTTGGTGGTGCGGTGGGCGAGGCAGCCGGCCCAGACGCCGGTGCCGTAGGCGATGTCGTCGGCCAGGGCGCCGAGCGTGTAGCGGATCGGATCCAGTTCGCTGTGGTGTCGGGTCCGGTTGGCCAAGGGTGTGCTGGGCGTGTAGCGGGTCGGATCCGGTTCGCTGTGGTGTCGGGTCCGGTTGGCCAAGGGTGTGCTGGGCGTGTAGCGGGTCGGATCCGGTTCGCTGTGGTGTCGGGTCCGGTTGGCCAAGGGTGTGCTGGGCGTGTAGCGGGTCGGATCCAGTTCGCCGTGGCGCCGGGCCCAGTCGGCCAAGGGGGCGGCGAGCAGTAGGGAACCCGCGGCGGCGCGGCGGGCCCAGCGGTTGCGGCCACCGGGCAGCATCGCCGCGAGTAGCAGCGGCGCGGCGAACTGGGTGGCGTACCGTCCGATGCCCAGCCAGGTCTGAGCGGTCGCGGCGACGGCACCGGGCACCCGGTCGGTGGGGATGCCCTTGGCCCGTAGGGAGCGGTTCGCCGACCTTGCGGACAGGGCGAGGGTGGCTGCGGAGAGCAGGGGACGGCCGGCCAGTAGTGCGACGACGGTCAGCGCGGGCCACGGGCGCAGCACCAAGTGGGCGAGGTTGCCCGGGTGGCGCAGGGCTAGCGGCGCGGCTGAGGTGCCGTAGCGCAGTCGCCGGGCCAGCAGACCCGGCCAGGTAACGGGTTCGTGATGTCCGATCTGGACAGTCGGGTCGTAGCGGATGCGCCAGCCTCGCTCGTGCAGCCGCCAGACGAGGTCCACGTCCTCGCCGATCCGTAGGCTTGCGTCGAAGACTTGGCCCTGGCGGGTCACCGTTTCCAGGGCGTGGCGGCGGGCGAGGAGCGCGGCGGTCGGGACGTACGCCACTCGGGTGTTGGGCACCACCCGGGCGGGCCGGTCGCCCAGGTCGAGGCTGCCGGCCGCACGGGTGTACCGGCCGGCCCACGTGTCCGGGGCCAGCGCGGTGATCCGCGGTGCCACGGCGGCGACCGCCGGGTCGGCGAAGTGCCCCGCCAGCCGGTCGATCCAGTCGGGGTTGGGGGCGCAGTCGCTGTCGACGAAGGCCACGAGTTGCGTCTTGACGTGCGCCAGGCCGGTGTTGCGGGCGGCGGCGGGCCCGCCGTTGACGCTCCGGCGGACCAGGACGGCGCCGTGCTCGGCGGCGACCGAGGCGACGGCGGAGCGGTCTCGGGAGCCGTCGTCGACGACCACGGTCGGGTATCGCCCGCCGAGCGCGGCCAGGCAGCGGGCCAAAAGCTCGGCGCGGTCGCGGACCGGGATCACCACGGTCACGTCCAAAGGGGTGGCCGGGGTGGGCGGCAGCGGGTGGGCCAGGCCGGCATCGGTGAACCGGCGCGCCACCACACCGGCGGCGCTAGAGGTGATCGGGCCCCGGGCTAGCACGTGCCAAGCGGCGCGGCCCTTGGCGGTCAGGCGCATCGTGCGGGCCGGCGATCCGCCATACCAGAGATCCTCCGCCAGCTGCCGGGTCTCTGGGTCGAGCGCGATCCGGAAGCCGGCGGGGAGCGGGCCGGTTCGGGGGCTCACACTGCCAGCCCACCGTCGACTGGCACGATCGCGCCGGTCATGGCGCTGCTTGACGGCCCAGCCAGGAAGGCCAGAACAGCGGCGATCTCGCCGGGGGCGAGGAGTCGGCCAGCGGGCTGCTGGGCGGCGAACGCTTCGACACTGGGCAGGCCGTAGAGCCGGGCGCTCTCGGCAAGGATGGGAGTGTCGGTGGAGCCGGGGCTGACCGCGTTTGCGGTCACGCCGCTGTCGCCCAGCTCGACGGCGAGGGCGCGGATCAGGCCGGCGACCCCGGCCTTGGCGGCACAGTAGGCGGCGAGCATCGGCAGTCCCCGGGTGGCGGCCGCCGAGGCGACCGCGAGGAAACGGCCGGATCTCGGTCGAGGTCGGCGCAGCAGGGCCGGGACGGTGGCACGAGCCAGATTGAGTACGCCGCCCAGATTCACATCCAGCAAGGTCCGCTCCTGCTCGGGTGGGACCTGCCATTGCGGTACGCCACCCGCGATCACGCCGGCCGCGGCGATCGCGGCGTCCAGCCCGCCCCACCAGTGTTCGGCCTCCGCGACGGCGCCGGCGAGCGCGTCCGGGTCGCGGACATCCGCCAGGTAGGCCCGGACCCGGCTGGCGGCACCGGTCGCGCCGTTGGCGTGGTCGGTCACCGCCGACAGCTCGGCTTTGGTGCCTAGCGGATACGGCAACGCGGGGTCGTCGGCGGCCTGGTCCACGGCCAGGACCGCCCAGCCCTGGTCGGCCAGCGCCAGCACGGTGGCGGCGCCGATGCCGCGCGCGGCACCGGTCACCAGCGCTACCCGCGGTCGACTCACACCGATCCCGCGCTGGCGGCGAGTGTTGATCCTGCGGTGGCGGCGAGTGCCGATCCCGTGGTGGCGGTGAGTGCCGGTCTTGCGGTGAGCGCTGGTCTTGTGGTGGCGGTGAGCGCTGGTCGTGCGGCGGGGGCGGGTGCTGGTCCTGCGGCGGGGGCGAGTGCTGGCCCTGCGGGGGCGAGCGCCGGTCCTGTGGTGGCGGTGAGCGCTGGTGTTGTGGTGGCGGTGAGCGCTGGTCCTGCGGCGGGGGCGGATGTTGATCCTGCGTTGGCGGTGAGCGCTGGTCTTGTGGTGGCGGTGAGCGCTGGTCGTGCGGCGGGGGCGAGCGCCGGTCCTGTGGTGGCGGTGAGCGCTGGTGTTGTGGTGGCGGTGAGCGCTGGTCCTGCGGCGGGGGCGG
>Ga0307513_10004358_pt1 | contig 18909 bp, 23 predicted proteins | sample 15_EM_MG_FD_202174 | JGI IMG/M metagenome (GOLD analysis project Ga0307513, IMG submission 202174) | Populus trichocarpa ectomycorrhiza microbial communities from riparian zone in the Pacific Northwest, United States - 15_EM | ecosystem: Host-associated > Plants > Roots > Unclassified | place...
GACCTCGAAAGGATCCTGGCTAACTCGACTGGCGAAATTGGCACATATGGGTAATGCAACGCGAGTGACACGAGGTTCTTGTAGATGGGATCGTCCCACGGTGCAGCGAGTCGATGGAAGGAGATATGGCGAAGGCGAGGTGTCTTTCCTGTGAACCAATGTTTCTGGTTCTTTGGCCCCGTCAAGGCTCGTAATCTGAGCGTGACCAAAAAGGGCATAGGTAGGTCGAAACAGCCGGGTGAAATCAATTCCAGAGGTGACGTTGACATTGCGAATGAACTGCTGAGATCGAGTGTTCTCGTGCGCGCGAGCAGCGTCGATAGCTCCCATTCTAGTGGAGATCCACGACAGGGGTCGACGGATTCATACTTGCTATATCGGGTAGGCCTAGCTATCGACCTCATAGGGTTGATCCGGAGCGCGGTGCCCTGGCGGACCGTGAGAGGTGCATTTGCAGCCCGTTCGAGTAAGCAGCGAAGAAGACGTGAAGAGCTCCAAGAAAAGTCCAAGTCTGCCCAGATAGAGGGACTAGCGAGGGAGATTTGACGAAGGTACGATGACGTCCACGAGACACGAAGTCGGCCTTTCATATTCAGACAGAGAATGATTTCGCAAAGTACTTCTGGTGGGAGGCGGAATAGGGACACAAATGTGTTACGCTTGGATTGGAGAAAAGCTACGGCTTCCCGCGCACTCCGTGCAATTTGCACGATGCGCGCGTTGTAGACTTGCATCGCATTCGCCCAGTTTCTCGATCCAATAGGGTCCGAGACCGGTCTGAGGATAGCATACGTCAGAAAAAAGGAATTCAAAAGAAGAAAAAGCGACTTGCAGGCCTACCAGCGTGCGGCGCTTGATTTCCTCGAAGGCCTCAGCTATATCGCCCATGTCCCCTAGAAGCTACAGCCCGCTAATGAACTAAACCCTTTCAGTCGGTGAATCGCAGGGCAAGCGAGATCGAGCCGTCCTTCCCCAGTGTACGAAACCGGATGTGGAGGTCGTGTGCGGTGACTCGTCTAAGAGAAAAACGTCTTAATAGTAGAGGAACGTGGATGAGAGAGGGTTCAAGTTGCCATCGGAGCACCAACCAAACACTATATCACGTCGCGCCACACGGTCACCGTACTTACTCCTACCAGTATAGTAGCCATCACGCTCCACCTTACAAGTACGGGAACAGAGAAGAGAGGTGAGAGGAGATATGCAAAGTCTTGTTTAAGGCGTAACCCGGAGAAATACATGGAAGTTAGTATTCAGAGAGAGACAAACGCAAATCCCAAGAAATTTAATAAAGAGTTCCAAGACAAGATCGATCCACCAGGATAGGAACCGCCCAAAAGGTCGTTTATACAGGGAAAGTAAAGCCCCTTGAAAGATAGGGTCGTGGGTTCGTGTATGAAGGCTTCTTCTTTCTTTCGAGGCCAAGAACCAAAAGGTAAGGGAAGAGGGAGGGTAATAAAGTCGGTAAGCGTGTATGGCGGGCGATCCTGCAAGCGAGAAGAGGACAATAGACGAATGTGTAGAGGGTGGGGATAGGATAGGTAATTCAGTGCCATCGAGACGAGGACAACAGGTATGTAACACGATGGACGGCAGAACATGCATGAATAAGGAGGGAGGAGGGGAGGGCGTGATCCTGGGTGATCACCTGCACAAGGTAACAGGGTTATCATGACGGAGCGTCAAAGAACTCATACAAGTCCATAGCGAAAAACCGAAGGCGTCTATTCAGTTGCTTGGAGCCGATGTATACCAAATGGTAGGGCATGGGGTGATGACTGGACATATATTGTTAACAACACCAGGGCGAGGGGAGAGGCGGGTATCTGTATAGCGGTCTTCTCAATAGCCGGTACGCGATGATGAGGACGACGCGAGGGGGTATGGACCAATCATGGCACAAAGTGTACACGGATGGGACGGGTTGAATTTGAGATTTAGTACGCCCTCGTGATCTGCGCTTGAGGAAGCGGAGACAAGTACTGCCCGAACACAAACGTGCCCTCAGTCGGCGACTCCGAGATCGTAGGCATAATAGATGAACCTTGCTGCTGTAGTTGTAGTTGTTGATGCTGCTGGCCCACAATCCGCTCAAAGTCCTGAAGATCGGTGGGTGAGGCAGCCTCGGAGGTGCCCACGGACGTACGGTGTGGTTGTGGTTGGAGTTGTGACGTCGAGAGGGACTGTACGACACTGACGCTCGGCTGGTGCTTCTTCCAACTCCCGAGAGCACGAGACACCTGGACGGTAAACTTTGCCTGCACGACAATCGGTTGGGGGTCGCCTTCTTCCTGGAACTGTTCCTCGCATTAGCATTAGGCCATTCCCTCCAGAGAAATCAAAGTCTTGGCAGAGTGGAATAGGGGGGGGGGGGGGGGTTCACACACACACCTTCGCGACAACGTGTACCTGGCAGTTCTCGCCCACCTTGGGCGTACCCTTGAGCTTATTCCCACTGAGGCTCATCCAGTTGGGGGCACCCTGCACAGACCATTGCACCTTCTTGCGTGGAGCCCAATGGTCATGCACCTTCAAGTTCCACTGCCACGGGCTGCCTACAATGGCAAGTGGGGGCATCCCAACAATCGATCGTTCGTAGGGCAAAAACTCCCAGACCATGCTCCCAGTATTCGCCGGGTCCGCGGCCGCCGCAGGGGTGGAACCAGGGTTGAGGTTGGGCTGGTGTGAGGGGTCTGCGGGACGGGGACGTGCGCGTACACGCCAGATGGTCTGCCCCTGTGACTTCATCCGGTTTCCGGATTCGTTGAACCGCGAGAAAAGCTTGCAGCTGTTTAGGTAATGCGGGATTTTGACAATGACATCTTGCGGGAAGCCTTCGGCCGTGAGCTGTCATCGTTTGGCGAGTCAATGGGGTTGGTTGAGTGGGCGATGGGTGGCGAGGAAGCAGAAGGTGGCATCCGTGGATCCGTGCGGGGACGTGCGGGAGGGTGCGTGGGCGAACAGATTGCATGTGCATAGACCACAGATCGACGGAGGCGTTCGTAAGTAAATTGGTACCAAGGGTGGGGTACAGGGATGACCAAATTGAGGCGAGTGTTGAATAGGTGTGAATATCCGCGTCGCCGATAATGAATAGTGAGTTTGACAATGCGGAGTTTGGAAGGCAGTTAAATATGGAGTGATCAATTCGTGCAGTGACCCAGTTCAATCGGGTGGACCATCGGGTGGACCAGGATCGTGAGGAAGCAGCGATTTGGAAGGGACGGCGAGGGAAAACGAAAATTCGACAGGTGAGGAACGCGAGAAGTTCCAAGAGAAAGAGTTGGATGGAGCGAAACGAAAAAGACACAGCCGTCAGTCCAAAGCGAAAACTCAAAAAATAGCCAAAAGAGGCAACGCACCAAATCGATGAAACCGTTGACAAAGGCCTCGATGCGGAACTTGAGCGGTCGCCAGCCATACATCTGCTCGTACCTCTGCGTCCGTTTTGAGGTATACGACTGATGGATCAGGTGGCCCATCCGATCCTTAGCTTCCGCTGTTATCCGTGAAAGGCCCCCACACGCATAGCACATGCGGAGATCGATCGGAATATAATATGGCCAAAAGGAGAAAAAGAAGAGACCCAAATCAGTTTAGACTCGAGCCAGTGTAGTGGGCGTGGGAGTGTGGATGGGGAAGGGGGGCACTTTGCGGATGGCAAGAGCAAAGACGTACCGTCTCCACAAAGTCGATTCAGATAGCGTAATAACCAACCGTCAATCTCTTGCTTGACATTGGCCTCGAGTTCGCGCATGCTCGTCGGAATGATCCCGCGCATTCTGGGCCGGCGTCTTGGGCTGACACCGTCATCAGCCTCGCCGGTCGAATGCTGTGAAGAGGTCGAACGTGCGGAGATGGCGGGTGAGAGCGAGGCCGAAGGTGCAGAGGCGGTCGATGAGAGCGTGCTACTGCCGACAGCAGCTGGGGGCGGGAGACCGGTATTGAATGATGCGGCGAGGTCCGTGTTCAGACTTGGATAGCCCGGTGTGGATGTGTGCGGAGAAGTCCGAAGGCCAGGAGGGGGAGGAGGATTCGCAGGTTGGGCGTAGTACGGGTATCCCGCGTTGTACACGGAGGAAACGATGGAGGTCGATTGGAGATGCGATTGTGGCTCTGCCTCGGGGGAGCCCGTGCCCGTGGTGGTGGTCGAAGGAGGGTAATTAGAACGTGCGATGGACGAGAGAGAAGTGAGGGGCGGAGGCTGGTATTGGTTCTGCTGGTGGTGCTGGTGCTGATGGTGGAGCTGGTGGTTCTGGTGGTTCTGGTGGTTCTGGTGGTGCTGTTGGGTCTGGGTCTGGGTCTGCGCGTGGGGTTGCTGTTGCGCGTGGGGTAGCCCTTGATTGGCAGAGGGAGAGTAGAGTGGTTGTTGCTGGGGCTGCCATCGTGCGTTACCGGCGGCAGCGGAGAGGGGAGACGAGTCATATCGGGCAAGGTCGTGACCGACGACGGGGGCTGCGGCGGCGGTAGCGGCTGCGGAGTGGTGGTAAGGAAGATCGGGGAAGGAGCCGGAGCGATCGCGTTGCCAATGTGGTTGACCCTGAGCTGAATACGAGGTGGGGGAATACATCGGCGGGCTTTGTGTGGCTGATAAAGGAAGGGAGATTCGTCGGCTGGGCTCGCGATCGAGCGAGTGTGAGGGGAACGGGCTGGATGAAAGAGGAGTTAGTCTGGCGTCATTGGTCCGGAACGGAAGGAGAGAGAGAGAGAGAGAGAGGACGAAGAGGCGAGATGGGAGAGGAGGAAGGTACGAGATCTGAGGTAGGAACGCATAGAGATGCCAACGCACTCGGTAGTCGCAGCAGCAGCAGAAGGGAACGCGTAATGTGGTGGTTGCTGGTGTTGCTGGTGAGGATGGGTTGAGGTGGGTGATGTGGTGGGGGCGATCGCTGGGTCGTAGGATGCCGCTGAAAGCCCGGGAGTGGACGAGTATGAGGGATAAGGGGGGAACTCGGTGACTGGGGTTGGATAGGAGGAATAGGAGGAAAACTGGTCGGTGGAGAAAGCGCCTGGGGTGTGGCGATAGGATGGAGAGGAGGCTGAGTAACCTGTAGAGGAGGCGGCAGAGGCTGGCTGGGAGGCGTATGCGTTGAACTGCATGATGGTAGTGACCCGAGGGGAGTGGCGGTTATGGGTGGATGAGCTCGGTGGTGGTAGTCGTCGGAGTATGAGGGGGGCGTGAGTCAGACGGTGGGGTAATTCGAGGTATGAAGGGGGATTAGTATGAGGGTGTGAGAGGAGTTGGTCGCTTGGTTGGTTGGTTGTGGTGGTGGAAGTGGTGGTTGTGGTGGTGGACGTCGGAGGGGACACTCTTATAGGTGGGGACCAAGGACGAGGTCGTGGACAGGTGGTTAAAACGTGCAAGTGGTCGGTGGGGAGTCAATCTGTAGCCGGTAAAGCGGACCGAGCCAACTGCGGCAGTAATCAGACATGAAAAATGCAAAAACAGGTAGGATATAGACGAAAATATTACGAGGGGGTGATGAAGAGGACAAGGAGACGCACCTAACGATCGGTGCGTGTGTGGTCGTTGGAGAGCTCGGGCGGAAAGGGTCGGGCGGCTGTTCGTGCAGCAGCAGCAGCAGCAGCAGCAGCAGCAGGGGGGTGAGAGGGGGAGATCGGGTAAGCAGGCGATGCAAGTATGATACGGACAAGGAGAGACGAACGAAAGAGAATCAAATGCTCTCAGTTTTTTTTGCGGGGGGAGGAGGGAGCGGGGACGGGGATGCACGTGAGACACCCAAGGAGAGAGAGAAGGTCAAGAGAGCAGTAGTGGTGGTGGTGGCTGTAGTGGCAGCAGTGGGAGTGGGAGTAGTGGTGGTAGGGACAGCAGTAGTGGGCGGCCTGGGTGTCAGTTGGGGGGTCGGCGTCGTCGTCGTCGGTTCGGCTGGCGGCGTCGAGTCCAAGTTGCGACTGACGGGAATACGGACATCTCCGACCGTGGATTGGCTCAGGCACGGGTGGTGGTGGTGGTTGGTTGGCACGCGGGTGAGTTCGCTAGGGTTAGGAGCGTTCCTAGCAGCGCCGTCGTTTACTCAGCTGCACGCAAATGTCAAATGTCGGCAAACAGCAGCAGCAGAGGCACGGATCATCTATTCAACCGCTAGGGTTACTCTCGTGCTCTCGTGTGCGGGCTTAGCGCGCTTACTTGACCAGGCAAAGACAGCGAGAACAGCGAGGCTGAGCCCCTAGCTCCGGCCAGTCCTCCTTTGTGTTTAACCACTGGTACAGTCGCTCCTGATCAGGAAATAATACATGATCCGTAAGACGGGACATACGTCACATCATCCGCCCATCCGTTCTGTCTATCCATCTATCTGTGTCTATCTGTCAGTCTATCTCTTCTCTCTATCCATCCCATCTTTCTGTCGCTCTTCGCTCTTCTCATAAGCTAACCATCCATCATGGACAATGTCAAACGAAGACCACGTTATCCAATCAGACCTCTGACATCGGGCACCATTCATCCATCCATCCATCCATCCTGCTGCCGCATTTAAGGATTAGTAGTGTGGCGTTCCCAATCACAAAAAAAAAAGACTGACATGTCATCTGTCCACGATAGGAAATCTACTGATCTGTCATCTACATACTCGCGCTCTCTCTCTCTCTCCATCCCTCGCCGTCCCTTGCCTCCAGCCTCTACCACCACCACGTTCCAAATTTCATAATCGAACCTCATCACCTATATCCTACCCGCCTCTACTCGGGTCCATCGGGCGAACCGAACCCAACCGACCGTAAAACGAACCGCCCGCGAAGGCAAGGAAGCAGGCCCGCACCGTTGAGTCATAAGTGGAGATGAAGCCTCAACTGCGTCCCTACCTCAATTCTTACCTTTCTCGCTTCCGCCCCACACACATTGCTCCTGCTCCTGCTGCTCCTGCTGCTGTTGCCTGCTCCCTGCTCCCTCTAACACGTGTCTACCACGCCTAACTCGATACCTAGCACTCCCAATAGAATATTCCCTGCTTTGAAATTCCGATGGCGACCGCCAAGGTTCGGTCCAGCCCGAGAGTGAGGTCATCCTCAGCCCGAGTAAGCGATTGCGGGTTCGTCGCAGGAACACCCCTCGTTTCGCTACAGATTCCCTGCCACACAGATCCAACACATCCTCTCAACACTTATTTTCTGCGGGTACCACCGTGCGCTGATGAGCCTAGTTCGATTACTACCTCCAATCTCTGACCCGTCCGCTGTCAATCATCGTCCTTCCGTTCTCCGCAGTTCCATGCAGGTTTGTAACCCTGACCTCGCCTCTCAGGTTACTGGGACGCGCCCTGCAGAAGGGCTCGAGGGCATACAACCGTCCAAAAACGGTGTGTCCGATAGCAGTATGATTGCAGAACACTATATTTCATTTCCTCGAGTTGCCAGCTCGATTTGGAGTGGGTAGCGATCCATCGTAAAACGTTTGCGCAGCAGTGTGGCGCCATGTCCTCCCAACCAGCTAACGAACCAGCCCATCTACCTACTTACCCTCTACCCAGCTTCCTACGGTAGCATCTCCTCCTCACAGCCACTCCACTCCATCCTCTCCGACACGTTCCTCCAGCCTAGGCCTAGACGAGATCCGCCCCGTTTACTTTCAGCTTGATCTCCCAGGAAAACGGGGAGATGCCCTCTGCGCTCGATATGAGCGGGACGGCTGTTCGTCCCCTATCGCTCGATGTATACTGCAAAATATCCATAACCGCCCGCGAGAGCGTGTTCGACAGCTGCGCGTGCAGGCTCTCACGGTCGTCCTCGGTCGTCGGTTGACGCAGCGTCGTGTTGATCTGCCAGATCTCCCACGGGACTTCCTCCTAAAAACACACCCCCGCCAAGCGCAAGCGCAAGCAAGCAAGCACGGACGCAGACGCAGACACAGACACGGCCGTCAGTTCGAATGTGGCCAAAAAATAAATAAAAATAAAATAAAGCGCGCAACCAGAAGCCCGAGTGGGAGAGACAGTCCTCGCTCACCTCGCCGGTATAGAACCACCCACCCCTCTTGACCCTTTTCTCGCAGAACATCAGTTCGATCGTACCCAGCCGACTGGCCTGTTGAACCGTCATCATCGCACGGAGGAACGTATCGACATTGCTATCGACCACGCGCTCTGTGGCGGCGTCGCGTACGGCGGGGAGGGTGACATCGAGCACGTCGAGGGTCATGGGCGTTACGACGCCAAAGAGACGGTGGAAGAGGATCGCATGTATGAGTGCGCGGAGAGCCTCTCGTGAGGTCTGACGATCGACGGTCTGCCGCCGTCGGTTGTTAGTGTGGGTGTGTATGCCAGGCAGGCAGGATGGTTAATAAAAAAATAATAAAAAATAATAAAAAATGAGGATACGATTTCAGTAGGTTGGGATTTATTTGTACGTACGATATCAAATGATTTTACTTGAGGCGGACTGTCCATATCCGATCTCGCGGACGGGCGCTAATGGGCAGATGGCCAAGCTTGTCGGCCACAGTGAGCCAGCCGGAAAAAGGTACTTCCAGCAAATGCAATCTCGTCGATAAGGTCAGATGACCGTAAAGTATTCTGAGATTTTAGTGGTCGTGTGCATGAATGTCGCCAGGGGTCAACCTGGTTTGGTTCAGTCCTTGGACCCACCCCCGCTCCCTCCCAGTTCAACTCCAACACGCTTACTTGTCCCAGTCGCTCGTTATCTACGCTGTATCTGTAGTAGCCTATCTCTCTACGCCTGGCCACTAACCAAAAGAAAGGAGACAGCCAAGAAATTCGCAAAAGCTGCTGCTTCTGCTGCCGTCAGCGCTGGCCGTCTTCATTACACACCCGCTGCTATCATCACTCTATTCTTCCTTATCATCCACCATGTCGCCCGTTCCAGCCCGCAATGTTCCAGCCCCGCGCAAGGACTTCGGTGGACCCTTCGCCCGACCGACGACACTTCCCAATGACCAATTCCCATTTGACTCCTCTTCCACCTCTGCTCTCAATGAATACCCCTACCCAGTTCCTGCTGCCCAATCAGATAACCCAAAGTCTAAACCTACCCGATCGGCCCTTGCTATGACTTCTAATCCATCCGATCCTCCGGCGACATCCAATACGAACACCGCTGATCCATCGTCACTTACGTCTGCCGTCGCTGTCAGCGTACAGCAAGTCGCGCCCAGTTCGCAGGTTGCGTTCTCCATCCCGGCTTCACAGGGAGCCCAAATGACTTCGGCGTCATCATCGACCATGGGTATATCGATCGTCTTGCGCCTCTCTACTTCATCTACTTCATCCTCTATCACTGAGCCAAGCCCAACGCCCAACGTCTCGCCCATTAGCCCTATTTTCCGTGATCACCCGCTCACGTCCAAGTTCAGCACCCTCCTCATACCTTCACTGGGCACAGCGACCATAGGCGCAGAGCCTTCCGCTTCGCCCTCCGATGGGATCTCAACAAGTCCATCTATTTCCACTCTTGGTGTTAGCCTTATGGCAATCGGTGGTTTGTGCGTAATCGGTTTCTCAATTTGCCTTTTCCGGTACCTGAACCGTCGTAAGCGTCACACGGACCGTCTCAGTGCACAAAGACGACGACCAAATGGTGGAGGTGGTGGAGTACTTAGCAATATTGCCTCGACTGGCGAGAAGGAAAATGAAAAGGAGAGCCCTGTCTTCGGTGGACGCGAGCGGAGCGGGATGACGCCCCTGCCTTCCTCCAACGTTCGTTATTCGTGGACGACTTTCCCCGACGACGCTGGAATCGCTGCTGCCACCGCCGCCGTGGTTGGCCCACCTGCGTCGTTCAATAGCCCAGGACCGTACACCGCGGCGAATCATTTGTTTCTTCCCTCACGTAATTACTCAGCCTCGAAGCCTTCTACCCCTACCATCATCCTTCCCCCAGGTGGGTATACACGTTCGTCCTCTGCAGGCTCCATCTCAGATTCGGAGATCCCCCAGGCGGTGATCAAGACCGCCGCCCGGAGGTCTTTCAAGCCCCCGAGGATATTGGTCACGTCTAGCAGTCCTACGGCGGATGGATACACCGGTCTTCTTCCTGCCTCTGATTCGGAAGGAAGTGGCGGTGAAAGTGTCTTTAGGCTCATCGCCCCGCCTAAACTCGCCGTGGTGAACGTTCCTGGACGGGAGAGTGGATGCAGCTGGGACGATAGTGTTGGAGTGCAGCTCGGTGTCCGCATGCAAAGAGTGAGTACAACGAGTCTATTTCATCGTTTTGATCGCCGAACAGGAACCTCCATTGCTGATAACGAACGTTTATCCCCCGCACTGAATAGCAACACCAGCCTCCAAAAACTGCAAATAAGCCAATAACGCTTCCCCGGAGCCCCCTATCTCAACGGAGTCCCTCTGGCTCTCCGCACGTCAAGGGTAGCCCTCGTACCCCTGGTCGAAACCCTGGTGCGAAGACGCAGCTTCTTTACGATGTGCCAAAGCTTCCCGCAACTGAGCCTGAGACTGCAAAGGCGACACGACTCCACAATAACACTAGTACCATCAACGAGAGTTATCCCTTGGCTTCTCAACTCATAGCCTCTCAGGATCGACACGAGAACCTGAACAGGAACCTACCCACTTCCCTGGGTCTCAATACACCGCAGCACGAACATGCCTATCTGCCCCCGTTGACCGTGGTCAATTCTGGTTCGGACGAGAGGCTCTTCCTTGATACGCGCCCAAGCAGTCCGACCCTGAGCGACTCGGAGGCCTATGCCCCGAGTGCTACGACCGCATCAGTGTATACCATGCACACGGAGCAACTTGCCTTCCAACCCCTGCACGGGAGGGTGGGCATGTCCAGGTCCGCCACCGCCACTACCACGACGGATTCGATGATTTTCTCTCCTGCGACGGTCGTTGGAAATGCGATGCTCAGGGAGTGGGACGCGACGCCGGGTGGCTCGTCCGCTCCTGCGCTCCCCCTACCCGTGTCTGGCGCGTACGGAGGGGGACTAGCAGGCGGCGTTGCGTGGGGCCGGATGCAGATGCAAGCGCAGTACGTCCCATCGCTTCCACCTGTAGGACAGCCCAGCCTGAGACAGCTCGCACTCATGCACGAGATGCCGGACTACCGCAGCCCGACGTACAGCATCTACGGGATGTACTCTGGCTCTGGGACAGGGTCAGCTGCGGATGCGAGCGGGAAGAGGCAGACCTTGACCCCTGGGAGCGCCTATGGCGGGCTTGCCGCCACGGGTGCAGGTGCGGGTGTAGGCGACGCAATAGGTCAGAAGAGTGGTGGAGCTGTGGCCGGCACTGGGCTATTTGGAAGGATTTTGTAAGTCAGCAGAGGAGTGAGACGCTATATACCCCCCTACAGTCACATTGCGTCTTGACTCTCAAGTGGGATCACGGACCCTTACTTGCATTAGATTTACATTGGATACCATTTGTAGATGACACTGTATCGTTACTTTCGTGACGAGGATATATACACGCTGTATTTCTAGTGTACCACACATTCCGCACTCGAATGTACCAGGCACCATCTAACCAAAATGCCAGTAAGCCGTTAACCAGGTGCTAGAAGCGGAATGCACACCTGGTTTGACTTGGACCGCAGTCGTAGAGGGCGCACCATCGCGTCGTAAATGTGAGTAAAAAGATCGTTCGTAACCGCCTTCTGTGACTCTGGAGCACTTGCCTCCCGTCGAAGTCTTGGCCTAGGGGTGCGTGCATAATAGCAGAGATCGGAAAACCCTGGTTCAAGCTCACTTGTGCAGGTACTGTCACCACCGTTGAGGACCATTATAGCGTGTATGAGCGCCAGGTACTGTCCACAATGGCCCACCTGGTTTGGTTGAAGAGGCGAAGGCGAAGGCCCAGTCTGACGCCATCGACACACGACCACCGTCACCGTGAAATGAGCGCATGAAAAAAGTAGCGAAGAGTCTATTGAACTTATCGCAACTTATCGTTTCAAGACGCTACACAAGACAGTTTGGACTCGTGCAGTTCACCTAGAGGACCTGGTACTCAATAACTCGGACTTTTGGAAAGAAAGCGTCAAGAGGCGTTGCTGGAACCTCGGAAGTAGACGCGTTTGGATAACTGGAGGTCCTCAAGATGGTGGCTTATACCCCGAAATGGTAGTTCAACCGAGGGAGGCGATGATTCTTGGCGTGGGTTATCCACAAGAAGTCCTGTCCCTGTCTTTCATGGGCGTAACCCTTCGAAGGCCGGTCAATGGCGGGCATCGCATATTCCGCTCGGGCGACGGGCGTTGGAATTGGGACCGCCAACTGCCTACACGAACCGCGGGGACTCCGGAAAGGAGAAAGGGGATGATATTGATTGGTTCCATGTCCAGGCACGTGCTGGCGTTGGAACATTGCTGCTGGCCTATTAGCGAATATATATATATATTTGAACGACGAATGGATGCGACGACAAGGCAGTGATACGTCTGATGGATATGAAATGAAGGTCGTTTGTCCGCGTTATACAGCCGTGACTTGTGATTCCAGAGCAAACAACCAATGAAGAGGTTCGTTAATGTATAATGGGAAATCATGCGTCTCATAAATTGTAATGAGAGGTTACTCACCGCAGTTGGACGCTAAGTCAGGGTTCCGTCGGAAGAGCAAATGAGATTGCACAAGGATACCAAGAAGCCCGGGGGGCGTAGAAAGACACACTAGACTATGTGTTTTAGGTGACCCATATTCCGAAAAGTGACATGGCCCTTAACAGCGACACCGAGGTCAATTGGGAGAGAGATCGTAGTGGTAGGCAGACTTGAAATTTTACCCCACTCCAACTCGATACTCTCATCAGAGTAGCGGAAGGATGTAGTGGTCGTTTCACTGCCGCGTTTTCTACAAAACGTTGGGTGTAAAAAGTGGTCTAAACGGGAATCTAAACGGCGCCATGAATCGCGGGTAGAGAGTTCCCAAGGTCTGAATCGTTGAGTGGTATGCCCTGAGAAAAGCGAGACTACGAAGTGGAGAGGGCGGAGCTCGAGAGTCAGGTGGAGTTTCGTGCGACGACCACGGCGTCCCACAATTACTCCTTCTCACAAGGAGAAAAGATCTCACAAGGGGCACCTTGTACGTGAGAATGAACCAGAAGGACCAGGTGTGCGACCGGCCATGATTGTATTGAGATGACCTTGAGGTCTGGACCCAGCTAGCTAAGACGCCCAGGATAACGGTTGAGTACCTGTAAAAGACTGACGGAAGTCGGAACCGACAGGTGTGAGATGCCGGCTAGTAATTCGTCCACCAGTAGGCCGCAGGCAGGCCCGTTCCTCGGAGACGGACTGTGAAGCCACTCGGCAGCTACGCAGGTTCACAAAGGGCACCATTGTCGCCGTATCATCTTGAACGGTCAATCGACTGGAAAGTCCCGATATTGAAATGGCCAGCGTTAAGTGAGCACTTATGTTATAGAAGCACGCTTCATCCAGTCCACATATCAAGTCCGTCGGGCAATAAAGCGTATATTGGCAGGACTAGAGTACTTCTTACACGAATTCGAAGATTGCGACACTCCCGCTCGCAAGCGTCAATGCCATTCTGCCTCGCGAATCATCTAGATCCATGGAGAGGACTTCACCATGTTCGTGCAGCCAGTTTGGGTACGCAAAGCCAAACTCCCTACCAATTCGTGGAACCCCATCAGCAGAGGGAGGTTCGGAAGGATCCCCCGCTTCACTGTCAACCTCTGCGAAGCGAAACACCATCCTCCCCTCGTCGTCAACAGAAAGCCACGCACTCGTCTTCCGACAATTACCTTGCGTACACAGATCGACGCCATATCGGGAGCGGACGATATAAGTATGACGAAGAAACGATCGTCGCAACGTGATTGAGCGGACTCTCTCGCTGTCACGGACCTTCTCCCAATCGAAAGAGACCATCCCGAGTAAGGGGTCCGGTGGCCCGCTACTCGAGACTGCCCGGCTAAGAAGGCGGAGGCGTTTTCCGTCGCGAAGTGGTTGCAGGACGGGCCACCACATGAGATTAGAACTAAAGGCGATATTATCGCTGTCATAGTCTATTGTCAGAGTTTGACTGGGTGGTGGCATTGGTTTCATCTGCGGCCATTGAGTGCTGGACGAGACCGGGGACATATGCAAAATAAGGTCCTGCATTGACCATCCCTGGATGAGCGCACGTTCGCTCCACTCGTGTGCCATGACAAGTTCGTTGTCAAGGAGTATGGTTGAAACATCCCCGGCCTGCGGGAATGTGTGATTAATGAGGTAATCCATATCACAGTGAAACGTGAAAGGCATTCTCACTGGCGTCTGGGCCTCAAAGCACGCTTCCTTCGATTTCAGCCAATCGACGATGTAAATTGCCACTTTATCTGGCGTAAGCATAACCACACAGCCTCCGTAGTTTCCCATGAGAAAATTGCCTCTTGTATAGTAAGGAGTGGACATTGGGTTAGGTAATTGGGATTTGTAAACCAGGTCGTGAGAATATGGCCCGCGATAACGCCATATCTCCATGCGGGAGGTTGCACTGGACAGACATCAACAGCGGGCTTGATAACGTTGTGAATGAGCTTACGCATACATTCCCTCGCCAATATTGAGGATGAGGATGATGTCTCCTTGATAATACCCGCAATCCAAACATCCAACCTCCCCTAACATCGGGATACTCCATAGAATACTACCCTTGTCAACTGTCCGGAGTTTTATGTATCCATCGATGTCGTATTGAACGAAATGTTTCCCGTCCTGTAGGAGGAGAGTCCACGACAGAGAGTCCTCGGCGGATGTCTGACGGTGGGCTTGAGACAGTGTTCGAGGAGGAATAACATAATGCCTGGATGGCTCTCCATGCAAGTTTATGGTCCACTTCTTGTACAGCCTTGTGCTTGTAATTATCGCTTCTTGTAACTGATTCAATGTTGCGTCGTCAATATCAAGCAACGGAATCGGCCGTTTTTGGGCGATATCTGACGTAAGAAGTAGCCAGAATGATCTTGAGCGTTGTAAGCCATGAAACGCTTTGCATGTCTGCGTCCTCGTAGAAATATAATGAGAACGTGTTTGACCGATGAGTGAGATTAAATATACCAATGTGAGAGATAGAGCAGATTGTAACGTAGCGTGAGAGACGATAGCTAGTAGTAGCTCACTCGGGAGCTGTACGATGCCGCCTACAACTTGTTTAAGGCCTGCTGTGCAATTGCCGATTGACTCCATTGATAAAGTAAAAGTACTATTTGATGGAGTTCTGCGTGAATCTTCGAGCCTGCCTTGATTCTGGATGGCGTCGTCAACGCTGGGGTCAAGCTCTACTTGTTTTGAGGCCTGTTTGCTCTTGGCCCCGACTACGTCCAGAATCGAACCGCCGAAGGCCATCATACCAGATAACCCTACCATCGTTCGAATGAGTGGCGGATGTGAAAGCGGAGCTGTGAAGGGAGTGTCCATCCGATGCGCGCCTGAGCGTTTGAGTTTGCAAAACTTTCCGACCGAACTACTGCTGGAGATCATCGCCTATTGTACTGTGTCCTCATCAATACAGCTGTTGCAGGTCAGTGTTCCATAGACGACCCCCGAATACCTCTCCATGTCACCCAGACCTGACCTGTCACTCTGATAGACCTATAAAGCCTGCTATGCTCTGAGAGAGAGCGTATCCTTCTGGATGTCCCTCGTCAATACTATTTCAAGGATCCGTCCGATTCCTATACTTCCCCAACCACCCTCTCTGGTCGATCTCCGCCAAGCCGTCATCGATACATATAAGCTGCATATCAAGTGGACCGTTAGACACGAGGCCACTCCGAAACGCGTGCGGACCCTTCCAACTTGCGTGAATGATCCGGAAACCCGTGACTCAAGATTGCGGTCGTCTTGGGTATTCATGCTTGACGACGGGATTCATGTCATGGTTTCTGATGTGGATGACCATATCAAACTACGCCGTTTGGATACGGGCCAAGTGGTCTGGAAGTCCTACTTGTTCCTTTCTTCCATTTACTGTCTCGATTACACCTTATATGAAGGGGATATCGTTGTGATCTACAACGTGTACAGTGATGAGTATGTATGCCTTTCCAATCGTGCATACTCTTACTGAACCACCATAGGCATACTTCCCAGATGGATGTACGGCGGTATCGCGGCCCAGATGTTTGTGAGCTCGCCGTCACCGTGATTATTCCTCTCCCCGTTGGCGTACTATGGCGTGTGCGTGGGAACTACATTCGTGGCGTGTACGCTGCCTGTCTTATCTATTCCGGTTGCGACATGTTCATCGTGTATCTGGTCAATTGGCTGGAGGAGTCACAGTTCTCATTCAAATTTAAAGCGGTGAGAACTATTCAGAGGTCTTTGCACCACCTAATGGGATTTCCTAGCCCAGTAATGCCAATTCTTCTTGCTTTTTCACAGAGACAGAGCTACTGCTCGTCTTTCAATACACGGACAACGCGGTTATATATGCATACACAATACATACACTCCAATCGCACATGGACAATACGCGTCACAAAACTCCACATAGCCCTATTCACCTAGAGCCTGGGCTGAAATACCGAATCAATTTCAAGAGTGGCAATGAAGAGTCGTATCGAGCTCTTCAACTGCACTGGGCACCTCAACTAAAGGATGTGTGCAATGGTCAGTTGCGCCTTGTGAGCTACACGGACCAACGTTCCGAGGAGCGCCTGATGATGTTCGTCCTATTTCACTGGCCACCATCCGACCAATGGGACGAGACGTCGGAGGTGGTCGAAGTTACGGTACCGGCCACCGTTACCTTCCTCCGGCCTTTCACAGCGTCGCAATCCTCAAGGGGAAGGACACTCTGGACGTTTGGCAGTCCTAGGAAGAACATCGCTTGGGTGTACTCGGGAAGAACATCCAGAGGCCTATTTCGTGGTCGCTCTTGTCGACTCGCTCTTACCGACGTCGGGAGTACCGATGACTCTCAGTTGACGAGCCACCATGGTAACAAGGCACTTCATTTCGGTCAATACTTCACAACAGAAATTCAACACATCGTAGATGAGCACGGAGAAGCGCTTGCAATTGATTTGGATGATACTCGGGGTAGATTGGTCCTTTTGATGAGTGATGGTGAATTGGTGGTCATGGAGTATATATAAAATTTCAGGGTGTAAACTTGACTATATAGGGAATACCGCGGGGTACTTTGCTGAAAATAATCATTCTCAAACTGAGGGCTAAACGGCTTTTGGAGGGTCACATTGGTAAATACAGTGGTAGTTACACTAAGGGTGCTCCTGAGGAAAACAATGAATGGCAGGAGCCAGTCTTGTTCATCACGTTATCAGGATTCAGATACCATATACATAGATACAAAGCCGGACTGCGTCACAGGCACAATGTACAATTGAAAATACTGCATATCATACCAAGTCAAATACTTTATCAACAGTTTCGCATGAATAATCCGAATCACCACTGGTATCCGAACTCGCGTCCATGTCGCACCAACGCTCTTCATCAGAAGAGGTCTCGTGATTCCCATCCTCTTCCAAATAATCAAGGCCCAACCTCTGAGTGAACCTGGTGACACTCTCCACGCCATGAAGGCGTCCCCCCGTCTCTTTTTTAGCATCCCTACAATATGTGTTGTTCCATCACAGTCAATGAGCGTAAGGGACCTTAGATTGTGCGATGGTATCCAGCACAAGAGTACGATGCGGACGTCGTATGTCACTCAATCGTAGTAGATTGGGATCTCCTCGAGTTTAGGAGAGTACAGCGCGTCTAAAGGTTGTCCGCCGCTCTGAGGATAAGGGTGATATGTCCTGAACGGTCCGACCCTGCTCGGCGCTGCCTCTTAGATGGAGAGGGCACTTCGACTCCTTCTGGGGTGGCAAAACGGAATTTCTAGAGTGGTGAATGCTGATTGCCGAGCAAACGGAGTGCGTCGTAGGGGAGGACGTGTTGGGAAAGTAGAAATGCAAAGTTGCGTGCAAAACTAACCAAAGACCGCGGCATAACCCCTTGATATTCCAAACCGATGGCTATTTCTCGTAAATCAGGAGCTTGAAATTGAAAAGCGGGTGGTCCGTGAGGTCGACCCAATTGAGGTGAGCGGGTGAGAGGAAGGCGTTTGGCACGGCCAACCCAGATCTCAGATATAAACCATCCATTCTTGTCTATGATACCTGAGGTCTTCTCTCACTGGGTTGTCGCAATGCGACGAGTGGAATAGTCGATGATTATGGTCTTGAGCCCATTGAGGACCTGCCTTTCGTCGCCGATCCAGAACGGGAATTGACGTAGGCGGAGCTCCACTGGCTGTGTCTGAGAGCAGAAGGGCATTGCAGCCAAGGCAACCCGGCATGGAATAATCACTGATTCTGGATGGCGTCGTCAACGCACTCTACTTGTTTTGCCTTGAGACCTGCTTGCTCTTGGCCCCGACTACGTCCGGAATCGAACCGCCGAAGGGCATCATACGAGATAACCCTATCATCGTTCGAATGAGTGGCGGATGTGAAAGCGGAGCTGTGAAGGGAGTGTCCATCCGATGCGCGCCTGAGCGTTTGAGTCTGCAAAACTTTCCGACCGAACTACTGCTGGAGATCATCGCCTATTGTACTGTGTCCTCAGCAATACAGCTGTTGCAGGTCAGTGTTCCATAGACGACCCCCGAATACCTCCCCATGTCACCCAGACCTGACCTGTCACTCTGATAGACGCATAAAACCTGCTATGCTCTGAGAGAGAGCGTATCCTTCTGGATGTCCCTCGTCAATACTATTTCAAGGATCCGTCCGATTCCTATACTTCCCCAACCACCCTCTCTGGTCGATCTCCGCCAAGCTGTCATCGATACATATAAGCTGCATATCAAGTGGACCGTTCGACACGATGCCACTCCGAAACGCGTGCGGACCCTTCCAACTTGCGTGAATGATCCGGAAACCCGTGACTCAAGATTGCGGTCGTCTTGGGTGTTCATGCTTGATGACGGGATTCATGTCATGGTTTCTG
>Ga0307513_10004359_pt1 | contig 18907 bp, 16 predicted proteins | sample 15_EM_MG_FD_202174 | JGI IMG/M metagenome (GOLD analysis project Ga0307513, IMG submission 202174) | Populus trichocarpa ectomycorrhiza microbial communities from riparian zone in the Pacific Northwest, United States - 15_EM | ecosystem: Host-associated > Plants > Roots > Unclassified | place...
GTCCCGGTAGAGCAGGAACACCGGGGCGTTGACGGCCACCCAGGCCAGCACGGCCGTGCCCATCGCGGTGAACGCGGCCCGCAGCCGGGCGGACCGCAACGACAGCACCAGGATCGGCCCGAGGATGAACAGCGGCCACAGCTTCGCCGCTCCGCCGAGGCCGAGCAGGATCCCGGCCAGCGCTGGTCGTCGCTTGGCCCAGGCGTACATGCCGAACGCGGCCAGGCCGATGGCGAGGAAGTCCCAGTTGACCGTGGCCGTGACGAAGAGGATCGGCGACAACGCGAAGATCGCCGCGTCCCAGGGTCGGCGTCTGCGCAGCGCGAGGATCACCGCGGCGGTGGCCACGGCGAGCGCCGAGAGCACCAGGGCATTCGCGTTGTAGAACCACTGGCCCTGGTTGATCTCGGGGTGCTTCACGCCGTACGCGTGCACCGGCAGCCCGAGCGCGCCCATGAAGTAGCCGGTCACCACGGGATATTCGACGGCGTGGTCCTTGTAGGGCACCTGGCCCTCGTTGAGCCCCTCGGCGTAGTAGAGGGCTAGCACGTCGGTGTAGCAGAACCGCGTGTACTGGATGTTCTTCTGCCAGTCGCCGTCCTGGCAGGGCGACTTCTGCACCCAGTGCAGGGCGAGGGTGAGGCAGGTCAGCGCGAGGACGATCCGCGCCGCCGTCCAGAATCGCCGGGGCCGTTCGCCCGGGCGCACGGCATGATCGCCGAGCGGGCCGCCGATCGCCTCGGAGAGGCCGCGAACGAACCCGTCGGAGTTGGCGGGAAGGTCTGCTTGGCCGGTGTCCGGTGGCGGCTGCACGCTCATGCCAACGCATCTTGCCGCATCGCGCGCCGGAAGCCGACAGCGGATGCGAAAAGGAACGGCGCACGTCTCCGTGCGGGAGACGTGCGCCGGTTTCAGGGCAAGGCGGGGTTAACCCCCGCCATCCTGATCGTTGCCGTCGGTGCCGTCCGTCGGGGTCACCGTAGGCGCCGTGGTCGCGACGTTGTTGTTGCCGTTGTTGTTGTTCCCGTTGTTGTTGCCGTTGTTGTTGTTGCCGTTGTTGTCGTTGTTGCCGTTGTTGTTGTCCTGGCAGAAGATCTGAATCACGCAGTTCTGGTTGTTGTCCTGCGGCGTCTCCACCGGCAGTGCCTGGCCGTTGGCGAAGGAGCTGTTCGGGTTCCCGGTCTCGACCCTCGGCGGGAAGTCTTCCTTCTTCATGTCGAGCGCGGCCGCCGAGGCGTCGAGGAACTTCTTCCAGATCCTCGATGGCGTGCCCGCACCGAACATGTCCCGGCCGTTGGTTTCCTTCAGCTCGACCTTGTTGCCGGCACTGCCGACCCAGACCGTCGCGGCCAGTTGCGGGATACCGCCGACGAACCAGCAGTCGCCGCTGCCTTCCTTGTACTCCCACGTTCCGCTCTTGGCGATCGACTCGCGGCCGCCGTTGAGGTCGCGGTTGTCGTACGAGACGATCTTTGCCAGGACACCGTCGAGGTTGGCCATCTGGTCCTCGGCGAAGACCCGGTTGCCGGCCACCTTCTCGCTGTAGATCGTCTTCTTGGTGCCGGTTTCCGCGTCGACCTGCTTCACGGACTCGATGAAGTGCGCCGCGTGGTGGACGCCGCCGTTGACGACCGTCGCCACGCCCTCGGCGTGCTCCAGCGGAACGACGCGGTACTGACCGAAGGCGACCTCGTTGTCGAAGTTCTTCTCCCAGGTCGTGGCATTGCTATCGGCCAGGTCGATCATTTTGCCGTCGTCGTTGAACATGTGCTTGAGGCCCGCGGACACCGCGGCACTGATCACCTTGTCGCGGCCGATCTTGTCGGCGATCCAGTAGAACGGGAAGTTGTACGAGTGGATCGTCGCGGTCTCGAGGTCACAGGACTTGACCCCGCCGCCGTCCGAACAGACCGAGCCGGGGTCCGCGCCGGCGTTGCTGATCGCGGTGCCGTTCGGTCGCTTCAAGGTGCCGTCCCACCTCGTCTTGAAGGAGATGTCCTCCTTCAAGGCCGCGGCCAAGGTGTAGATCTTGGCGCTCGAGCCGGGCGACTGGCCACCGGTGATCTCGGTGCCGTCGCCGGACATATAGCCGGCGTAGTCCGTTCCGACGGGATTGTCACCGCCGTAATAGCCCAGCACTCGCCCGGTATTCGGATCGATGCCGATGACGGCGGCCTGGTAGCTCTTCGGCCGGCCGTGCATCGGTGATTCCTTGCTGCCGCGCGAGCCGGCCTCCTCGGCCGCCTTCTGCACTCCCGGGTCGATCGTCGTGGTGATGGTCAGACCACCCTTTTCGAACTCCGCCGAATCGATGTTCGCGGCGGCGAGCTCGGCCTTGACGTGCCGGATGATCATGCCGACCGGCTTGTCCGCGGCACACGTCTTGCACGTGTCGGCATTCCGCGGCTGCACCTTCGGATACTTCCGGGCGTCGTACTCGGCCTGGGAGATCCACTTCTCGTCGAGCATGTTCTTCATCGTGTATTCCCAGCGCGCCTTGGCGTCGACCGGGTTGTAGTTCGGGTCGTAGCCCTTGTGGGTCGCGGTGGGATACGGCTGCTTGATGATCGAGGCCAAAACCGCCGCCTCGTACGGGGTGATCGCGTTCTTGCTGCCCGCCGGCGTCAGGACCGACTTCTTGAAGTAGCCCTGGGCCGCCGCCTCGATGCCGTACCTGCCTTCACCGAGGTCGATGTAGTTCAGGTACATGCCCATGATCTGGTCTTTGTTGTACTTGGACTCCAGCTTGCGGGCGATGACCGCCTCACGCAGCTTGCGGTTGTAGCTGATGCCCTTGAGGTCGGCGGCGTGCCGCGCGTACTGCTGGGTGATCGTCGAGGCGCCCTGGGTGTCGCCGCCGGTGAAGTTGTTCCACGCGGCGCGGGCGATGCCCTTCATGTCGATGCCGTGGTGGTGGTAGAAGTTCTTGTCCTCAGCCGCGGCGACCGCGTGCTCCACCACTTCGTTGATCTTCTGCTCCGGCACGACGGTGCGGTTCTGCTCGCCGAGCTTGGCCAGCACGTTGCCGTCGGAGTCCAGGATCACGTTCGCCTGGTCCTCGCTGACCGGGTTCGGCGTGTCCACACCGTCGAAGAACCAGGTGCCGGCGACCACGCCGACACCGGCCAGGATCACCAGGACGGCCGCGGAGGCGGTGAGGATGTTGGCACGGCGGCGCTTCTTGGCCGCCTTCGCCAGGATCTTGCCGGCGCTGCCGCGGCGCGGGTTCGGATCGCCGCCCGGCGGGTCGCCGGGCCCGCCCATCCCGACGGCCGGCGAGACCGGGCGCACCGAGGCGCGGGCCGAGATGCCGCGGCTGCCATAGCCGGGACCGTCGTCGTTCGGGCGGCCGACCGACGCGGACCCGACCGACGCGCGGGCGCGAGCGGCACCCACCGCGCCGGTGCCGGCACCGACGGAAGCCCGACCGTTCGCGCCACCGACAGCGGCGGCACCCCGCGGCACAGCGCCACTGACGCTGGCGCGCCCGGCGGAACCCCGCCGATAGGCGTCCGGGCCGGGCCGTGGCTCGTCGTAGTCGTAGCGGGACAGGTCGTCGTCAGGCGCGGATGCAGAGGACGGCCCGGGCACTCGGGCCCGGGCACGCGCAGACTGCGGATCGCCGTACGAGTTCATTCGTCACACCTACCGGTCGCGGTGGCATACCAGGGAAGCCCTGGGGGGGCTTACGGAGATAGCGCCACAAGCTGACGTTCTGGGCTGCGTCCCCGCAGCCGCCCTGTCGGATGTCAGGAATGACCGAGTGCGGCGCTGGATGCCCGTGTCGGTCTGGGTCGTGTCAACGTTAGCGAGACAGGGCTCGCTCATCGGCGGCCCTCCCTGCGATGTGACGACGACCCTGTCTCGCGGTGGCGGCCCGAGGAGGACGCGGCTGCTGCCCCGCCCTGGTGCAGTTCGTCGGCATTGAGCGCGTCTCGACCGAGCAGATACTGCTCGGTGAGGTGATTCCATGCACAGGAGCGGCACACCTCCACGACGAACACCTGGAACTCACGCAACGTCATGGCCAGGACGGGTAGCTCGGCCAACTTACGGGCCTGCCCGGCGGACTGCTTGAGCTCGTCGCCATAGATGTAATGCACAAGAGTGAGATTGTCGCGGCGGCAGACCGGACAACGCTCGTCGGTGGGCTCGCCGTGGAACCGGGCAGCGTTTTTCAAGTAGGGCGAGGCATCACAGACCTCGAGGGTCCCGACCTTGCCTTCTTGCACGTCACGCAGCACTGCTCGCTTTTGTAGCGAGTAGTCGACGACCTGCCGCTGCGTGCGCATGGCGAAGAGAGTACGCGGTCGTCGTGGTAACGGCGACAGTCATCACACAGCGTGGCGTGCCGACTGCGCAGGAGTGCAACTCTTGCGACTCGGCGGGCACCGAACTACCGTTGCGATGTATCGGCCCGATACATCGAGGAGGTGGCCGAGTGCTCGAGTTGGCCATTCTCGGCCTGCTTCTCCAGGCCCCGATGCACGGATACGAGCTCCGCAAGGAGCTCGCCACAAAGCTGGGCACGATCCGGGCCGCGATCAGCTACGGCACGCTCTATCCGACGTTGAAGCGGCTGCACGCCGCCGGTTGGATCAGCGAGACCGTGCCCGACGACGCGGAGATTCCGCCGCTCACCAGCCGCCGCGGCCGGATCGTCTACAAGATCACCGCAGAGGGCAAGGAGCGCTTCGCCGAGTTGCTCGCCCAGGCGGGCCCGGAGACGTACGACGACGCCGGCTTCGGGGTGCACTTCGCCTTCTTCGCCCGGACCGACCGGGCGACCCGGCTGCGGATCCTCGAGGGTCGCCGCCGCCGGATCGAGGAGCGCCGAGAGGGCCTGCGGGACGTGCTCGCGCGGGCCACCGACCGGCTCGACGCCTACACCCTCGAGCTGCAACGCCATGGACTGGACGCCTGCGAGCGCGAGGTCCGCTGGCTGGAGGAGCTCATCACGAATGAGCGCTCCGGCCGATCGCCATCCTCCCCGGCCGAACCGGCCGTCGAGGCACCCCCCGAGAATCCGCGTCCGCACGAGGACCGGCCGTGATCAACAAGGAGGCAAACGCGATGGGCTCCGTCCGCGTCGCCATCGTTGGTGTGGGTAACTGCGCCTCGTCCCTGATCCAGGGCGTTGAGTACTACCGCAACGCCGACCCGACTGACCGCGTTCCGGGTCTCATGCACGTGACCTTCGGCGACTACCACGTTGGTGATGTGACATTCGTCGCAGCGTTCGATGTGGATGCCAAGAAGGTCGGCATGGACCTCGCCGAAGCAATCGTCGCCAGCGAGAACAACACGATCACGCTCTGCGACGTGCCGCCGACCGGCGTCACCGTCCAGCGTGGACCGACGTTCGACGGCCTGGGCCAGTACTACCGGGAGATCATCGACGAGTCGGCGGCCGAGCCGGTCGACGTGGTGCAGGCGCTGCGTGACGCCGAGGTCGATGTCGTCGTGTCGTACCTGCCGGTGGGCTCCGAGCAGGCGGACAAGTTCTACGCCCAGGCGGCGATCGATGCCGGCTGCGCGTTCGTCAACGCCCTGCCCGTCTTCATCGCCTCCGACCCGGTGTGGGCGCAGAAGTTCACCGACGCGGGCCTGCCGATCGTCGGCGACGACATCAAGAGCCAGGTGGGCGCCACGATCGTGCACCGGGCGCTGGCCAAGCTGTTCGAGGACCGCGGCGTCGAGCTGCTGCGTACGTACCAGCTCAACTTCGGCGGCAACATGGACTTCATGAACATGCTGGAGCGCACCCGGCTGGTCTCCAAGAAGATCTCGAAGACCCAGTCGGTGACCAGCCAGATCCCGCACGAGATGATCAAGAGTGACGTGCACATCGGCCCGTCGGACCACGTGCCGTGGCTGGACGACCGCAAGTGGGCCTACATCCGCCTGGAGGGCCGCTCGTTCGGCGACACCCCGCTGATGGCGGAGCTCAAGCTCGAGGTCTGGGACTCGCCGAACTCGGCCGGCGTGATCATCGACGCGGTGCGCGCCGCGAAGATAGCCAAGGACCGCGGCATCGGTGGCCCGATCCTCTCGGCCAGCTCGTACTTCATGAAGAGCCCGCCGGTGCAGTACAACGACCACGACGCGAAGGCCTCCGTCGAGGCGTTCATCAAGGGCGAGATCGAGCGCTGATTCCGTCGGCAGGGGGTCGGACCGACTGCGGTCCGGCCCCCTGTTGTGTTCTTCGTCACGACACCCTTCCGGGGCGCGGGCTCACCGATCGCCGGGCTCCCGGTGCGACTCCTCGCGCTTCGTGTCCTCCTCGCGAACCAGCGGAACCAGCTCCTCGCGATGACCTATGTGGTGATCGAGAGGAGATGGTCCACTCTTCACCGGCTCGCCGGGCTGATCGCCGGCTTCTTCTCCAGACTCGCGCGCAGACATAGAACGTTTGTAAGCCAGAGGGTAGTCACCGGTCAACCCCAAGATTGCTCGAGGGCAACCCTCGCCTCGAGCTCCAGCAGCCGCCGCTTGCGATCGAGCCCGCCGCCGAAGCCGACCATCTTTCCGCCCGCGCCGACCACCCGATGGCACGGCACCAGCACCGGGATCGGATTGTGGTTGCAGGCCGTGCCGACTGCCCGGGCCGCACCCGGATCGCCGAGCGCCGTGGCGATCGACCCGTACGTCCGCATCTCGCCGTAGGGAATCTTGGCGATCTCGCCCCAGACCGCGCGCTCGAAGTCGGACCCGCCGCGCAGTTCGACCGGCACCGTGAAGGTCAGCAGCTTGCCGGCGAAATAGTCGGCCAGCTCCGCGGCCACCGGGTGGGTGGCCGGCGGCCCGAGGCTCGACCCGAAGCGCACGCCGACCACGACCTCACCCTCGGTCTCGATCCCCAGGGGCCCGATCGGCGACTCGACGTGCATTCGCATGCCCCGATTGTGCGCCGGGGGTCTGACAATTCCGGCCGGCGCTCAGATGTGGCCCTGGTCGCGGGCCCACTTGAGCAGCTCCGCCTCGGCCTCGTCGCGGGGCAGCGGCCCTCGGTCCAGCCGCAGGTCCTTCAGATGACGCCAGGCCTGGCCCACGATCGGGCCGGGCGGGACGCCGAGCAGCTCCATGATCGCGTTGCCGTCGAGGTCGGGCCGGACCCGGGCGAGGTCCTCCTCGGCCTGCAGCCGGGCGATCCGTTCCTCCAGCGCGTCGTAATCGGCCGCCAGCGCCGCCGCCTTCCGGCGGTTGCGGGTCGTGCAGTCCGACCGGGTCAGCTTGTGCAGCCGGGCCAGCAGCGGGCCGGCGTCGGTGACGTAGCGGCGAACGGCCGAGTCGGTCCACTCGCCCCGGCCGTAGCCGTAGAAGCGCAGGTGCAGCGCGACCAGCTCGACGACGTCGGCGATGACGTCCTTGGGGTAGCGCAGCGCCCGCATCCGGGCCTTGGTCAGCCGCGCCCCGACCACCTCGTGGTGGTGGAAGCTGACCCGGCCGTCCCGGCCCACATCCTTGGTCGCCGGCTTGCCCACGTCGTGCATGAGCGCGGCCATCCGCAGCACGAAGTCGGGCCCGGAGGCGCCCTCGAGCCGGATCGCGTTGGCGACCACGATCAGGGTGTGCTCGTAGACGTCCTTGTGCTGGGCGTGCTCGTCGATCTCCAGCTTGAGGCCGGAGATCTCCGGAAGGAACCGGTCGGCCAGCCCGGTGTCGACGAGCAGCCGCAGGCCGACCACCGGATCCACGGCGCAGAGCAGCTTGGTGAACTCGTCGCGAATCCGTTCCGGGGTGATCCGGTCCAGATCGGCGGCCATGTCCCGCATCGCCGAAATAACCGATTCATCCACAGTGAACTGCAGCTTCGCGGCGAACCGGGCGGCCCGTAACATCCGAAGTGGATCATCGGAGAAGGACCGGGCCGGCGCGTCCGGCGTACGGATCATCCGGGTCGCGAGATCCGCCCGGCCGCCGTACGGGTCGGTGAAGACGTGCCCCGGCACGGACACCGCCATGGCGTTGATCGTGAAGTCCCGGCGGCGCAGGTCGTCCAGCAGATTCGTCCCGTACCGCACGACCGGGTTGCGGGTCACCCCGTCGTAGGCCTCCGCCCGGAAGGTCGTGATCTCGATCCGCAGGCCGTCCTTCTGCACCCCGATCGTGCCGAACTCGCGACCGGTCTCCCAGATCGCGTCCGCCCACCCCTTGACGACGTCGAGCGTCTGCTCGGGATGCGCGTCGGTGCAGAAGTCGAGATCGTCGCCGAGCCGGCCGAGCAGCGCGTCGCGCACGGACCCGCCCACGAGGTGTAACTCGTGGCCGGCGGCGGCGAAACGACCACCCAACTCGTCGGCGATCGGGGAGACGCGCATCAGCTCGGCGACGGCCTTGCGCTCGGCGGAATTCAGCTCAGACATGGGACGACCAGCGTATCGGTCGTGGCGGTCGGCGACGGCAGCGGGCAGGATGGGCGACGTGCCCGTTTCCGAGGCGCTGCGCCGCCTCAGCGAGGACCCGAAGTTCTGGTCGCTGCTGCTGGCCGGCGCGAGCGCTCCCGTCGAGGAAAAAGAACTCCGCATCGGCCTGCCGGTGACCGCGGGCTACGGCCTCGTGCTCGACATCGACCTGACCACCGGCGAGCAGGCGCTGGGCCTGCGCGAGCCGGCGAGCAGCGAGCCCGTCCAGCTGGGCTGGTCCGCACCGGGCCGGCCACATCCGGCGGCGCTGCGCTGGCACGAGCTCGATCTCTGCGCCCGGGTGATCGCGCTGGAGGATCCGACGCTGCCGCACCCGGGCCTGGTGGTCGCGCTGCTGGCGCCGTTCGCGCCGGTCACGGCCGACGACGACGGGCCCGCGGTGGCGGCGATCAGGCAGGCGGCATACCGGTCGCTGCGCCGGGAGGTGCCGCCGCCCACGCCCGGCGGGCCCGAGCAGGCGCCGCTGCCGCTCTTCGCCGGCGACGACTGGTGGCCGGCGCCGGCGGGCGAGTCGCCGTGGGTGCTCGACGAGGCCGCGATCGCGGCCTACACCATCCCGGCCCAGGTGCATCTCGAGGTCCGCACGGGCTCGCGCTTCCCGCGCCAAGGTCTGGCCGAGCTCGTACGCCGAGCGGCGGAGCGCCTGACCCGGCAGCGCGAGGAGCTCTGTTACGCCGAGGCCCGGCCGCTCGCCGAGCACATCGCCGCCACGGGTGACCTGCGCCCGGTTCCGCAACTGCTCGGCACCCTGACCGAGGCGGGCTGCGACCATCCGACGGTGCTGGACGCGCTGAGCGAGCCGCTGGAGCCGCTGGAGGCCTGCTGGATGGTGGAGACGTTGGCCGGCGCGGCGCCCGGCACCCTCCTGCGCCACCTCGTATGACGACTCCCCTTATGGTGGCGGGTGTGTGCGTACCCCTCGGGAGGCTTGGGTGAGCGGCGGCGGCCTGTACCGGAGCGCGCACGCCGCGCGCGACGGTGATCTGCCGGCATCCGACGACGGCGTGCCCGTGATCTCGGTCGACGACCAGCTCCCGGGCGTGGCCGCGACCGAATACCAGGCCCTCCCACCGGCCGAGTTCCCGCCGCCGGATCCGGCCGAGTTCCCGCCCGCGGGACCGCTCGGTGATCCACCTGCGGGCCCGGCCGACGGTTCGCTGAGCGGATCGGCGGGCGGTTCGCTCCCGGGCCCGGCTGACGGCTCGGCGGGGACGGCCGACGTTCCGCCCGATGAGCCGGCCGACGCCGGTTCCGGCGGGACGGCCGGCAACAGCGCGATCATGGCAGCTGGCAGCCTGGTCAGCCGGCTGGTCGGGTTCGTCCGCAACGCGCTGATCGGGATGACGCTGGGCGCGGGCATCGGCGACGCGTACACCAGCGCGCAGTTCCTGCCCGGACAGATCTACGAGCTGCTGCTCGGCGGCATCCTCTCCAGCGTGTTGATCCCGCTGCTGGTGCGGCGGCGCAAGGCCGACCCGGACCGCGGTCAGGCGTACACGCAGAAGCTGTTGACCTTTGCGGTTGTCGCCCTGGGCATCGCGACCTTGCTGGTGGTGGCCGCGGCCCCGGTGATCACGGCGATCCAGTCGGGCAGCGGCACATCGGCGCAGTACCGGAATCTGGTCACGGCGTTCGCCTATCTGATCCTGCCGATCATCTTCTTCACCGGCCTGTCCGCGCTGATCGGCGCGGTGCTGAACGTACGCGGGCATTTCGCCGCGCCCACCTGGGCGCCGATCCTGAACAACCTCGTGGTGATCGCGACCTGCGGGGTGTTCATCGGCGTCTTCGGCACCACCAAGGGCTTCACGCCGGCCGACATGACTCCCGGCCGGATCGCGTTGATCGGCGGCGGCACGCTGCTCGGCATGATCGTGCAGGCCGCGGGCCTGCTGCCGGCGCTGCGCAAGGTCGGCTTCGCGTGGAAGTGGAGCTGGGACCCGCGCGCGCTGGGGATGCGCGAGATCGGCAAGCTGGCCGGCTGGATGCTCTGCTTCGTCGCCAGCAACCAGATCGCCGTCTTCGTGGTGGTGAACCTGCTCAACCGGGTCGGCGAGGGCGGCCGCAACGCCAGCGTGCTCGCGTTCAACAACGTCTACCTGTTGACGATGATGGCGCACGGCATCATCGGCGTCTCGGTGATGACCGCGCTGCTGCCGAAGATGAGCGCCGCCGCGGCCGACGGGCGCTACGCCGAGCTGAGCGCCGACCTCAACCGCGGCATCCGGCTCACCGCGGCCGCCCAGGCCCCGATCGCCGCCGTCTACGCGGTGCTCGGCGCGGCCATCTCGGTCACCCTGTTCCAGGGCGGCGCCTTCGGCCCCCGGCAGGCCTTCGAGCAGGGTGTCGTGCTGGCGGTGGCCGCCCTCACGGTCACGCCGCTGTCGGTCAGCTACATGTGCACCTACGCCTTCTACTCTCTGCAGGGCAACAAGACGGCCGCGCTGATCAACCTGCCCGTTGTTGCTATCCGGATCGGCCTCTACGTGCTGTTCTTCGCGGTGCTAGCGGACCGGCTGGTGGCGGCGGGCATGACGGCCGCCAACGCGATCTCCTATGTCTCTTCCGCGCTCATCTCGCTCTTCGTGCTTCGCCGCCGGATCGGCCGGCTCAATCTCGGGGCGGTCGCCCGGGCGCTCGGCAAGGTCCTCGTCGCCGCGCTCGTCGCGGCCGGCATCGGCCTGCTCGTGGTGCGGCTGCTGCCCGGCGGGGGCGAACCGACGCGAATCGAGGCAATTGTGCAGCTTCTAGTCGGCGGCACGGTGATCTTCATGGCCTACATCGGGGCGGCGACCGTGCTGCGCGTGCACGAGGTCGGCCAGGTCGTCGCGATGGTTCGCCGCAAACTCGGGCGCTGAAAATGTGTATTACCTGTGGATAACACGCTGACCAGCTGGTTTTGGCGCGCCGTTCGGGGGAAAGAGGCCCGGCGACCTGGTCGAACGTCCAGCCGCGCCGGGGGGACGACCTGTGGGACCTTGGCCTCGTACGGGTATGGTCAGTGGCGACATCGCGCGATGCACCGAGGGAGGACTGGTGACCCAGGTCGGCGAAGGCCACGAGACCGCGGCCGATGAGGCCGGGCCGGTCATGACCTTCGGTGCACCCACCGTCGGTGAGATCCTGGCCGAGCGTTACCAGCTCGAGGCGCACGTCAACAATGACAGCGCCGGCCGGCAGGTCTGGCGTGGCATCGACGTGATCCTGCGGCGCCCCGTCGCGGTCGTGCTCCGGCACCCGGGCGGCGACTCGGCGAAAGAGATGCTGCAGGCCGCGGTCGACGCGAGCCGGGTCATCCACCCCAACCTGGTCGGCGTCTACGACGCGATCGACGAGGGCGAGCGGGCATATGTGGTCCGCGAGTGGGTCGAGGGCGAGGCGCTGCGCGAGTTGGTCTCCGCCGAGGGTCCGCTGGATCCGGCGCGCGCCACCGCGATCGCGCATTCCATCGCCGACGCGCTGGCGGCCGTGCACGCCACCGGCATGGTGCACGGCAACGTGCACCCGGGCACGACCCTGATCGGCGACGACGGCCGGGTCGTGCTGGCCGACGCCCGCGCCGATTCGGCCGACAGCCGCGAGAGCGATGTCCGCGCCGTCGGCGGGCTGCTTTATTACGCGATGACCGCGCACTGGCCGCACACCGAGATCGCGCCCTCCACGCTGCCCGACGCCAACCGCGACGCGACCGGCAACATCGCGGCGCCCCGGCAGATCCGCGCGGGCGTCCCGGCCTACCTCGACGACCTGACGATGGACCTGCTCGACACGCGGGTCGCCACGCCCGAGGCCGACGCGCTCACCGCCGAGCTGGCCCGCCTCGACTCGGCCGACGAGGAATACGAGGACGTCGGGCCGCTGCGGTTCACCCAGGGCACGTCCGCCGAGCCGGTGCGCAGTACCCGCAAGATCGTGGTCGGGGTCGCCGCGCTCGTGGTGATCGCGATCATCGGCCTGGTCTTCGGCATCAACGCGATCGGCAACTCGAACGACAATCCGGCCAAGGTCACTCAGAACGGCAACGCGCCGACCGGGACGACCGGCAACACCGGCTCCAACGGTGCCAACAACGGCGACGACACCACCGCGGGCACGCCGCAGAAGATCCCACTGTCGGCCGACAACGTCCGCATCGTCGACCCCCCGCCCGGTGACCGTTCGGACACCGGGGAGGCGGCTAAGACGGTCGACTCCGACAAGCAGTCGGCCTGGGACACCCAGGGCTTCAAGAGCGCCAAGTTCGGCAACCTCAAGGCCGGTATGGGCGTCCTGATCGACCTGAAGACGCCGCGCACGGTCAGCGACGTGCGGGTCGAGGTCTCGTCGCCCGGCGTGGTGATGGAGATCCGCACCGGCACGACCGACCCGGGCGACAACTCGAACGGCGACAAGAAGATCGTCGAGACGTACAAGCCGCTGACCACCGACGGCCCGACCAAGGCCGACGGGACGACCGTGGTCTTCACCGAGGGCTTCGACGAAAACGTCAAATACCAGTACATCCTGGTGTGGCTGACCGAGTTGCCGCTCGGCGACGACGGCCGCTACCGGATCAGCGTGCCGAACATCGAGGTCGACGGATCCTGACCGGACCCAGTGACCGGCCCGCATGACGTAGGCACCCTCGGCTAGATTGCTCTTCGTGACTTCCGGCGGCTCGCCCAGCGACGCCGGCGCGGGCCAGCCCACGCCGAGCGATGCCGAGCTGCTGCGCGCGCATGTCGACGGCGACCCGGCGGCGTTCGCCGAATTGGTGCGCCGGCACCGGGACCGGCTCTGGGCCCTCGCGGTGCGCACGATCGGCGACCGCGAGGAGGCCGCCGACGCCATCCAGGACGCGCTGCTCTCGGCGCATCGGGCCGCGGCCCGGTTCCGTGGCGACTCGGCGGTCACCACCTGGTTGCATCGCATCGTGGTGAACGCCTGCCTGGATCGGATGCGCCGCCGGCAGGCCCACCCGACCGTGCCGCTGCCCGACGGGCAGCACTCCGACGACGGACCGCACGGGCGGGAGCCGGCCGCGCCGGTGCAGGATCACGACACCGCGCTGGTGGTCCGGGAGGCGCTGGCCGGCCTGCCCGTGGAGCAGCGCGCGGCGATCGTCCTGGTCGACGTCCAGGGCTACGCGGTGGCCGAGGCGGCCGAGATCCTGGGCGTGGCCGAGGGCACCATCAAGAGCCGGTGCGCCCGCGGCCGGGCCCGGATGGCTCTCTCGCTGGGCCACCTTCGGCCTGACCGCACGGCCCGGCCCGGTACCACGCCGGACGGGAGAGACCAGGGTCACGGGAACCCGGGGACGACCGGCCGCGTCCCATTGGGGTCCGCGCCGTCCGAGGGGAGGGAACGCCCGTGACCGGGGCCGACTTCACCGGGGTCGACATCGACCTGCTGGCCGACTACGTCGGCGGCGCCCTGGAGGGCACTCCGGACGCGGCGCGGGTGGCCGCGCTGATCGTGGACGACCCCGCTTGGCGGGACGCGCACGCGCTGCTCAGCGACGGGATGGCCGAGGTCGGCGACGCGCTGAACGCCTGGGGCGAGGTGCCGGAGCCGATGCCCGCGGAGGTCGCGGCGCAGCTGGAGGAGGCCTTCGCCGGGACGGGTGACGTGGCTCCTGCTTCGCCTGGGCGGCACTTGACCGTCGTACGAGAAACCGGTGTTGATCGAGAAACGGCCCGGCGGCCGCAACCTCGCCGGCGCGTGCTGCGCTGGGGCGCACAGATCGCCGCAGCCGCCGCGGTGCTGGCATGTGCGGGCGTCGGCCTCAACTACATCAAGAGCAGCACCTCTGCCACGGACAGTGCGTCGTCCAGTTCCGCCGGGTCCGGAGTGGCCGCGCAGGCTGCGGAGGGTTCCGCCAGCATGCCCGGCGCCAGCGAGATCACCAACAGCGGCACCGACTACAGTCGCAGCAGCCTCGCCGCGGCGCCGAGCGCGGCACTGCTCGCTCCGGACAGCACCGAGGGTTCCGGCGCGCCTCGCGTGGAGTCCAGCCCCGCCGCGCCGACCCCCCGCGCCACGGCAAACTCCAGCAGCAAAGAATTCGCGGATCCGCTGGCCCGGCTCCGGCCGCAGGTCGCGCTGCGAGCCTGCCTCGACGCGATCGCCGCGGCGAACGGCGCCGGCCCGATCACGGTGCAGACCGTCGACTACGCCCGCTACTACGGTAAGCCCGCCCTGATCGTGCGCTTCACGGCCGGAAACGGCTCATGGGCCTGGGCCAGCGGCGCCGACTGCGGCCTGACCAGTGTCGACGCCAGCACCCGCGCCTCGGTACAGGTAGGCTGAATTTCCCCCGCGCGACCTTGGCTGCGTGACCTCAACCACGCGCCGGCCCCGCGGGAATGGCACGTCCTTACCATGGCGTTTTAGCGTGCGGAGTCTCCGGTGCGACCGGGGAGACAGACTGAGGAGTCGGCAGTGGACGAGGTCCGAAACCTGATCATCATCGGCTCGGGACCGTCCGGTTACACCGCGGCGCTTTACGCGGCCCGGGCCAACCTCAAGCCGCTGGTCATCGAGGGCGTGCAGTCCGGTGGCGCGCTGATGACCACCACCGAGGTGGAAAACTTCCCCGGCCACCCCGACGGCATCATGGGCCCCGAGCTGATGGACAACATGCGCAAGCAGGCCGAGCGCTTCGGCGCCGAGTTCATCACCGACGACGTGACCCGGGTCGACTTCGGCGAGCGGCCCACCGAGGCCGGCGCCGAGGGCCTCAAGACCGTGTACGTCGGCGAGACCGAATACTTCGCCCGCGCCGTCATCCTGTCCACCGGCTCCGCCTGGCGCCCGATCGGCATCCCGGGGGAGCAGGAACTGCTCGGCCACGGCGTCTCGTCCTGTGCCACCTGTGACGGCTTCTTCTTCCGCAACCAGCACATCATCGTGGTCGGCGGCGGCGACTCGGCGATGGAGGAGGCGACGTTCCTCACCCGCTTCGCCGAGACCGTGACGATCGTGCACCGCCGCGACAGCTTCCGGGCCAGCAAGGTCATGCAGGTCCGCGCGCTGACCAACCCGAAGATCAAGGTCGAGTGGAACAGCGTGGTCGAGGAGATCCTCGGCGACGACGGCAAGGTCGTCGCCGCCCGGCTACGCAACGTGCAGTCCGGCGAGACCAAGGTCCTCGACGTCACCGGCGTCTTCGTCGCGATCGGCCACGACCCGCGCAGCGAGTTGTTCAAGGGCCAGATCGCCCTGGACGACGAGGGCTACGTGAAGGTCGACGCGCCGAGCACCCGCACCAACGTCACGGGCGTGTTCGCCGCCGGTGACCTCGTGGACCACACCTACCGGCAGGCCATCACCGCCGCCGGCACCGGCTGCGCCGCAGCGCTGGACGCCGAGCGCTTCATCGCCTCATTCATCGAGCTGTAACGAGTCATCCAACTTCCCGGAGGTCCCCATTGGGAGCAACCAAGGCCGTCACTGACGCCACGTTCGTCAGCGACGTTCTGCAGTCCGACAAGCCCGTCCTGGTGGACTTCTGGGCGGAGTGGTGCGCCCCTTGCCGCAAGGTGGAGCCGCTGCTCGCCGAGATCGCCACGGAGATGGGCGACAAGGTGCAGATCGTCAAGATAAACATCGACGAGAACCCCGAGACCGCCCGCGCGTACCGGGTGATGTCGGTGCCGACCCTGACCATGTTCAAGGGCGGCGAGCCGGTCAATTCGGTGGCCGGCGCCAAGCCCAAGGGCGCCCTGATCAGCCTGATCGAGTCCGCGTTCTGATTTCTTCCGGCCCGCCCCGCCCTCTGCGATTGAGGGCAGGGCGGGCTTTTCGTACGTCCGGCCCGGCACGTTTGGCTGACGGTCCGCGCGGGTATCGCCGCGTTCGCGTGATCGGTATCCCTCGTGATCGTGATTCGACGCACGGAGCACTCATCGACGTCCGGCCGCGCCTGACACTGGGGGGTACGCTCCGGAGGTTGTCTTCCCTTTCCCTCAGTCGTTAGGAGCCACGCGTGCGTGCGATCCGACGTGGAGACACCGGTCCGGCTGTTCTCGAAATTCGGTCGATTCTGGTCGGGCTCGAGTTGCTTGCCGCCGGGCCGTCTGCTGGCTCCGCTGCCGGGGTCGCTCTTGACTCCGCTAGCGCGTCTGCTGGCCCACTCGCAGACGCCGCTGCTGGCCCGTCCCTAGGCGCTGCTGGCCCGTCCTTAGACGCTGCTGGCCCGTTTGCAGATGCTGTTGCTGGCCCGTCTTTCGGTGCCTCAGGCGGCCCGTCCATGAACGGCGCGGCCGATCACGCCCTTTCGTCCATTTCGGATTTGTCGGACTCGGTGTTTGACGAGGCGACCGAGACGGCGGTCCGCGCGTTTCAGCAGAGCCGCGGGATCGGCATCGACGGCATCGTGGGCGCCGAGACGTGGCAGGCCCTCGACGGCGCCCGGTGGAAGCTCGGCGCCCGCACCCTCTACCACTCGGTGCCCGACGCGCTCGTCGGCGAGGACGTCCGCACGCTGCAGGAGCGGCTGCTGGAGATGGGCTACGACACCGGCCGCGCCGACGCCATCTACGGCGCCCGCACGGCCCGCGCGGTCGCCCAGTTCCAGCGCGAGGTCGGCCTGGCGCCCGACGGCTCGTGCGGCCCGCAGACCATGAAGGCGCTGCGCCGGCTCGGCCGCAAGGTCGTCGGTGGGCGGCCGCAATGGCTGCGTGAGGCCGAGGCGTTCCGCCAGTCGGGGCCGAACCTGGTCGGCAAGACCATCGTGATCGACCCGGGCCACGGCGGCGGGGACGACCTCGGCGTGGTCGTGCCCGAGGGCCCGCTGCGCTGGACCGAGGCCGACCTGGTGTTCGACTTGGCGGCCCGGCTCGAGGGCCGGCTCACCGCGGCCGGGATGCGGGTGCACCTGACCCGCGGGCCCGCGCCGGCCGAGCCGATGACCGGTGCCCAGCGCGCCGAGCTGGCCAACAGCCTCAGCGCCGACCTGCTGATCTCGCTGCACCTGGACGGCCACGACAACCCGGAGGCCGAGGGCGTGGCGACCTACCACTACGGCACCGGCAACGGTCTCACCTCCACGGTGGGCGAGCGGCTCGCCAACCTGGCGCAGCGCGAGATCGCGGTACGGACCGGAATGCAGGACTGCCGGATCCACGCGAAGACTTGGGAGCTGCTGCGGCTGACCCGGATGCCGGCGGTCCGGGTGGACGTGGGCTATTTGACGTCGCCGGTCGACCGGGAGCGGCTGGTCAACCCGCTCTTCCGCGAGCAGGTGGTCGAGGCGCTCCTGGCTGCCGTGCAGCGGATGTACTTCCCGGTGGAGAACGACGTGCCGACCGGCTCGATCGACGTCCGCCAGCTGCGCCTCACCTTGGCTGCCCGGCAGTCCTAGCGCACGCCCGCGCCCTGCGGCCGGCAGGCCAAGCGCGCTTGCCCGCGCCCTGCCGCCCGGCAGTCCAAGCGCGTGCCCGGCGGCTCTAGCCACACCCCGTGCCGTGTGGCTCGGTTGGTGTCAGCTGGTGATCGAGGTGTTTGCGGCGGCCGGGCGGACCGGGCGGAGCAGCGTGTCGGGGCTCATCGAGCCGAGCAGCTTCTCCAGCGCGTACTCGACGTCGGACTTCCAGGACAGCGCCGTGCGTAGCTCGAGGCGAAGCCGGGGATAGCGCGGATGCGGCCGAACGGTCTTGAAGCCCACCGACAAGAAGAAGTCCACCGGCGCGACACAGCCGTCGGCGCCCTCGCCCGCCTCGCCGAACTTCGCGTCGCCGAATGCCTCGATCGCCTTCACGCCCCGCTTCGTCAGGTCACGGGCGACGCCCTGGACGAGCATCCGGCCCAGGCCCCCGCCGGCGAACGCCATCACGACGTGCGCGGTCATCAGCAGCGCGGCGTCGGCCGAAACGGGGGAGGTGGGGAAGGCCATTGACCGCGGCACGTAGGCCGGCGGGGCGTACATGACGAAGCCGGCCGGCATGCCGTCCACGTACGCCAGCTTGCCGCACGATCCCCACTCCAGCAGCGTCTGTGACACCCAGGCCTCTTTTTCGAGACCGGGATCACCCGACGCGCAGGCGCGCTCCGCGGACACGGGATCGAGCTCCCAATACACGCATTGCCGGCACGGCCGGGCAAGGTCCTCGAGCGTGTCGAGCGTCAGGTTGACCAGGCGTCGCGACATGGGCGGAACCCCTCATCATTGCGGAGTAACCGGACGTCGAAGCACGGTCCTGTGCACATGCTCGTCCGCGCCCCCGAGCGATCCTACCGCCCACACCCGCTTGATCGCGCTTTTATCCCCAGGCTGGGGACGGTGGGGGCCCACTAACATGAAGCCACTGTTGCCGATAGCTGTGAGGTGAGCCGCATGACCGGAACGACCCAAGACGACTACACGGATCGCTATGCGCGGCGGGTCCGGGGGATGACGACCTCCGAGATCCGCGCGCTGTTCGCCGTCGCCAGCCGGCCCGAGGTGGTGTCGCTGGCCGGCGGCTCGCCGTACATTGCGGCGCTGCCGTTGGACGCGGTCG
>Ga0307513_10004360_pt1 | contig 18905 bp, 10 predicted proteins | sample 15_EM_MG_FD_202174 | JGI IMG/M metagenome (GOLD analysis project Ga0307513, IMG submission 202174) | Populus trichocarpa ectomycorrhiza microbial communities from riparian zone in the Pacific Northwest, United States - 15_EM | ecosystem: Host-associated > Plants > Roots > Unclassified | place...
CGTCGGAAGGGCGCTGGCCGCGTCTGGGGTCGACCATGTGTTCGGCGTGGTCGGCTCGGGCAACTTCCATGTCACCAACGCCCTGGTGGCGGCGGGCGCGCGGTTCGTCGCCGCACGGCACGAGGGCGGCGCGGCGACGATGGCCGACGCGTACGCGCGCATGGGCGGCACGGTCGCTGTGCTGAGCGTGCACCAGGGGCCCGGACTGACGAACGCCGTCACCGGCATCACCGAGGCCGCCAAGAGCCGCACCCCGCTGCTCGTCCTGGCGGCCGAGGTCACCGAGCCGAAGTCCAACTTCTACGTCGACCAGGAGGCCCTCGCCCGGGCGGTGGGCGCGGTCACCGCGCGGGTCGCCTCGGCCGAGGACGCCGTCGACGTGACCTGCGGCGCCGTCCGGCGCGCCCTGCACGAACGGCGCACGGTCCTGCTCAACCTGCCGCTCCAGGTACAGAGCCTGGACGTCCCGGACGGGGCGGTTGACCAGGTCGCGCCACCATCCGAACGGCAGCCGGTCGTACCGTCGGCGGCCGACGTGACCGCGCTGGCCGACCTGCTCGGGCGTGCCCGACGCCCGGTCTTCGTCGCCGGCCGGGGAGCACGCGGGACCGGTGCCCGGGACGCCCTCCTGGACCTCGCCGAACGCCACGGCGCACTGCTCGCCACCTCGGCCGTCGCCCGCGGCCTCTTCCACGGCAGCCCCTGGTCGCTCGACGTCTCCGGAGGCTTCGCGTCACCTCTCGCCGCCGAACTGATCCAGGGCGCCGACCTGATCGTGGGCTGGGGCTGCGCCCTCAACATGTGGACCATGCGGCACGGCGCCCTGATCGGGCCCGAGGCGACAGTCGTCCAGGTCGACGACGAGACGTCGGCACTCGGCGCCCACCGGGAGGTACGGCTCGGCGTCACCGGCGACGTCGAACTCACGGCGCGGCGCGTGCTCGACGCGGGAGGTGACGGACGGCAGGGCTACCGCACGGGCGAGGTCGGCGAGGCGATCGCCGCCCGGGTGCGGATGCGGGACGTGCCGTACGAGGACGAGGGCGGCCGGGAGCGGATCGACCCGCGCACACTCAGCATCGCCCTCGACGACCTCCTCCCCGCCGAGCGGGTCATCGGCGTCGACTCGGGCAACTTCATGGGCTACCCGAGCGCGTATCTGTCGGTGCCGGACCAGCACGGCTTCTGCTTCACCCAGGCGTTCCAGTCGATCGGGCTGGGGCTGGCGACCACGATCGGCGCGGCGCTCGCCCGGCCGGACCGGCTCCCGGTGGCCGCGCTCGGGGACGGCGGCGCACTGATGGGCGCCGCCGACCTCGACACGGTACGGCGGCTCGGGCTGCCCATGGTGGTCGTCGTCTACAACGACGACGCGTACGGCGCGGAGGTCCACCACTTCGGGCCCGACGGGCACCCGCTCGACACGGTCACCTTCCCGCCGACGGACATCGCCGCCGTCGCCCGGGGCTACGGCTTCGAGGCGGTCACCGTACGCGCGCCGGCCGACCTGAAGGCCGTACAGGACTGGGTGGCGGGACCGCGCTCCGCGCCGCTGCTCATCGACGCCAAGGTGACGCGCGAGCACGGGTCGTGGTGGCTGGAGGAGGCGTTCAGGGGTCACTGAGCCCCGCCGACCGCGACGGAGTCCTGCCGAGCCATCAGAACCGACCATCTGAACTCGACCATCAGAACCGACCATCAGGATCGAACAGAGTCCGACAAGATTATTGCTTCGGCTGTGTTCGAAGTCCTAGGGTGAGGCTGGCTCGGCAGCTCCCACTGTCACCAGCAGTTGTGTGCTGACCCCATGTCAACTCCCGCACCGCCCAGGTGGGTTGAGCCGCCACCGATGACCACAGCGCTGCCGGATTCCGGGTCGGATTGTCAACAGGAACGAACAGGATCTGACGCTCCCTCAGTCCGTGCGGCGCACTGTCTGTCGTACCGAGGAAGGTCACGGTCATGCCGCACCCCCACGACTTCGCCGTCAGCCGCCGCCGTCTTCTGGAGGGAGGGGCCGCCGTCCTCGGCGCGCTCGCCCTGTCCGGAGCGACCACCGCCCAACGGGCCGTCGCGGCGGACGTCACCCCCGAGTGGAACGGCCACATCGACGTCTTCCGCCTCGGCACCGAGCCTCCGCACACCACGCTGATGCCGTACGCGACCGTCGCCCAGGCCCTCGCCGCCGACCGCACCCGTTCCCCGTACCGGCTGACCCTCGACGGCACCTGGAAGTTCGCGTACGTCGACCGCCCCGACGACCGGGCCGCCGACTTCTACCGCACCGATGTCGACGACAGCGCCTGGGACACCATCCCTGTGCCCTCCGCCTGGCAACTGCACGGGTACGACAGCCCGATCTACATCAACAGCGACTACCCGTGGTGGGGTCCCAACGGCCGGGGCGAGGACGCGCAGCCGCCCGCCGCCCCGACCCGCCACAACCCCGTGGGCCAGTACCGGCGCACCTTCACGCTCCCGCGCGACTGGTCGGGACGCCGGACGTTCCTCCACTTCGAGGGCGTCAAGTCCGCCCACTACGTGTGGATCAACGGGCAGTTGGTCGGCTACCACGAGGACTCCTACGACCCCTCCGAGTACGACATCACCCCGCACCTGAAGCCCGGCACCAACCAGATCGCCGTGGAGGTCTACCGCTACTCGGACGGCGACTGGCTGGAGGACCAGGACATGATCCGGCTGAGCGGCATCTTCCGCTCGGTCTACCTGTACTCGACGCCCGCCGTGCGGCTGCGCGACTTCCGCCTCGACACTCCGCTCAGCGACGACTACACGGCGGCGGAGCTGTCGGTCACCGCCAGCGTGCGGGACTACGGTGGCCAGGGCGCCGGCCAGTACTCCGTCGAGACCCAGCTGTACGACGCGGGCGGGCACCCGGTCTGGTCGCGTCCGCTGCACCAGTCCGTCGCGCTCGGCGCCGGCGAGGAGACGTCAGTGCAGGCCGCGAAGGCCGTACCCGCGCCGCGTCTGTGGTCCGCCGAACACCCCAACCTCTACACGGCAGTTCTGCGGTTGCGTGACCCGGCCGGCAAGGTGATCGAGACTCTCTCCCACCGGGTCGGCCTGCGCGAGTTCGCCCTCAAGGACGGGCTGATGCGTATCAACGGCAAGCCGGTCTCCTTCCGGGGCACCAACCGGCACGAGATGCACCCCGTGCACGGCTCGGCCCTCACCCGCGCGGACATGGTCGAGGACATCGGCATCATCAAACGGCTGAACATCAACACCGTCCGCACCTCGCACTACCCCAACAATCCGCTGTGGCTCGAACTCGCCGACGAGTACGGTCTGTACCTCGTCGACGAGACCAACCTCGAAACCCACGGCATCCGGGGCGAGTACCCCGGCAACCACGCCGAGTGGACCACCGCGTGCGTGGCCCGCGCCCAGAACATGGTCCACCGCGACAAGAACCACGCCTCGGTCGTCATCTGGTCGCTCGGCAACGAGGCGGGCGGCGGCACCACCTTCAACGCCATGTACGACTGGATCCACTCCTACGACACCACCCGGATCATCCAGTACGAGGGTGACGACCGCCCAGGGATCAGCGACATCCGCTCCGAGATGTACGACAGTCCGGCGCGTGTCGAGCAGCGGGCCAAGGACACCGCCGACACCCGGCCGTACGTGATGATCGAGTACTCCCACGGCATGGGGAACTCCAACGGGAACTTCAAGAAGTACTGGGACCTCGTCCGCCGCTACCCCGTGCTCCAGGGCGGCTGGATCTGGGACTTCGTCGACCAGGCCCTCGCCTGGCCCACCCCGACGCGCAAGCTGTTCACCGAGTCCGGGCCCGCCGCGCTCGGGGGCGAGATCGTCGCCGGTGGCGGCACCTTCACCCGCGACGAGGGCGTCTCCGGCGGGACCGTCTTCGCGCGCGACACGAGCCTCGACCTCACCGGCTCCCTGACGCTGGAGGCGTGGATCACCCCGCACGTCCTCGGCTACCACCAGCCCGTCATCGCCAAGGGCGACACCCAGTACGCCCTCAAGCAGTCGGACAGCGGCCTGGAGTTCTTCATCTACGGCGGCGGCCAGTGGATCAGCGCCTACTGGGCGCTGCCCGACGACTGGACCGGCACCGAGCACCACATCGCCGGTGTCTTCGACGCCACGACGGGCACCCTGACCCTCTACGCCGACGGCGTCGCGCGAGCCACCCGCACCACCACCCGGCGCCCCGACGTCAACACCGCGCCCCTGGCCCTGGCCACCGACGTCGACAACCCCACCCGGGAGTTCAGCGGCACCATCCGCCGGGCCCGCGTCTACGACCGTGCCCTGAGCGCCACCGAACTGGCCTCCGACAGCCGGGGCCCCGGCGACGACGGGGTGCGGTTCTGGTTCGACGCGGCCACCGTCGGCCTCACCGAGAAACGGCCCCGCGACAAGACGTTCTACGCGTACGGCGGTGACTGGGGCGACAATCCCAACGACGGGGCCTTCTCCGGCGACGGCATCGTCACCGCCGACCGCGGCCTCACCGGCAAGTCGGCCGAGGTCAAGCGGATCTACCAGGCGGTGCAGGCCACCTCGGGGTCGGTGCCGGGTGCCGTCACCCTCACCAACGAGTACCTGTTCACCAACCTGCGGGAATTCGACGGGCGTTGGGAGCTGGTGAGGGACGGAAGGGTTGTGCAGCGCGGCAAGTTGAGCCGCAGTCAGTTGGACGTGCCCCCGCTGTCCGCGAAGGACATCACGGTGCTGCTGACGCTGCCGAGCAACCCCGTACCGGGCGCCGAGTACTTCCTCCAACTGTCGTTCACCACAAGGGAGTCCACGAAGTGGGCCAAGGCCGGCTTCGAGGTGGCCCGGCAGCAACTCCCCGTAGACGCAGGCAGTCCCGCCGTCACGCCCGTACCCCTGGACAGCGTCCCGGTGCTCAGCCACGAGGACGGCGACGCGTCGGTCACCGTCAAGGGCAAGGGATTCTCGGTCACCGTCGACAAGAAGAGCGGCGCCATCACCTCGTACAAGGCGGGCAGCGCCCAGCTGATCGCCTCCGGGCCCGTCCCCAACTTCTGGCGGGCGCCCACCGACAACGACCGGGGCAACGGCCAGCACATCCGCAACCAGACCTGGCGCGACGCGGGCGCGCTGCGCACGGTCACCGGCGTCACCGTCCGCGCCCTGCGCGACCGGGCCGTCGAGATCACGGTCGCCGGCACCGTGCCCACGACGACGGCATCGACGTACACCACCACCTACACCGTCTTCGGCAACGGCGAGATCAAGGTCGACAACACCCTGCACCCGGGGGCGAGTTCACTGCCGTACATCCCGGAGGTCGGTACCCTGCTGCTCCTGCCCGGGCGGCTGGACCGGCTGCACTACTACGGGCGCGGCCCCGAGGAGAACCACTGGGACCGCAACAACGCCACCGACGTGGGCCTGTACTCCGGCACCGTCGACGGGCAGTGGAGCGGCTATCTGCGCCCGCAGGAGAACGGCAACAAGACCGACGTCCGCTGGATCGCCCTGACGGACCGCCGGGGCTCCGGTCTGCTGGTCTCCGCCGAACCGCTCCTGGAGGTCAACGCCTCGCACTTCACACCCGAGGACCTGTCCGTCGGGGCCCGCCACGACTACCAGCTCAACCCGCGCGACGAGGTCGTCCTGCGGCTGAGCCACCGGCAGATGGGCGTCGGCGGCGACAACAGCTGGGGCGCGCACACCCACGACGAGTACAAGCTGTTCGCCAACCGCGACTACTCGTACAGCTACCGGCTGCGTCCGCTGACGGACGTCGACGAGGCGACGGCGGCCTCGCGGCGGCCCACGGCAGGGGAGTAGCCAGGAAAGAGAAGGCGGGCGTCACCCTTCGTCGGGGGTGGCGCCCTCGCCCAACTCGTCGGTCAGACAGGCGAGATACAGGGCCATCGTGGTCCGGTGTTCGCGGAGCGGGCGGCCGGTGAGCTGCTCGATCTTGTGCATCCGGTAGACGACGGTGTTGCGGTGGATGTGCAGGGCGGCGGACGTCCGTACGAGGTTGAAGCCGCTCTCGCACCAGGCGGTGATCGTGTCGCGCAGCACCGGCCAGTCCGGCTGGGCCCGCAGATTCGCGGCCGTGAGTTCGACGAGACGCCTCCGGGCGGGCTGGTTCACGGCCGCCAGGACCTGGTGGACGCGCAGCTCGGCGATCAGATGGACCCGAGGGCCGCCCGCCACCCGGACGCCGAGGCGCAGCGCGTCGCGGGCGTCCTGCCAGGAGTCGCGCAGACCGGCGACGGAGAGGGCAGGTTCGCCGATGCCCACGCGGGCGGTCAGACCGTCCTGCGCCGCGATGACATCGGTGAGCCGTCGGCAGTCGGCGGCCAGGGAGTCCACCTCGGCGCGGGCCGGCAGGCGGCGCAGTACGCCGATCCAGCCGGGGGCCGTGGAAGCGACGATGTCCTGCGGATCGGCGAAGACCTCACGGACCGTACGCAGCAGCTCCGAGCGGATCAGCGCCATGTCCCGGGTGGGCGCGCTGCCCTGGCGGCGGGCGCCCGGGTCGGGCACGCTCACCTCGATCGCCACCGCGACCCGCTGAAGCCGCAGGTCGAAGCCCAGTTCGGCGGCCCGGAAGACGAGGAAGTCACTCTCCACGACCTGGGGGTCGTACGAGGCGATGTCGGCGAGCAGGGTCTCCGCCGCCCGCTCGGCGAGCAGCCGGGAGCGCAGCATCACGGACTCCCTGAGCAGGATCTCCGTCTGGCGCTTCACCAGCAGCCCGAAACGGCGTACCTGGGCGGGAGTTCCGGTGATGCCGACCGTGCCCACCGCCTGTCCGCCCGTGACCAGCGGCAATGTCACTCCGGGGCGTACTCCGCGGAGCTGGTGGGCCTGCGTGGCGTTGTGCGTGGCGGGCTCCTGGGTGCGGATCACCTCGACCGACGCCTCGTGGAAGGTGCCGACCCGGCTGCTGTCACCGCTGCCGATGACCATGCCGTCCGCGTCGGTGATCAGCACGTTGAAGCCGATGACGGCGGAGGTGTCCCCGGCGATCTCCTGGGCGAGTGACGGGCTCAGCACGCGTGTTCCTCCCGTCTTCAGCCCCTCGGTGACTGGACGCAACGTACAGGAGATCGATCGAATTCAGCCACAAGTCCGTACGGAGTGACCGGTGACGCGCAGTGCCCGGGTGCCTAGCGTATGGGCCCAATCACCTCCCCGATCACTTCCCCGCCGGGGGCACAGCGCGGTGAAACGGCGGGCTCCTCCAGCTTTCTCGGCACCGGTACGGAAGGCCCACGCCCATGACCCGTATACGCCCACTCGCCGCCGCTCTGTCGGCCGCACTCCTGATGCTGACGGCCGCGGCCTGCGGCTCCGGCGACGACGACGCCCCGACCAACGTGTCCGCGAAGACCGCCGCACTGGGCACGCTCACGCCCGGCGTGATCAAGGTGGCGGTCCAGCCGTACGCCCCCTACACCACCGTCCAGGGCGACAAGATCGTCGGCCTGGACGGCGACATCCTCACCTACGTGGCCGAAAAGCTCGGTCTGGAGATCAAGCCCCAGGTGACCGACTTCGCCGGCATGCTCGCCGGAGTGCAGTCCCGCCGCGTGGACATCACCATCGGCGGCGTCGCCTGGTCCGCCGAGCGGCAGAAACAGGGCCTGTTCACCGATCCGCCGTACTACTCGCCTCCGGCGATGGCCGTCCGCAACGGCAAGACGTACAAGACGGTCGACGACCTCAAGGGCCTCGAACTCGGCACTGTCGAGGGTTATGTGTGGGTCAAGTCGATCCAGTCCGTCCCCGACGCCAAGCTGCACGCCTACCCCGACGCCAACGGGGTGTTCGACGACCTCGGCGCGGGCCGGGTCGACGTCGGCTTCCTCGACCCGCTGATCATCATCGCGGCGCAGAAGGAACGCCCGGAGCTGAAGATCAGCACGCAGTACCTGACCCCGCCGACCGCCGCCGAGGTCAAGGCCAAGCCCGACTACCAGTACTTCCAGCCCTACCAGACCGGCTTCTACCTCCCCAAGAAGGCCACCAGGCTGGAGCAGGCGATCTCCGCGCAGATCGACGCCATGTACACCAACGGCGAGATGGCGAAACTCGTCAAGAAGTACGGCGGCGATCCCGAGCAGTTCCTCAAGCCCGCCGCCGATGTCGCCACCGCCCGCCGCGGCGTCGACCGACCCCAGGACTGGACCCCGCCGTCCGTCGCGCAGTGAGGGGCTGACATGTCCGATCTCTTCCAAGTCCCCTGGTCCGACTATCAGTCCGACCTGCTCGACGCCCTCTGGCGCACCCTCTCCTACACGGCCGTGAGCTTCGTCGGGGCGGTGCTGCTCGGCCTGGCCGTGGCGTTGCTGCGGCTCAGCAGGGCATGGCCGGCACGTGCCGTCGCCGCCGTCTACACCGAGCTGTTCAAGAACATCCCGCTGCTGGCCATCATCTTCCTCAGCTACTTCGGGCTCGCCTCGGCGGGCATCCGGCTGGACGTCTTCACCGCCGGCTGTCTGAGCCTCGTCGTCTTCTACGCCGCCTACCTCTCCGAGATCTTCCGCTCCGCGATCAGCGGTGTGCACACCGGACAGACCGAGGCAGGGCAGGCACTGGGCCTCGGCCGGGTGGGCATCTTCGGCCAGATCGTCCTGCCGCAGGCCGTACGACAGGCGCTGCCCGGCACCAACACCATGCTCGTCGACCTGCTGAAGTCCACTTCCCTGCTCGTCACCGTCTCCGCCGCCGAGCTGATGTCCGAAGGGCGCCTCATCACGTCGTCGACCTTCCGCGCGCTGGAGGTGTACCTGATCATCTCCGCCATCTACTTCGCCCTCTGCTACCCCCTTTCCCAACTGCTCCTCCTCCTGGAACGCAAGGTGCGAGCGGGCGTCCCCCTCTCCCCGTGGCGCCGCCGGCGCCTGCGGACGGCGCGCGCCCTGCTCGCCCAGGACGCACCGGACGCGCCCGTGGGAGCCGACGTGAAGGCAGGTGCCGTATGACCGAGTCGTTCGCAGCGGCGCGCAGCACATCCCAGGCGCTCCCGGAAGCAGTCGTACGGATCGAAGGGCTGCGCAAGTCCTTCGACGGGAGGCTCGTCCTCGACGACGTCCACCTCACCATCGGCCGGGGACGCATCGTCAGCGTCATCGGCCAGAGCGGCGGCGGGAAGACCACCCTGATGCGCTGCGTCAACCTGCTCGAACAGCCCGAGCACGGCACGATCGAGGTCGCCGGCGAGGTCGTCCACCAGGACGGCCGCACGGTCTGCCGGGACCTGCCGCGTCTTCGCCGTACGGTCGGCATGGTCTTCCAGCGCTTCAACCTGTTCCCGCACCTCACCGCCGTGGAGAACGTCGTCCTGGCCCAACGCAGGGCGGGAGTGGCGGAGTTGGAGGCACTGGAACGCGCCGTCGCGCTCCTGCGCCGGGTCGGTGTCGCCCACCGGGCGCTCGCCCTGCCCGACCAACTCTCCGGCGGCGAGCAGCAACGCGTCGCCATCGCACGGGCGTTGGCCCTCAAACCCGAGCTGCTGCTCTTCGACGAGCCCACGTCATCCCTGGACCCCGAGGCCACCCGGGAGGTACTGACCGTGATGCGGGAACTCGCCGCCGACGGAATGACGATGATGCTGGTCACCCATGAACTCCCCTTCGCCCGCGAGGTGTCCGACCATGTCGTCTTCGTCGACGGTGGCCGGATAGTGGAGGAGGGCACTCCCGAGGACGTCCTCGGCGCCCCCGCACAGCCCCGCACCCGGGAGTTCCTCGCGTCGTACGGCTCCACCTCATGACCGGCGGTGTGCCGGACAGTCCTGTGGCCGTGGTGGGCGGCGGTGTCGTCGGACTGTGCACCGCTTACTACCTGGCCGCGGCAGGCCTGCCGGTGGTCGTGATCGAGCGGCGCGGACTCGGCTCGGGCGTCTCCCGGGGCAACGCGGGCTGGGTCTGCCTCAGCCACTCGACGCCCGTCCCGGCCCCCGGCGTCCTGCGCTACGCCCTGCGCTCGCTCGGCCGCCCCGACTCGCCGCTCTACCTCCGTCCGCTGCCCGACCCGGCGTTCGCCCGCTGGCTGTGGCGGTTCTGGCGCAGCAGCACACCGGCCGCGTTCCGGCGCGGCTATGCGGCGATCGCCGAGCTGAACCGGCCCACCTTCGACCTCTTCGACGGTCTGCGCGAGGCCGGGGTGGCCACGACCCTCACCCGGCCCGGCATGGTGCACGCGTTCCTGTCCGAGGCCGAGGCCCGCCACCACCTCGCGGTCCAGCGGGAGATGGCGGACGGCCACTATCCGATGCCCGACGACGTCACCACCGGCGCCGAGGCGCATCTGCTGGACGAGGCGCTGTCGCCCCGGGTGCGCGCGGCCTACCTGGTCGAGGGGGAGGGGGTGGTGGACCCGGAGGCGTTCGCGCGAGGACTCGGTGAGGCGCTCGGCGCGGCCGGTGTAAAGGTCCACGAGAACGCGGAGGTGACGGGGTTCCGGACCGAGGGAGGAAAGGTCACCGCGCTGAGCACCGACCAGGGCGACATCCCCTGCTCATCGGTCGTCGTCGCGGCGGGCATGCGCTCACCCGACCTGCTGCGCACCCTGGGACACCGACTGCCGCTCCAGGCGGGCAAGGGCTACAGCTTCTCCGTCGACCTGGACCCGGCACCTCGGCACACCCTCTACTTCGGCGAGCGCAGGGCCGTCGCCTCACCGATCGGCGGCACCACGCGGATCGCCGGCACCATGGAGCTGAGCGGCAACAACAACCGGCTCGACTGGCGCAGGATCGTCGCCGTGGCCCGGGCGAGCCGTCACTACCTGGGCCAGTGGTTCGACGACCCGGACGACCTGGTGAGCCTGATCCGCGAACCCTGGGTGGGCGGACGCCCGTTCCTCCCCGACGGACTCCCGGTGATCGACCGCCTCCCCGGGTACGACAACGCGTACGCGGCCACCGGCCACGGCATGCTCGGCGTCACCCTGGGCCCGGCCACCGGGCACGGGCTCGCCGAGTACATCCGTACGGGCAGCCGTCCCGAGGCCCTCGCGCCGTTCCGCTTCGACCGGCTGCGCGGGTCGCTGTGAATCAGGTCGCCGTGAACGAGGAGGCGACCGTGACCGTGCTCGCCCGCAGGTCAGGACGGCCGTGAACGGGCCGCCAGGACAGCGATGTCGTCCTCGGCCGGAGGGTCCGCGAGCTGGGCCAGTACGTCGTCGAGGATGACGTCCAGGGAGGCGCGCGGCGACAGCCGCAGCCGGGTCAGCCGGCGCAGCGAGACATCGATGTCCTCGCCGCGCCGCTCCACCAGCCCGTCCGTGTAGAGCAGCAGCACACCGTCCGGGACCGCCGGGCGGGTCAGCGTCGTGTAGCTGCCGAAACCGGTGCCCAGGGGCGGGCCGACGGGGACCTCGACGAGGGCGACCCGGCCGTCGGGGGAGAGGAAGGCGGGCGGGAGATGGCCGGCGTTCGCGTACGACATGGTCCGCCGGGCGGGATCCTCCAGGGCCAGCAGACAGCTGGCGACCCGGTCGAACCCGGAGTCGGCGACCGTGCGGTCGGCGTGCGCGAGCAGCAGATGCGGGGGGAGGCCCGCCATGGCGAGGGCGCGCAGTGCGGAGCGGTAGTGGCTCATCGCGACGGCGGCCTCGACCCCGTGCCCCATGACATCCCCGATGACCAGCAGGTTCCGGCCGTCGGGCAGGGCCAGGCGGTCGAACCAGTCGCCTCCGATGAGGGCCACGTCGTCGGCGGGCAGATAGCGGAACGCCGTCCGCGCGTGCGGGTCCGGCGGGGCGGTGGTCTCGGTGAGCAGGGCGTGCTGGAGTTCCAGGGCCATGCTGTGCTCGCGGGTGTGCAGGGCGGCGCGCTCCAGGGCGCGGGCGGCCCGGTGCGCCAGCTCCTGGGCCACCGACACGTCGTCGACCGTGAAGCCGGGGGAGTCGAACGCGCGCACGAGCGACAGGGTGCCCAGGGGTCGGCGGCCCGCGATCAGGGGCAGGACGAGGACCGAGTGGACGCCGATGTCCCGGTAGGCGATGGCCCGCCGCGCGTGCACGGCCCCGGAGTTCCACTGCTGCTCGGAGATGCCGTTGCTCAGCCAGGGCCGGCCGGCGTCCAGGCAGGCGCGGATCTCCGTGCCCGGCGGATAGTCCAGGGTGTCGCCGAGACCGGCCAGGGCCTGCACCGCGTCCTTGACGCCGGGCACCGCCGCGAGGGCCGTCCGGCGCAGCCGCAGCACTCCCGGCGGCGGCCGGTGCGGACCGGCCTTCACATCGAGGTTCAGCTCGACACCGGCCGCGTCCGCCAGGTCCGGCACCATGAACTGGGCCAGCTCGGCGCAGGTCGCCTGTACGTCGGAGGTGGTGCCGATGCGCGCGGTGGCGGTGTCCAGCAAGGTCATCCGGCGGTGCGCGCGCTCCAGCTCGTCGACGTGCTGCTGCGGGGCGCTGATCTCCAGGAAGATCCCGGCGAGCCCGAGCACCCGGCCCCGCCCGTCCTGGAGCCGGTGGTAGGTGGCGTGCCAGGCGCGGCGGGTGAAGGGCAGGTCCACGCGCGTGTGCCCGGTGCCCACCAGCTCACGGGGCTGCCCGTCGTACAGCACCTGCCGCAGTACGCTCTCGGGCCGGTCGACGTCCGGCGACGCCTCGGCCAGGGTCCGCCCCAGCAGTTCCTCCGCCGACAGGCCGCTGATCCGGACCATGTGCGGGTTGACGTACAGGAAACGCAGGTCCGGGTCGAGAACGACCACACCGGCGGCCGTGCCCTCGACGAGCCGGTGCAGCAGCCCGTACTCCTCGACCAGCCGGGGCAGGTCCGCGGCGGTGGCCCCGGCGAGCAGCGCCTCGACGTTCCCGAAGAGCAGCGGCCGGAATGCGTCCATGGCCACCGCACCTCTCGTCGTCGTAGCACTTGCCGCACGGCAGAGACCATGATCGGCCACCCGGGGGACTCGCGCACGTCGAGCCGGGCCGCGAGCCGACGGCACGACACGCGACGCGGATGTGGGGCCCAGGGCCCAGGTCCCGTGCCGCGAGGCCCGGGCGGCCCGCACGAGGGTCACCGGGTTACGTGGCCCCCCACGGACGGTCGGCGGGCGCGGAGCAGGTCCTGGACGGGGCGGGCTCAGCTGCCCGGCGTGCCCATGGCCCATGCCGTGCGGCCTGGACGGCCCCGCGGTGGGTGAGCGGGTTGCGTGGCCTCCCAGGGGCGGCCGGCGGACGTCAAGCAGGTGCCGGGCCGGTCGGGCTCGGCTGCCTGGTGCGCCCATGGTCCATACCGTGGGGCCTGGGCGGTCCCGCACGCGTGTAGCCGGGTGACGCGGCCACCTACGGGCGGTCGGCGGGCGCGAGGCGGGCGCCGGGCCGGTTGGGTTCGGCTGCTCGGCGTGCCTTTGCCCCGTGCCGTGGGGCTTGGTCGGCCCGGCACGTGTGTGACCGGGTTGCGCGGCCCCCACGGGCGGTCGGCGGGCCGGGCGGGCTCAGCTGCCCGGCGTGCCGAGGGACCCCGCCTCCTACGGCCCAGCCCGGCGTGCCCAGGGAACTCACCCCCCATGGCCCCGCCCGGCGGGCGTCACTGCACCAGTCCTCCGTCGACATGCACGCTCTGGCCGGTCAGTGCCGCGTTGTCGATGAGTGTGGCGATGACGGCCACGACCTCCTCCGGGGTGACCATGCGGCCGATGGGCTGGAGGCCGTTCACATGGCGCAGGGCCTCGTCGCGGGTCCAGCCCGCCTGGGTGACGATGGCGTCCACCGTCCGGGCGGTGAGGTCCGTGTCGACATAGGCGGGGCAGACCGCGTTGACCGTGACGCCGGTACGGGCCAGCTCCAGGGTCGCCGAGCGGACGAGGCCGATCACGCCGTGCTTGGCGGCGGAGTAGGCACCGAGGTGCCGGAAACCCCGCTTGCCCGCGATGGACGACACGACGACCGCGCGTCCCCAGCCCGCCGACGCCATCGGGGGCAGCGCGGCGCGCAGCCACTGGAAGACGGAGGTGAGGTTCAGGGCGAGCATCTCCTGCCAGTGCGCGTCCGAGGTCCGCTCCAGCGGCGCCGACCGGTTCCGGCCGGCCGCCACGACCAGGATCTGCGCGGGCCCCCAGGTCTCGGCCACCGCGTCCAGGACCTCGCCCGCCGAGTCGGCGCCGGTGACGTCCGTGGGCAGCACGAGCGTCTCCCCGGGGCAGGACGCAGCAGTTCGTGCTCGGTCCGCGACACCAGCGCCACGCGGTGGCCCTCGGCGGAGAGCCGCAGTGCCGCCGCGCGGCCGATTCCCCGGCCCGCTCCGGTGACGACACAGATCCGACCGGTCACTGTCCACCTCCCGTTTCCTGCCCAGGCTTCCCCGGCGGGAGATGGCGAACGCATGGGACGGAGGCATTGGCAGCGTCCGGAACATCATCACACCAATACTTGTGCGCTCCCCGCTCACGGCCCGTGCGCCCTTTCCGCAAGTGCGCCCTTGAAGCATTTCTTCGGATTCCGTGAACATCAGTTGATGCAACCGGCGGCGGCCCCGAAAAAGGGCCGGCGGAATGGGCGGCGGAATGTCGCGATGGGGTGGTCAGGATGAGTGGTGATGTCGCTTCCGAAGACTTCCAGTCCTGTGTGCGAAGAGAATTTCCCGCACTGGCCCGCAAGACCTATCTGGACAGCGCGTGCATCGGAGTGGCGTCCGTGCGGTCCGTTCGCGCGGTCACCGACCTGGTGCAGGGCATGCAGTACTGCAACGCCGAATCCGGGACCGCAATGCACGGCGGTCTCAACGAGATCAGGGCCGCGGCCCGCCCCACGGCCGCACGGCTGATCGGAGCCGAGCCCGGCGACATCGCCCTGGTGGAAAGCACCACCCACGGACTGAAAATAGCCGTGGAGTCCTTACCCCTCGACGCCGGCGACCAAGTCCTCATGCCCGACCTGGAGTTCATCCAGATGGGACTGACGTGGCGCCAGCTCGAAGACCGCGGCATCACGGTACGCACCGTGCCGCACGACGAGGCCGGACACGTCACCGTGGACGCCGTCCGCGCACTGCTGACCTCCAACGTCCGCGTACTGGCGCTGAGTTCGATCCAGTGGACCAACGGCTTCCGCGCCGACCTCGCGGCCCTCTCCGAACTCTGCCGGCACCACGGCGTGTGGCTCGTCGTGGACGCCGCACAGCACCTGGGCGCGCTTCCCCTGAACGTCCGGCGGACGCCCGTCGACATTCTCATGTGCGGCGGACACAAATGGCTGTGCTCGCCCTTCGGCACCGGATTCATGTACCTCTCCCCGAAGATCCGGCCGCGACTGCGCCGGCCCGTCGCCGGATTCTTCGCGGCGAAACCACCGGCCCGCACCTGGGGCGAGGCATTTCTCCGTACGGACATCACCCCGCTCCAGGACTACGAGTTCAGCGACGACGCCCATGCCTGGGAGACCGGCGGAACGGGCAACTACGCCGGGGCGGTGGGACTTTCGGCCGCGCTCTCGCTGATTCTCGAACTCCGGCCCGAGCGGATCGAGGTCCACATCGGAATGCTCACCGAAATTCTCGCGGAGGGACTCGACCGGCTGGGCGTCGGAATCGTCAGCCCACGGGAATCCCGGCACCGCTCCGGGATCGTCACCTTCAGCACGGGGCGCGCTCCGTCCGACATCGCGCTGATGCGCGCGCTGCTCACGGCGGGAGTCGCCGTCAGCGTGCGCTACACCTCCGGGGTGGGCGGCATCCGCGTCAGCTGCCACTACTACAACACCCTCACGGACCTCGACCTGCTCCTGACGACCGTCCAGGCCTGGCAACACCGTCCGCACAGCCCTCAACGACCCGTGTCCCGCCCCGAGTTGACCGGGGCACGCTCCGCCGTCGCCCAGGTCGCCCGCCAACGCGCCCTGATCGACGCCCTCGACGACGACCTGATGGGCCTGATCACGGCCCGTGGCGGAGTCAGCCGGGGTATCCGCGTCTCCCGCCTCGAAGGCGCCATGTCCCGCACCGACCTGGCCCGGGAGCGCGAGATCGTCGAGCGCTTCCACCACCGGCTCGGCCAGGACGGCACCCGACTCGCCCTGGAACTCCTGCGCATGTGCAAGGGCGACACCTGACACGCGTCGGCCGTTCTGCCTGACGGACCGTCATTCCTCTTCGCCCGCCCACCAGTTGTGCCCACCATGCCCCAGGAAGGGCCCGTTGTGAAGATCACCGCAGCTGTCGCCGAAGGACCCCGGCAGCCCTTCGCCGTCCGCGAACTGGAACTCGAACAGCCGCGCCACGGCGAGGTGTTGGTGCGGCTCGCGGGCACCGGCATCTGTCACACCGACCTGATCTGCCGCGACCAGTGGTACCCGGTCCCGCTGCCCGCCGTTCTGGGCCACGAGGGCGCGGGCGTCGTCGAGGCCGTCGGTCCCGGCGTACGGCATCCACTCCCCGGTGACCGGGTCGTCCTCAGCTTCAACTCCTGCGGCAGCTGCCGGACTTGCCTGGCCGGCCGGTCCGCGTACTGCGACGACTTCACCGCCCGCAACTTCGCCGGCACCCGCCCCGACGGCTCCACCCCGCTGCTCGACCGCACCGGAACCCGGGTCCACGGCACGTTCTTCGGCCAGTCGTCCTTCGCCACGCACGCCGTCGCCGCCGCCCGCTCCGTGGTCAAGGTCGACACGACCCTGCCCCTGGAACTCCTCGGACCGCTCGCCTGCGGCTTCCAGACCGGGGCCGGCAGCGTTCTCAACTCCCTGCGCTGTACGCCCGGCAGCAGCCTCGCCGTCTTCGGCGCGGGCGCCGTCGGCTGCGGTGCCGTCATGGCCGGTGCCGTCGCGGGCTGTACGACGATCGCGGTCGTCGGACGCAACCGGGCCCGCCTCGCCCGCGCGAAGTCCGTCGGCGCGACCCACACCATCGACCTCACCGCCACCGACCCGGTGACCGCGCTCCGCGACCTCACCGGCGGAGCCGGCGCCGACTACAGCATCGAGGCCACCGGCGCGGCACAGGTACTGCGCCAGGCCGTCGACTGCCTTGCCCAGGAGGGCATTTGCGGCCTCCTGGGGGCGGCGGCCCTCGGCACGGAGGTGTCCCTCGACATGGCGGCCCTGCTCTTCGGGCGCCAGGTGCGCGGCATCGTCGAGGGCGACTCCACCCCCGCCCTCTTCATCCCCAGACTGCTCGACCTGCACCGCGCCGGACGCTTCCCCTTCGACCGGCTGATCTCCCTCTACCGCCTGAGCCAGATCAACCAGGCCGTCGACGACATGCGCCACGGCCACGCCGTCAAACCGGTCCTGACCTTCCTCGGAGGCCCGGCATGAGCACCCCCTTCAACGCCGCCGCCCATCTCGTCGACCGCCAGATCACCCGCGGCCTCGGCGACCGGCCCGCACTGATCGGCCCCCGCGCCACCCTCACCTACGACACCCTCGCCGCCCGAGTTGCCAGAGCGGGCGCGGGCTGGCGGGCGCTCGGCGTACGGCCCGAGGAACGCGTGCTGATCCACGCCGCCGACACCCCGGAGACGGTCGTCGCCCTCCTCTCCCTGCTGCGCATCGGCGCCGTCCCCGTCCCCGTGTCCACGATGAGCCCGCCCCGCGAACTGGCGGCGCTCCTCGCCGACTCCCGCTGCCGCTACGCGCTGATCGACGCGGAGTTCGGCCGGCACGCGCAGGGCGCCCTGGAGGATCCCTCGTACGTGCCCGATCTGCTCGGGGTCGTCGTCCTGGACGACGCTCCGGTGCAGCCCCCGGCCCCGGTCATCCGGATCAGATGGGAGCACCTGATGGCCGTCGGGGACGCCTGCGGAAACGCCGACCGGGCCCCGGACCGCACCACCGAGGACTCACCGGCGCTGTGGCTCTACACGTCCGGGACGACCGGCACCCCCAAGGCCGCGATGCACCGGCACGGCAGCATCCGCGTCGTCGCCGACCGCTACGGACGTCAGACCCTGGGCCTGCGCCCCGACGACCGCTGCTACTCGGTCGCCAAGCTCTTCTTCGCCTACGGCATCGGCAACTCCTGCTTCCTGCCGCTCGCCGCCGGAGCCGCCGCGATCCTCGACCCCGCCCCACCGACCCCGGCGAGCATCGCCCGCCGCCTGTCCGAGGACGAACCGACCGTCTTCTTCGGCGTCCCCACCTCCTACGCCGCCCTGCTGCGCGCCCCCGACCTGCCCGACGACGCCTTCCACGGCGTACGCCTGGCCGTGTCGGCCGGGGAACCGCTGCCACCGGAACTCCAGCACCGCTTCCGGGCCCGCTTCGGCACCGACCTGGTCAACGGGATGGGCTCCACCGAGGCCCTGCACATCTTCCTGACCAACCGCCCCGGACACACCCGGCCCGGCACACTCGGCACCCCGGTACCGGGATACGAACTGCGCATCGAATCGGCGACCGACGGCGGCGAGGCCCCGCCCGGCACCCCCGGCGTCCTCAAGGTGCGCGCCCCCTCGGCGGCCACCGGCTACTGGTGCCGTACGGACGCCACCCACACGGTGTTCCACGGCGCGTGGCTGAACACCGGGGACCTCTTCACCCGCGACGCCGACGGCCAGTACGTCTGCCTCGGACGCGCCAACGACATGATCAAGAGCGGCGGCATCTGGGTCGCGCCCACCGAGGTCGAGAACCGTCTCCTCGAACACCCTTCCGTCGCCGCCGCCTGTGTGGTCGCGGCCCCGGACGCCGACGGCCTCGACCGCCCCGTGGCCTGCGTGATCCCGGCCGTCCCCGGCGACTCCCTCGACCCCGACGAGCTGACCACGTTCTGCCGGGAGACCTTGGCCGCGTACGAATGCCCACGCCACATCCTCACCTTCACGGCCCTGCCGACCACCGCCACGGGCAAGGTCAACCGACGCCTCGTCCAGCGAGAGGCGGCGACCCGCCTGGCCCACCCGACACCGAACCTGCGCGTCCCACCCCAGGCCCCACCGCCCCCACACCAGACCCAACCCCCCGCCACC
>Ga0307513_10004361_pt1 | contig 18904 bp, 17 predicted proteins | sample 15_EM_MG_FD_202174 | JGI IMG/M metagenome (GOLD analysis project Ga0307513, IMG submission 202174) | Populus trichocarpa ectomycorrhiza microbial communities from riparian zone in the Pacific Northwest, United States - 15_EM | ecosystem: Host-associated > Plants > Roots > Unclassified | place...
TGAAGCATGGCGAGCCCGGGGAGATCCCGATCGCCATCGAGCGGCCCTCGGGTCTTCTGGTCGATGCGCTGGTGGAGGCCGGCTTCATCGTCACGCCGATCCATCCCAACGTGGTGAAGGCCTGCCGACCGCGCTACCGCGCCGTCGCGGCCAAGAGCGATCCGGGCGACGCCTACATCATCGCCGACATCCTGCGCACCGACGGCCACCGGATGCGGCCGCTTAAGCCCCAGTCCGACGCCATCAAGGCCCTGCGCGGCCTGGTGCGTGGCCGTGATGATCTGGTGGGCGCGCGTGTCGCCCTGGCCAATCAGCTCACCGCGCTGTTGGACAGTTTCTGGCCCGGCGCCGCGGTGATCTTCGCCGATGTGGCCAGCCCGATCGCTCTGGCCTTCATCGAGCGCTATCCCACGCCGGAGAGCGCCGTCCGACTGGGCCCCAAGCGTCTGGCGGGCTTCCTCGCCCAGCATCAGTACTGCGGCCGCCGCTCGCCCGAGATTCTGCTGGCGCGCTTGAACGCCGCCCCACAAGGCCGCGTCGGCGAAGCCGAGAGCGAAGCCAAGGGAGAACTCGTGCGCGCCCTGGCGCGCACTCTGCAATCCCTCGTCGGCGAGACCGCCAAGCTCACCAGCCGCATCGAGCACACCGTCGCCGAGTTGCCCGACGGCCAGATCGTCATGTCCTTCCCCAGGACCGGACGGATCTGCGCCGCCCAGATCCTCGCCGAACTCGGAGACGTGCGCGAGCGCTTCCAGACCGAGGACCAGCTCGCCGCCGAGGCCGGCCTGGCGCCCGTCACCTACCAGTCCGGCAAGTCCCGGGGCGTCGGATGGCGATGGGCCTGCAACAAGCGTCTGCGCGCCGCCATCACCTGCTTCGCCGACAATTCCAGACACCAGAGCCCTTGGGCCGCCGACATCTACAAACGCGCCAGGGCCAGGGGCTGTGACCATCCCCACGCCATCCGCATCCTGGGCCGCGCCTGGGCGCGCATTGTCTGGCGCGCCTGGACCAACCGTGAGACCTATGAGCCCGCCAAACACAAAGGCGCCAAGCCGTTCTTGCCGCCCACCCAACCTGGCGAGCCGGCGCGCGAAGCCCTCAACGTGCGCAGCACGCCGGCTCCGGCACTGCCCGAACTGGCCACCGGTTGACACAGGAAGTCTCACGCTTCCACCTCCTCAGGCGCCGGCTCGTCCAAGGTGGCCGCCGCGTCGGAGCGGCTCTGCAGCTCATAGAGCTCGGCGTAGGTCCCGCCGTGCGCGACCAGCTCGGCGTGGCTGCCCCGCTCGACGATCCGGCCCTCGTCCAGCACGACGATCTCGTCGGCGTGCATCAGCGACGACAGACGGTGGGCGATGATCACGGTCGCCTTGGTCTCGGTGGCCTTGGCCAGCGCCTCGCGGACCTTGCGCTCGGTCACCGCGTCGATGGCGGCGGTGGAGTCGTCGAAGACCATGACACCGGGCCCCGGCACCACGCCGCGGGCGATGCTCATCCGCTGCCGCTGGCCGCCGGAAAGCGCCACGCCGCGCTCGCCGACGCGGGTCTCATAGGCTCCGGGCAGGCCCGCGATGTGCTCGTGGATCTGGGCGGTCTTGGCGGCGCCGACGATCCGCTCGTCCTCGGCCCAGGGATCGGCGTAGGCGACGTTGTGGCCCACCGAGGCGTCGAACAGGAACGCCTCCTGCTGCACCAGGCCGACGTATTCGCGAAGACTCGCCAGCGTCACCTCGCGCACGTCCTGGCCGTCGATCGTGATGCGTCCGCCGCTGACGTCGTAGAAGCGCGGGATCAGGTTGGCGATCGTCGACTTGCCGCTGCCCGGCGGGCCCACGATGCCGAGCGTGCGGCCGGGCCGGACCTCGAAGCTGATGTCGCTCAACACCTGCTTGCCCTCAGGATCGTAGCGGAAGTCCACGTGCTCGAAACGCAACACGCCCTCGGCCGCCGCCAGCGGCTTCGCGCCCGGCCCATCGGCGACCGTGGGCTTCAAGTCGAGGATCTCGAAGACCCGCGCGCCCGACGAGGTCGCCCGCGCCATGGCGTTGAAGATCATGGCGATCTGGCGGATCGGGGCCTGCAGGAGCGTCATGTAGGTGAGGAACTCGGTGAGCCGGCCCACCGTCATCTCGCCCGCCAGCACCTTGGTCCCGCCGTACCAGAGCAGCAGGCCCAGCGAGGCGTTGTAGCTGATCATCATCCAGGCCACGCCCCGGAACCGCAGCGTGATCCGCTTGTACTGGAACGCCAGCACCTCCTGCGAGGCGGTGTCGAACTTGGAGAGCTCGAAGCGGCGCCCGGCGAAGGCGCGGACCACGCGGATGCCCTGGAGGTTCTCCTCCATGGTCAGCGTCAGGCCGCTCATCATCTGCTGGACCTTCAGCCAAGTGACCCGCAGCAGGAACCCCATCCTGGCCAGGGCGACGCCGGCCACCGGCACGAAAGCCAGGCCGATCGCCGCCATCACCGGGTTGGTGGTGACCATCATGTAAGCTGCGAAGCCCAGCAGCAGGCCGAGCGACAGCGCCGGCTGCATGGCGCCTTGGATGAAGGCCCGGCTGCCCTCCAGGTCGAGCATCCCGCGGGTGATCAGGTCGCCGGAGTGGACCTTGTCGTGGAAGCCGAACGACAGCCGCTGCAGCTGCTGGAAGAAGGCCAGCCGCAGGTCGTAGGCCACCTTCTGGCTCAGGTATTCCGAATAGTAGGTCGAGGCCATGGTCAGGAAGCCGCGGGTCGTGGTCGCCAGGATGACCAGCCCCGCGCTGACCAGCAGGGCGTGCTTGGCGGCCTCGGCCTGTCCGGCGCCCTCCGCCAGCAGGTGGGTCGCCTGGTCCACAGCGTGGCCGAAAAGCCTGGGCAGCGTCAGGCTCGCCGCGGCGCCGATGAGGGACGTCGCAGCGATCAGCGCCACCCGGACCGGATAGCGGAACGCCAGCCCGGCGATCCGGGCCAGCACCATAGGCATGGCCGTGACGTCAACCGCCGGACCACCAGACGGCGACGCCCCCCGCCCATTGGGGGGCGAATCGGTCATCTCAAATTTTCCATCTGCTATGCCCCGCATTCTGCGGCGCCGGACCGAGCTAGACCAGCCCGGCGTTTCAGGATTGTGAAGCGTCGGGGCGCCGGCCCCACTCAAGTAACACCGGTTCACCCAAGGGAATTGTCGCCCGCGTTCTCTCATGTGATGGTGCTGACCGAGGTCCCCGGACCAGCGGGCGCGGATCATTTCATCCCGCCCTCGGGGGAGCCTCCAATTAGCAATTGCGCGCCGTCAAACTCAGGCGCCTGGAGGATTTTATGGAAGACTTGAAGGATCGCGTCAGTCTCGACGACCGGCTCACCGCCGCGGCCATGAACGGCATGACCCTCGCGGTCTGGGCCCAGGTGCAGGGCGACAAGACCTTCATCCACAATCCCGACGGGACGACCCGAAGCTTCGCCGAGGTCAACGCCAACGCCAACCGCATCGTGCGCCTGCTGCGCGCCAAGGGCGTGAAGGCCGGGGACAGTGTCGCGCTCATTTGCTCCAACCGCGCCGAGTTCGTCGAAGTCATGGCCGCCACGCGGCGGGGCGGGTTTCGCATGACGCCGGTGAACTGGCACCTGACGACCGACGAAGTCGCCTACATCATCAAGGATTGCGAGGCGAAGGCCGTGTTCGCCGAGGCCCGCGTCGCATCCGCCGGGCCGGCGGCGGCCGAGTGCCCCGACCTGCTCGCGAAGGTCGCCATCGGCGGCGATATCCCGGGCTTCCTGAGCTACGACCGCGAACTCGCCGCCCTGGACGGCGCCGACATCGACGATCCCGTGCTGGGCAATCAGATGATGTACACCTCGGGCACGACCGGCCGGCCAAAGGGGGTCTATCGCGCCCAGGCGGTCGTGCCGATGCAGGCGATCTACGCGATGCGCGGATACAACCACGAGACCTCGGTGCAGATGTGCGCCGGCCCGGCCTACCACGCCGCCCCCCTGGCCTTCGACGTCAGCGCCGCCATGGGCGCAGGCTGCCCGCTGATCTTCATGGACAAGTGGGATAGCGAACTGGTCATGAGAACTATCGCCGAGAAGAAGGTCACCCACCTCCACCTCGTGCCGATCATGTTCCAGCGCCTGCTGGCGCTGCCGGACGAGGTGAAGGCGAAGTACGACGTCAGCCACGTGCAGTACGTGGTCCACGGCGCGGCGCCCTGCCCGCCCGAGGTCAAGGCCGCGATGATCGAATGGTTCGGCCCGGTGCTCAGCGAATATTACGCCGGCTCTGAGGGCGGCGCGGGCTTCACGATCAGCTCCGAGGAATGGCTGAAGAAACCCGGCTCGGTCGGCAAGCGTCCGGAGATGCTGGGTTCCAAGATCCTCGACGAGCAGGGCCAGGAATGCCCGACCGGCGTCGACGGCACGATCTACCACCAGCTCCCGCCGGGCGGCGGCTTCACCTACTACAAGGACGAGACCAAGACCCAGGCCAACCGGGTCGGCGACTATTTCACCATGGGCGACGTCGGCTTCTTCGACGAGGACGGCTACCTCTTCCTCACCGGCCGCAACGCCGAGACGATCATCTCCGGCGGGGTGAACATCTATCCGCAGGAAGTCGACAACGAGCTGATCAAGCACGACGCCGTGGCCGATAGCTCCACGGTGGGGATCCCGCACGACGAGTGGGGCGAGCAGGTGAAGGCGGTGATCATGCTGAAGCCCGGCTACCAGCCCTCCGAGGAGCTCGCCCAGGAGATCCTGGCCTTCGCGCGGATCAACCTCCCGGCCTTCAAGGTGCCCCGTAGCGTCGATTTCGTCTCCGACCTGCCCCGCTCCGAAGCCGGCAAGATCCAGCGCAACAAGGTCCGCGCGCCTTACTGGGAAGGCCGGGCGCGGCAGATCTGAGGATGCCCCTCACCTGACCTCTCCCCGCTCGCGGGGAGAGGAAATGGCGCTTGGCCCCCTGCCTTGCCCGGCATAGCTTCCCCGCTCCAAGTTCGAGGGGCTTTCCAGATGAATCGACGGATCCAGGGCGCGGTTGTCGCCGCCGCGTTGACGCTCGCCACGGCCGCTGACGCGGCCACCTTCGTCCAGGCAGGCCGCCTGCTGGCCGATCCCGCCACCGGCAAGGTCGAGACCGCCAAGACCCTAGTGATCGATGGCGGCAAGGTGGTGCGGATCGCCGACGGCTATGTCTCCGAGCCGGGCGGCCAGGTCATCGACCTGAAGTCCAGCTTCGTGATGCCGGGCTTCATCGACAGCCACGTCCACCTGACCAGCCAGCAGGGCCCGTCCGCCCGGATGGACGAGGTCACCCTGTCATCGGCCGACCAGGCCATGGCCGGCGCGCGCTACGCCAAGCGCACACTGCTGGCCGGCTTTACCACCGTGGCCGACCTGGGCGCCGACAACGACGCCATCTTCGCGCTGCGCAAGGCGACGGCGAACGGCGACGTGCCCGGCCCGCGAATCATCGCGGCCGGCTCGGCGATCTCGGTGCACGGCGGCCACGGCGACGTGAACGGCCTGCGGGAGGACGTCATGCACGTTCTGCGTCCGGGTTCGGTCTGCTCAGGTCCCGCCGACTGCCGCCGCGCGGTGCGCGAGCAGGTCTGGCTGGGCGCCGACATCATCAAGATCACCGCCACCGGCGGGGTGCTTTCGAACACCGCCGCGGGCCTCGCCCAGCAGTTTTCGGACGACGAACTGGCCGCCATCGTCGACTCGGCCCACCGCATGGGCCGGCGGGTCACCGCCCACGCTCACGGGACCGACGGCATCAACGCCTTCCTGAAGGCCGGCGGCGACTCCATCGAGCACGGCACCTACCTCGACACGGAGTCGATCGCGCTCTTCAAGAAAAACGGCGCCTATCTGATCCCGACCCTGGAGGCCGGCGACTTCGTGGCGCGGGTCGCCTCGGGGCCGAACAACTTCCTGACGCCGGCTCAGTCCGCCAAGGCGCTGGAGGCCGGGCCGAAGATGCTCGACATGGCGCGGCGCGCCCACGCCGCAGGCGTCAAGATCGCCTTCGGCACCGACACCGGCGTCTCGGCCCATGGCGACAACGCCTATGAGTTCGTGCTGCTGGTGAAGGCGGGTCTGACCCCGATGGAAGCCATCCAGGCCGCCACGGCGAACGCCGCCGACCACCTGCAGATCTCCAAGGACGCCGGCGCGCTGACCCCCGGCCACTTCGCCGACATCGTGGCGGTGACCGGCGATCCGCTCGCCGACGTCAGCCTGCTGCAGAAGGTCGGCTTCGTGATGAAGCAGGGCGTCGTCTACAAGCCGTAGCGTCAGGCCTCGGCCGCCGCGCGGACCTGCTCCAGGAACCAGTCGACGCCGGCGTCCTGCACGCCGGACCGCCGGACCGCCGAGACGCTGATCACGTCCGGCTCGAACGGCGGGTCGAGCACCTGCAGGCCCAGCATCTCCGCGTGCCGCTCGGCCAGCCGGCGCGGGCAGGTCGACAGGCCGTCGGTGGAGGCCACCAGCACCAGCACCGTCAGCCAGTGCGGCACCGAGGCGAGCCGGACCATCTGAACGCCCTCGTCCGGCTGGTCGGCGGCCGTCTCGCTGAGCGACCAGGCGAAGATGTGGCCAATGTCCCGCCACCCTTCGTTGTCGATCGCCCCGTCGACCTTCGGGTGCCCCTTCCGCGCCGCGATGCAATAGCGGTCCTCGAACAGCAGCTCGGTCACATAGCCCGGCCGGGGCGCGCCGAAGCGGCCCAGGGCGAGGTCGATCTCGCCCTGGCGCAGCGCCTTGAAGGCGTCCTCCTCCGCGACGTGTCCGACCGCGAAGGTCACGCCCGACGCCAGGCGCTGCAGCCGGTTGATCAGCTCCGCGCCGATCAGGGCGGTCACGAACTCCGGCGCACCGATGTTGAAGCAGCGGTGGCTGCGCGCCGGGTCGAAGCCGGCGTTCGGCGACAGCGCCTGGCCAGCCAGGTCGATCAGCAGTTCGATCTGCGGGCCCAGCTCCAACGCCCGCCGCGTAGGCTCGAACCCATGTGGCCGGCGGACGAACAGCTGGTCGCCAAAGAGGTCGCGGAGCCGGCCCAGCGCGTGGCTGATCGCCGACGGCGACAGACCTAGCCGCTCGGCCACGCTGCTCGCCCGGCGGGTCCGCAGCAGCTCGCGGAACACCAGCAGCAGTCCGCCGTCGAGCCGGCGCAGTTGAGTGGTGTCGATATCACTCATGAAGCCAATTCAGTACTGCGGGATTGGCCGGCGCGCTAGCCTTGGCTATCGGCCAGCCGGAGGATCCCGCGATGCACCGCATCGTCAAGACCGCAGGCGCGGCGCTGGCGGCCTCTGGGAGCTTGCTCGCCCCGGTCGCCCACGCCGGCGATGGCAGCGGGATCTTCTCGGCGATCCAGCTGACGACGGACTATCGCTATCACGGGATCAGCAACTCGGACCGGCATCCCGCCGTGCAGGGCTATGTCCACTACTACCGGCCCGACGGCTGGTACGCCGGCCTGTTCGCCACCCAGGTCGACTTCAACGACCCCGGCAAGACCTCCTACGAGCTCGACTACTACGCGGGGAAGAACATCCCCTTCGAGGGCGGCAAGTCCGAGCTGAAGCTGGAGGCCATGTACACGGCCTACCCGGACAACAAGACCTTCGGCCCCACCTACGACTTCCTGCAGGTGAAGGCGCAGGCCAGGCGCACGATGGGCAAGCTGACGCTCACCGGCCTGACCAGCTTCGTGCCCGAGGGCTCCTACCGCAGCGGCCAGATCTGGCGGCTGGAGAGCGAGGCCGTCTATGCCGTGGCGCCGAACCTGCGGCTCAAGGCCGGCGTCGGGCGCCAGTGGACCGGCCACAGGCCCGAGCGCAACTACTGGGTCCTGGGCGGCGCCGTCACCTGGAAGACCCTGACGCTCGACGTGAGCTATCAGGACACCAACCTCTCGCGCGCCGAATGCGGATTCAGCCCTGACGTCTGCGGCCCGGCGGTGGTCGGAACCCTGACCGTCAGCCTGCCGCCAGTGATGTTCTAGGCGGCGAACGCGCCGAACCAGTCGGCCATCGCCATCCACTGCGGCGTGGCCGAGAGCGGCACGCGGAGGAACTCGAGCGCCACCACGGCAAGGCCGCCCCAGAGCATGACGGGGTGCAGCTTGCCGGTCTTGCGCCAGTCATAGACGAGCGCGGCGACGATCAGCAGCCCGACGACGACCCCGGCTCCAAGGGTCGTGGCCACGGGCGCCGGCGGGTGGACGCCAGGCCGGTTGCCCGGTCCCCCGCCGAAGATCGCCAGGAAGAAGAACCGCCCCAGGGCCGCCTGCAGGATCGAGACGGTCGCCAGGAACATGAACCGCTTGTGGGTCTCCGGCGTCTTCACGCTCACCACCGCCAAGCCTACGAGGATGGCGAAGACGATGATCCCGCTGATCGGCACGATGGCGAAGGCTTTGGCGGCCTCGACGTGCCCCTCGGCGATGCCCTCGTGCATGCTGTCGATGGCGGTCGCCAGGCCGACGAAGAACATGGCCGTCGCCAGTGAGACGCCCGCCACGCCCCAGGCCCGGTGGTTCGCCGTCTGGCGGTTGGCGATCTGCCAGGTCTGCCAGAAGTAGAAGAGCGTCCAGGCCGAGAACAGCAGCCCGTGCAGGTGCAGCATCGGACGGCCAACGAACGTCGCGGCCGGAAGCTGCAGCCAGTAGGTCACCGAAAAACCGCCGAAGGCGATGAGGACAAACAGCCCCGCCATCCAGAGGTGGAATGTGCCCAGGCTGCGTTGCCCGGAAATCGCCGCTGCGGTCATGTCGAATGCTCCCCGTTCCCCTGCCGCGAGCATGCCTCCATTCGGTGAACGGCGCTAGATTCCGCAACACCCGGTCACCAAGCGTGTTTTGGCGCTGAGGGGCGACACGTGCCATGAGCCCGCTGAAATTCCGCGAGGCCGCCCATGATCCCCTTCATCGACCTGCAGTCCCAAAGGAAGCGACTGGGCCAGCCCCTCGAGGACGCCATCCTCAAGGTGGTCCGCTCCGGCGCCTACATCATGGGCCCGGAGATCGCGGAGTTCGAACGCCAGCTCGCCGCCTTCGGCCAGGCGCCCTTCGCGCTCTCCTGCGGTTCGGGGACCGAGGCGCTGGTGCTGCCGCTGATGGCCTGGGGGATCGGGCCGGGCGATGCGGTCTTCTGCCCCTCCTTCACCTTCGCCGCCACCGCCGAGGCCATGCCGCTGGTGGGCGCTTCGCCGGTCTTCGTCGACATCGATCCCGACACCTACAACATGAACGCCGAGAGCCTGCAGGCGGCCATCGAGGCGGTGAAGCGCGAGGGCAAGCTGACCCCGCGAGCGGTCATCGCCGTGGATCTCTTCGGCCAGCCGGCCGACTACCCGGCCATCGCCCGGGTCTGCGCCAAGCACGGCCTGAAGCTGATCGCCGATTCCGCCCAGGGCTTCGGCTGCACGCTGGACGGCAAGCACCCGATCCACTGGGCTGACATCGCCACGACGTCCTTCTTCCCGGCCAAGCCGCTGGGCTGCTACGGCGACGGCGGAGCCGTGCTTTCGAAAGATGAAGGCTTCCACGACCTCCTGGTCTCGCTCCGCGTCCACGGCCAGGCGGTGAAGTCGGACATCGCCGGCAAGACCTTCGAGCACGACCCGAAATACCTGAACGTCCGTGTCGGGATGAACAGCCGGATGGACACCATCCAGGCCGCCGTTCTGCTCGAGAAGCTGAAGATCTTCGAAGACGAAATCGAAGCCAGGAACCGCGTCGCCGACCGCTACGTCCAAGGCCTAGGCGACCTGGTCGCGACGCCAAAGGTGATCGAGGGCGGGGTGAGCGTCTGGGCGCAGTACACCATCGAGACCAAGGACCGCGACGGTCTGGCGGTCCACCTGCGCGAAGGCGGCATTCCCAGCGCCGTCTATTATCCGATCCCGATCCACAGGCAGGGCGTCTATTCCGGCTACCCGCTCGCCCCCGCCGGCCTGCCGGTCACCGAGGCCAAGTCGCGCGCGGTAATCAGTCTGCCGATGCATCCGTATCTGACGGAGGACGACCAGGATCAGGTGATCGCCGCGATCCGCGCCTTCGTGAAGAAGAACGCCTGAGTGGGATCTCCTCATCCTCGAATATATGGTTAACGCACACCGCCAAAAAGCGCTGAAGTCCAAGGCTAGAACCTCAATATTCGCCTGTCGCGAGTATTTTTATTGTTAAGTGTTCCTTAATCCTGCAATATTGATCGACAGCGCGGCTGGCGCTCCAGATTTTTTTGGGGGGACTATGCGTATCCAAGCTTTGATGGCCGGTGCGGCCATGGCCATCGTCGCGTCCGCTGCGGCGGCATCGGCGAACGCCGCGGAACTGGTGACCAACGGCAGCTTTGAAACCGGCGCCCTCTCGGGCTGGACTCACACCGGCAACCTCGGCCAGTCCAGCGTCGTGCCGAGTTCCCTTAACGGCGGCTCATTCGCCTATCGGAACGGCGCCGTGGGCTCGGACGGCATCATCAGCCAGACGGTCGCCACCGTCGCTGGTCAGCCCTACGACTACAGTTTCTGGCTCTCGAACTACCGGTCGGGGATCAACGACTTCACGGCGTCGTTGGGCGGCGTGGTGTTGCAGTCGTTCATCAATTCACCGGCCTTCGCGTACACGCTGTTCACGGGTTCCGTGGTCGCCACCAGCAGCAATGCGACGCTCTCCTTCGCATTCCGGCAAGATCCGTCGGCCTGGGAGATCAACGACATTTCGCTCGCCGGGGGCGCGGGCGGCGTTCCTGAGCCGGCGTCGTGGGCTCTGATGCTCACCGGTTTCCTCGGCGCCGGCGGGGCGATCCGCGCCAACCGCCGCCGTCAGGCCGCCCTCGCCGCCTGATCGAAATAGAGATCTGCTTCAACGCCGCCGGTCCCAAGCCGGCGGCGTTGTCATGTCCGCCCGGATTCCGCAAACGGTGGGTCGCGCCTCTGTCACACGCCTTGGGCAGACTAGCTTGACCGTGACAGTTCCGGACGTCCGCTTCCCCAGCCATGCGCACCATCGCCGTCATTGCGCGCAAGGGCGGGTCGGGCAAAAGCACGGTGGCCCTCCATATGGCGGTCGCCGCGCATCTGCGCGGCCGTAGCGTCCTGTTGGCCGACACTGACGCGCAGCGGTCGGCGACCCAGGTCCTGAAGGGTCGCCGGGGCGGCGGCCCGGGGCTTGAGGAAACCGCCGGCGCCAAGCTCTTCGCCCTGCAGCTCGCTTCCGTGCGCGCAGGCGTCGAGATGATGGTGATCGACACCCCCGCCGTCGTCGAGGAGGAGATCGGCCACGCCATCGTCGCCGCCGATCTGTGCCTGCTGGTCGTTCGGCCGTCCTTCCTCGACCTCGCCGCGACGATCCAGACCGCCGAGATCGTCCGTCGGCTGCGCAAGCCCAGCCTTGTTGTCCTCAACCAGGCGCCGTCCGCCCGCGCCGGCGTCGAGAACCCCACGGTGAAGCGGGCGCTCGAGGCGCTGCTCATGCTCCGCCTGCCCGTGGTCCCGACCGTCCTGCGCGCCCGCGCCAACTATCAGTCCGCGTTCGAGACCGGCCGGTCGGTGGAGGAACTGGACCCCTCGGTCGAGGCCGCGCGAGAGGTCGCCGACCTCTGGGACTTCGTGGAAGGCATGGTCTTCGGGCGCGGCGACGCCGCCCGCCGCCCAGGCGTGCTGGCCTAGCCCCAAAGCTCTTTCAGGTCGGCGGCGTGATGCTCGCCCTGCGCCAGGCCCGCCTGGGCGGCGTCCGCGCGGCGGCGAAAGTCCATCAGGTTGGGGCCGAAGGCCTCGATGCTGGTCGCATCGGGCACGATGGTCACCACGGTCGAGCCGCCTTCCTTGAGGCTCTCGATCTCTTCGTCGAAGCGCGCCGCGACGCGCTCCATCATCGCCCCGCCGGCCCCGCCCAGCCGCACGGCGACCACCACGACCAGATCATACCCCGCCGCCATGTCGGCATTGGTGCTGGAGCGCATGCCTCCGTCGATGTAGCGGCGACCCTTCAGCGTCACCGGCGGATAGATCCCCGGCACGCTGCAGCTTGAGGCCACCGCCCGCGTCACCCCGACGCCCGAGGTCTTGGTCCAGAACTGGAACCCGCCGGTCTCGGCGTCGACCGCCGTGCAGGCGAATCCGCGTTCCGGCCAGACGTCGTCGGCGAGCTCCGCGAAAGACCGGCCGAAACTGGCGATGAACTCCTCTTCGCTGGCGGTGTCCGCGGCCAGGGCGAAGGCGCCGATCTCGGCCCGGGCCTCGGCGGGATTGCGCAGGCCGCCCTGCGCCTCGGCCATCAGGCTCACCAGCTTCGAGAGGTCGGCCGGCGCGCGGGTTTGGGACTTGCGTTCGGAGCTCGCCGCTCGCGCGGCTTCCGCCAGGATCGGATCGGCCAGGGTCGCGGCGTCCGCGCCCATCGCCAGCCGGGCGCCCACGAACGAGCCCGCCGAGGTGCCCATGGTGAAGTCCGCCTGGCCCAGGTTGACGCCGCCACGGGCGAGGCCCGCCACCAGCCCGCTCTCCCAGGCGATCCCCACCGGCCCGCCGCCGCCCAGCACCAGCGCCCGTGTCGTCATGCCCATCTCCCCGTCGTTTCAGCGGCGTTTAGGTCGCGTCCAGGCTGCCAGTTATCGAGGCGCGTTGCGAGAGTTCGATCCAGTTCCCATCGGGATCGCGCACCATGGAGATCCGCGCCGTGGTCCCCAGCGTGACCGGGGCCAGCGCCTCGCGCCCACCCGCCGCCAGCACCCGGGCATGCTCGGCGTCCACCTTGAACACCTGGAAGGTGATGTAGCGCCAGCCGGGCCCGCGCATCTCCGCCTCGCTGGGCGCGTCGGGGGCCTCGTCCAGGAAGATCAGGCTCTCTCCGGCGCGGAACACGCCGGGCCGTTCCTCCGACAGGCCAAGCGCGTCGGCGTAGAACCGCCGGTGGGCCTCCAGGCTCCGCACCGCCAGCCGCACCCCGATCTGGCCGACCCCATCGTGACCGGGCGGAACCAGGGTCACGCGATTGCCCTCGGGATCGCTCAGGGCCACCGGCGCCGCCAGCCCCTCGCGCGCGACGATCAGTTCGCGATAGCCTGCGAGCGGATTGGCCGGCAGCGGATCGGCGTGATGGTTGATCTTCAGCACGCTGCCCGCGACGTCGTGGCGGTGCTGGTCCTGGCCGCGGCGGATGGGCAGCAGGTGGTCGAAAGCTATCCCGGCCTCGCCTTGCCAGAACGCCAGCATCGGCTCCAGCCGGTTGGTCGAAAGCCCGATGTCGATCCGCGGCTTGGCGAGATTCATGTGGGGCTCCGTCCAGTCTTGCGCCTCCAAGTTCGCCGTGGGATGCGTGGAGTCAAACAGATGTTTGCCAAACTGGCCACGCGAGGGAGACGCCCGGATGAAGGCTGCGGTCTATTACAAGAACGGCGGGCCCGAGGTTCTGAAGTACGAGGACGCCCCCGATCCCGAATGCCACCGCAAGGGTATCGTCCTGCGCGTCGAGGCGGTCTCCATCGAGGGCGGCGACACCCTCAATCGCCTTGGCGGCGCCCTCGCCTCGACGCCACACATCGTCGGCTACCAGGCCTCCGGCGAGGTCATAGAGGTCGGCGAGGAAGTGACGACCATCAAAATCGGTGACAAGGTCGCCACGACCAGCGCCTACGGCAGCCACGCCGAGCTGCGCGCCGTCGCCGCCCGCAGCGCATGGGTGCTGCCACCCGGCATGGACGTGCGCCAGGCCGCCGCCATCCCTGTCACCTTCGGCACCGCCGACGACTGCCTTTTCGAGTTCGGCCGCCTGAAGAAGGGCGAGATCGTGCTGATCCAGGCCGGCGCTTCCGGCGTGGGCGTCGCCGCTATCCAACTCGCCCATCGCGCGGGCGCCTCGATGATCCTGGCCACCGCCTCGTCCGACGAACGACTGGAAAAACTGAAGGCGCTGGGCCTCACCCACGGCATCAACTACCAGCGGGAAGACGTCGTCTCCGAGGTCGCCCGCCTGACGGACAAGCATATGGCCGACGTGATCGTCGATCCGGTCGGCGGCCCCACCCTGCAGACCTCGATCCTGTCGCTGGCCTACCGCGGCCGCGTCTCCATGGTCGGCCAGGCAGGCCGCGAACCGGCAAAGGTCGACGTCGGCTCGATGATGGGCGGCAACCGCTCGCTCTCCGGGGTCTTCCTGGGCGCTGAGATCGGCACCGAGCGGGTCTACAACAACATCGCCAAGCTCATCGCCGACGTCGCCAAGGGCGAGTTGGAGGTGGTCATCGACAAGACCTTTCCGCTCTCGGAAGCCGCCGAAGCCCACCGCTACATCGAAAGCCGCCAGGCCGTGGGGAGAGTCCTGCTGATCCCATAGGCCGCAGAGTTGCTCGCCCGCCTGGAGGAGCTGTCAGCGAAGCTGACTGGGGGCCTCTGAGGTCGGCGTTGACCCCCTCCACCGTTTCGCGGTCCCCCTCCTCAACGAGGGGGAACTTAGGAGATTTCGAATGCCCCGCGCCCGCAACGGCTCCGTCGAGATTGAGTTCGAGACCTTCGGCGACGACCAGCCGGAGACCATCCTGTTGCTCAACGGCCTGGGGTCGCAGATGACCCGTTGGCCGGAGGCGTTCTGCAATAAGCTCACAGCCCGCGGCTACCGCGCCATCCGCCTGGACAACCGCGACACCGGCCTCTCCAGCTGGCCGACGCAGGCCTATACCCTGGCCGACATGGCCAACGACGCCGTCGCGGTGCTCGACGCGGCCGGCGTGAAGCAGGCGCACATCGCCGGGGTCTCGATGGGCGGGATGATCGTCCAGCGCATGGCCCTCGATCATCCGGTTCGTGTGCTGTCCATGACCTCGATCATGTCGGCGACCGGCGCGCCAGGGTCGCTCAATTCGACGCCAGAAGCCGCGGCCGTCCTCAACACCCCACCGCCCGATCCGCAGGCGGACTACGAGGCCTTCGTCGCCCATGGCGTCAGGAACGCCCGGACCATCGGCAGCCCGGCCTATCCCTGGACCGAAGACGACCTCCGCGCCCGGGTGATCGCCGAGCACGGCCGCGCCTTCAACCCGTCGGGCGTGGCGCGCCAGATGGCCGCGCTGCGCGGCGACGGCGACCGCACCGCGGCGCTGGCCGGCGTCAAGGCCCCCACCGTCGTCCTGCACGGCGCCGACGACCCGCTGGTGCCGAAGCTCGGCGGCGAGTTGACGGCGGCCGCCATCCCGGGCGCCGAGCTGCGCATCATCCCTGGCATGGGTCACGACCTGCCGCCCGGCCTCTACGACACCTTCGTCGACGCCATCACCGCCGCGGCCAGCCGCGGCAAGACCACAGCTTAACAAGGACACTTCCATGGGACGTCTCGAAGGCCGCACGGCCGTGATCACCGGCGCGGGCAGCGGCATCGGCCGCGCCGCCTCCCTGCTCTTCGCCCGCGAAGGCGCCCACGTGGTCTGCGCCGACCGGGCCGACACGGTCACGGAGACCGCCGACTTGGTCGCCAAGGCTGGCGGCAAGGCCATCGCCATGGTCGGCGACGCCGGCGACGAGGCTTTCGTGAAGGACTACATCGCCCGCGCCCGGTCGGAGTTCGGCTCACTGGACGTGGTCTGGGCCAACGCCGGCATCTCGGGCGGCTGGGTGGAGTTGCAGGAGCAGACTCCAGACTACTGGGCCGAGATCCTGCGGGTGAACCTGATCGGCACGTTCCTGGCGGTGAAGCACGCGTCGGCGGCGATGATCCCGACCGGCAAGGGCTCGATCATCTGCACGGCGTCGGTGGCGGGCATCCGCTCCGGCGCCGGCGGCCCCGCCTATTCGGCGTCGAAGGCCGGCGTCATCAGCCTGGCCCAGACCGCAGCCAACGAGCTCTACGGGACCGGCGTGCGGATCAACGCCATTGCGCCGGGCCTGATCGAGACGGGCATGACCAAGCCGATCTTCGACGGCGCCCGGGCCCGCGGCAACGAGGACAAGATCGGCCAGCTCAACCCGCTGACCCGCTACGGCGTCCCGGACGAGATCGCGCATGCGGCGTTGTTCCTGGCCTCGGACGACAGCTCCTACGTCAACGGCCAGACCATCGCCGTCGACGGCGGGCTCTCGACCTCCCATCCCGTGGTGCGCCGCAAGCGGTGATCTACCTCGTCCGCCACGGCCAGACCGAGTTTAACCGCCTCGACCGCTTCCAGGGTCATGGGGATTCGCCACTCACCGAGCTCGGCGTGCGCCAGGCTCAGGCCTACGCCAACCTGTTGGCCGAACAGGTCCGGGATCCCGCGGGCTGGCGGATCCTCGCCAGTCCGCTTGGCCGGACGCGAGGCACGGCGGAGGTGATCGCTAAGCGTCTAGGCCTGCCCGTGGAGACCGAGCCAAGGCTCATCGAGGTGACGCTTGGCGATTGGGACGGGCGCGTGCGGAGTGAGCTGCGCTCGCAATACCCAGACGCCTTTTCGCCGGGAGGCTGGGTGACCGCGCCGGGAGGCGAGACCTATGAAGCCATGACCGCGCGGATCTCAGACTGGTTCGCCGACCTGCCCGACGAACCGGACCGGCGGATCATTGCGGTCAGTCATGGGGTCACGGGCCGCGTGGTGCGCGGCGTCTACGCCAGCCTGGGCCGAGAGGCCTCCGACGCCCAGCGCGCACCTCAGGACGCCATCTTCCGGCTTAAGGACGGGAGCATTCGCCGCCTGGAGTGCGAACCCGTGAGCTGAGCTCACGGACTCCGACGGCAGATGTCGTTTGTTGCGGCGCAGCATCGGCGTCACCCTCCACGCCAATCCCCGTGGAGTACGCCGATGAGCGTCCAAGCGATCGAAGGTTTCCTACCGGCCGCGCCTGCGCGGTTGCCGAAACAGGCCTCCGCTTGGAGCGCGCTCTTCGGTGAGGCGTCGCGCAACACCGTCAACTGGTGGACCGCCGACAGCTTCCGCCAGCCGCACACCAGCCGCACGCTGATGGGGATCACCTATCACGCGGTCAGCGAGCCGCGGGCGGTGCAGCGCGTCCTGCTCGACAACCTCGCGAACTATCCGAAGCCCGGTCTGCTGCCCCGGGTCGCCCCGCTGCTCGCCGACGGCCTGTTCGGCGTGGACGGCCCGGCGTGGCGCAGCCAGCGCCGGCTGATGGCGTCGGTGTTCACCCCCGCCGCGACCCAGGAATTCCTGCCGATCTTCACGGCCGTGGCCGGCGAGACGGCCGACGCCTGGGCGGCGCGCACGCCAGGCCTCATCGATGTCGCGGTCGGCTCGACCCGAGCCACCTTCGACGTCGTCAGCCGCGCCCTGTTTTCCGCCGAACACGGCCTGACCGGCGGCGAGGCGGCCGAGCATGTCGCAGCGATGCTGGCCCAGGCCGGCCGGGCCGGGTTCCTGGCCATTCTGGGCCTGGGCGCGCTTGATCCATCGCCGGCCGCGCAGGCCGGACGCCGCGGCGAGGCCTTCCTCACCGGCCGCCTCGCGGCCTTCATCTCCGCACGTCAGGCCGACCCCTCGCCGCCTGCGGATTTCATGACCCGCCTCCTGGACGCGTTCGCCGCCGACCACCCTCCCAAGGAAGCCGCGAAGCTGGCGCTCTCCAACGCCGTCACCTTCCTGATCGCCGGCCACGAGACCACGGCCAATGCGCTGGCCTGGACCCTCTATCTGCTCAGCGAGCAGCCGCAGGCCCAGACCTGGGCCGCCGAGGAGGCCCGCGAGGCGCTGGCCGCCGGGGCGACGCCGGCCGAGGTGCTCGAGAACCTGACCTATCTGCGCTGGGTGCTGGAGGAGTCGCTCAGGCTCTATCCGCCCGCCCCCCGCATCGAACGCCAGGCTCTGGCCGACGACCGGCTGGGCGATCTTCAGGTGAGGAAGGGCGACTACGTCGGCGTCTGGCCCTGGGTGCTGCATCGTCACGAGGCGCTTTGGGACAATCCCGACGCCTTCGACCCCGAACGGTTCGCGCCGGAGGCCCGTGGCCGGCTTCACCGCTTCCAGTACATTCCGTTCGGCGCGGGGCCGCGGATCTGCATCGGCGCGCAGTTCGCCACCGCCGAGGCGTTGTTGATCCTGGCTGAATGGCTGGCGCGATTCGAATTCGCGCCGGTTCCGGGGCGCCGCGTTGAGGTCGTTTCCGACCTGGCGCTGCGGCCCAAGGGCGGGCTGCCGCTGCGGGTCAGCCGTCGCGCCTGAACCAGCGCTGCGGCGTCTCGATCTCGCGCTCCGGACCCAGCCAGTGCAGGAGGGCCAGTACGACCACCGTTGTCGCGGCCCCTAAGGCGAAGGCGCCCGCCGCCGCGGCCGAGATTCCGACCGCGCCCACGCTCAGCGGCTTGGGGGCCATCCAGTGAACCACCTCGCCGTTGGACTCCACCGGTCCGACGTCGTCGCCGATGCCATCCGCGTGGTCGTACGCGTTCTCGCTCATGGTGAAGCCTCCGCTAGCGGGTCCTTGGCCTAACCCGTGCGCATGGCGGGGGTTCCGAACGCCGCGGCTGAAGAGTAGAAGCGGCCCTCGTTCCATTGCGACCTGCCGAAACGGATCATGGCCGGACATTCCAAGTTCAAGAACATCATGCACCGCAAGGGCCGCGCGGATTCCGCCCGGTCCAAGCTGTTCTCCAAGCTCTCGCGCGAGATCACCGTGGCGGCCAAGGCGGGCCTGCCCGACCCGGCCATGAACGCGCGCCTGCGCCTGGCGGTGAACAACGCCAAGGCCGAATCGCTGCCCAAGGACGTCATCGACCGGGCGATCAAGAAGGCCAGCGGCGGCGACGCCGAGGCCTATGACGAGATCCGCTACGAAGGCTTCGGGCCGGGCGGAGTCGGCGTCATCGTCGAGGTGCTGACCGACAACCGCAACCGCACCGCGGCCAATGTGCGCTCCACCTTCTCCAAGTACGGCGGAAATCTCGGCGCGACCGGATCGGTGGCCTTCACCTGGGACCGCGTCGGCCAGATCG
>Ga0307513_10004362_pt1 | contig 18901 bp, 17 predicted proteins | sample 15_EM_MG_FD_202174 | JGI IMG/M metagenome (GOLD analysis project Ga0307513, IMG submission 202174) | Populus trichocarpa ectomycorrhiza microbial communities from riparian zone in the Pacific Northwest, United States - 15_EM | ecosystem: Host-associated > Plants > Roots > Unclassified | place...
GGAGGGGTTCAGGGAGCGAGCGAGGGCTGTGGGTGAGGTTTGTAGAAGGGCGGGAGGGAAGAGGAGGGCGGTGGACAAACTTTTAGAGTTTGCCGAGTGTGGGGAAGACAAGGAGTAATAGGATTTAAGTATGTAACAATCTGTTTGTTGTCGTACGATCGGTACACGGGAGGTTTTTAATTAATTAATCGTCCGCAAGGAGGGGGAATACACTGAGGGTCGAGATAGAACAGAAACAACCATGGGCCTACTTCATCCCGCTATCCTCACTTCCCCCACATGCTCCTTCAACTCCTCCATAAGATCCTCATCGAACCCGTAAGCACTAGACAAGCAAACCAACCCCAGCTGATGTCCAGCCCGTTTCCTTTCCCTCACCAGACTCACGAGTGACTCTAGGGATTCCCAGTAGGTGAACTGGATCTCTCGAAGGGACTGACAAGGAACCTCCGCTCCTGGGTTCGGGTGCAATGGGCGGAAAAACTCTCCTGTAAACTCTGTATTCCAATGGGCCATTTGGAGTATCCTTAGATTTTTGAAGCTAAGGACATTGATAGGAGAATCCGCGGCGATGGAGCCTCCGACTGTCAGGGCCTCTATCTGCTCGAATGGGATGCACGTTTCATCGAAAAACCAGTCAATGGGGGTGTTGTCTTCCGCGGTGCGAAACGCGGTGAACGAGACTTCGGCCCCCTTCCCATATAGCTCGACTTCTTGCGAACACTTGTTGGAATGGTACACCATTTTGGTTGCTCCCGCTAGGAGAACATGGCCACCGTAAGGTAAAAGATCGGTCAACATTCCCGTTTGTCCCGACCTGAACGAGGAGGACACCCGAAGTCGTTTGAGGCGCGGTAGCCTCAGGAGGGGGAGAATTCGGCCAATAGGGCTGCAGGTGAAGTCCAGTTCCTCCAATGACTCCAACGAGATGACCTGGTCCAGGGTAATGTCCTGTGGCGCATCCTTAGAATTGATATATATCTTCCGCAGCCAAGGACAGCCAGAGAAGAATCGAAAGAGTGTTCCCATATGGAATGGGCTTGCACCCTCAGGCAGGCATAACTTGAATTCAATTAGGCTGGGGAGTGGAAGATGTGATCCGAATGTCGGGTGAGTGCCAGTGAAACTGACGGAACGGAGTGACGGCGCTTGTTGACCGAGGAAGTCGTCGGGGAGGCGCACCAATTCCCCAATAGATTCGATTTCTAGGTGTTGCAGGGCTGGTGAGGGGGTGCAAAAGAGGAGTAAGGCCGTGTGGACCATCGCATAGTAGCCACGGATGATCAAGGATCTCGTTCTTGCGATGTGGGGTGTGAGGTACCTAATCACCTCTAGGTCTCGCGGATAACGCACGTCTATGCTGATATCGATAGGCGCTGACTTGGAGCGTTCGAGGTACGTGATTGTACGGTCGAGATCGGATTTCGACTTGAACTGGAAACAGGTCCAGAGAAACGGACTGGAAGTCAGGGTGGAGCGCCAATACCGACAGACGTGCGTGGCGACGACTAGAATCGACTCGTCCGTCCGAAATTCGAGAACCTTTGACAGGATCTCTGGTGGAAGCTTGTTGACGAGTACGCACGCGTTCCTGATCGGCCTGGTCGCCTGCAGAACCTCAGAGAGATCCCGTTCAAGGCCTATGATCTGCGAACCATAAGACGAGTGACTCGGATAAGCGACGGGGTTGCGTCAGGATCACCAGAGATCAAACCTTCTGCGGCTCCAACTCGAGAAATTCTCTGGACAACGAGTTGGGTCAGCACACTGACACTACATCATAGACATGCTTACTTTCTGGACGGAGAGTTTGGACTCATGGCTTGAGCTAGTGCGTGCACCAGCTGTTCGACGGTAAGCTCGCTCCCAGGGTACGAGTCTGACATGGACGTTGTAGCGCGTGTATGTCCGGTGACAAGCGCCGCCCGCCCATCTCTACGCCCCCACGCCGCTACGCGCTACGTACAGATAAACATCACATTCGGACACCGAACCTCCAGCGTCCAACCCTGAACGAGAGAAATGACAACTGCCCGTAATTCTGCATCCGTCCGCTTGCCTCGGATCTCCATCCCCCTTTATAGATCTGCATCGGTCCACTTGTCTCGTATCTCCAATCGCGCGGTGTCCCCTCAGGAAGCTCAACAGGTGTTGACCGCTGCATTTACGGCCCCCGACTATATTGAATGCAGCAAGAACCTCACAGCATGGGAGATCGACCCGCAGGCATACATCGATGGCTTGGATCAGGTCGGTTCTCGTCCGCTTATGCTTATCATTGGCACGTTAACAGTTGCCCCGCATTAGCTAATAGACACCCTAACGCCCGGGTCAGAGATCTACAAATCCTCTCTCCGAGCGCTGATAAAGGCTTGCGGTATCTACGGGATCCTCCCATCTTCACACCTCATGCCGCCGGGGCTGACCCTGGTAACGGCCGGCACAATGAAACGCCCGTTCGCCTCTGGTGGCTTTTCCGATGTGTGGAAGGCCAGAAACGACAGCGGGCAGGTTTTTGCCATCAAAAACTATCTCAACTATGGGGTCGACAACCTCAACCATGTGAAAAAGGTACTTCGGGTCTGTCACTCGGTTTGTCAGTACTTCTCATTGGAACCTCATCACCAGAAATGCTATAAGGAGGTTGTCATCTGTAGGCGAATAAGGCACGAGAATGTCCTGAACGCTGAGGGTATTGCGCCGGAACTGTTTGAGTTTTGTATGGTTTTCAGATGGATGAAAAATGGCAATATGCTGCACTACGTGAGGACTCAGGGGCAAGTTGATCGCATGAGTCTCGTGAATACGTCTCTTTGCGGTGGTGTATCGATCTATACTCATCGCCGGTGCTTAGTTGCTTGGTATCACGCGTGGCCTCTGCCATCTCCACTCCAGTGGAATAATTCACGGCGACTTGAAAAGCGTAAGCAAAATATTCAATTATCTTCGCCACGAATGCTGACTGGTCGGACTTTTCTGTAGCCCAATATCCTCATCGATGAGGAGGGTAGACCCCTCCTCGCGGACTTCGGTCTTTCCTCGATTATGAAGGACAACATCTCGGTCGATGCTTCAACCCCTCACAGCGGGGGTACGATTCGTTGGTCATCCCCAGAGCTCCTTGACGCGTACTCTGATAAACCCAAGAACCAAACCCTTACCACCAAGTCTGATATCTACGCGCTGGCGATGGTAATTATTGAGGTTGGTGGTTTTTCGCCCCATCAACCTGAGTACTCGTGTCCACGCTTTTTTGTTAGCTGTACACCGGGAATGTTCCTTTCCCCGACATACCGGATCCGATTGTCCTTCTCAAAGTGGCAAGGGGCGAAAGGCCATCCAAACCGATCCACGCTGGAGTGCTTGGATTGACACCAGCGGCCTGGAAACTGACGAGAAGGTGCTGGCACAAGAAACCTGTGAAACGTCCAGACACCTCTGAGATCCTCGCTTACATTGAGAGTATGTCTTTGCCCGCATGCTTAGATGTGAGTTTGCTGATTCAAGTATTCACCATATATTAGCATTCAACAAGCCAAAATATCGGTCAAAGGCACCGAATGATGTCTTTCATCATGAAAGCCCCAAAGATAGCCAATATTCCATAACCCTTCAAGCGGACGATCGAACGAACACGCCTTTTGATCAAAGATCGTGCTCAACGGTCGATGCATGGTCTTTTGATCAGATTTACAGCGTTATAAGCGATAGCCAATCTGTGTTCGGCTCCCCGATGGAGGATTTGTAGAGAGCGCACATCCCGAACCATTCAAAAATCCTGTTCTTACCCAGGTGCACCCACCCTTACCTTCGGTAAGGTCGGTGGGTCAAAAACAGCACAGATCCAGAGGAGGTCCGTTGTGAGTTGACCCGGGCTCGCTTCCGCTCATACTTCTCCGAAGTTGCTATACAGTACTTGATGCTGCGGCCTTGCTCAAGAAGGCCCCTTCTGCCTGGCCTTCAAATGGTCATTCATAATTTACAAACTTCCATTATCAGTATGACCTCACGCTCCATCATCCTGTACCTGAACCGGCTCGTCCGCATCTTCTGCAGGCTACAGATTGTATTCCAAACTTTCTACCGCTATATAGCAGTATAGCCCATTGTGTTTGGCGGGGACAAACGGATGTCAACAAAAACGCGATTATTGGCCCGGTTGCGGGTCACCACGTGATCTGAACCTCCCCTACATGCTCCTTCAACTCCTCCACGATATCTTCATCATATCTGCACCCGTAAGTAATGGATAACCGGAGCAACCCCAGCTGGTGTCCAGCCCGTTTCCTTTCCCTCACTAGACCTACGAGTGACCAATTGGGAGATCCCTGGTCGTAGGTGTAATGGATCCTTCGAAGGGACTGACAAGGAATCTCCGCCCCAGGGTTCGGGTACAACAAGCGTGAGGATTCTTCTGTAAACTCCGCGTTCCACGAGGATATTTCGAGTAACCGTAGATTCTTGAAAATGTCGAGATTGTCAGGGAAATCCACGGCGACGAAACCTGTGACTATCAGGGTTTCTATCTGTCCAAACGGGATGCACGTTTCATCGAAAAACCAGTCAGCGGGAAGGCCTTCCGCGGTGCGAAATGTGGTTAATGATATATCAACTTCCCTCCCGTGTAGTTCGACGCTTTGTGAGGAGTTATCAAAACAGTACGACATTTCGGTTGCTCCCGCTAAGAGAACATGGCCACCGTGGGGCAAAAGATCGGACAGTTTTTGCGTTTGTTGCGACCCGAAGGAGGAGGACACCCGAAGCCGCCTGAGGCGCGGCAGCCTCAGATAGGGGATAATTCGGCCAACGGGATCGCAAGTGCAAACCAATTCCACCAACGACTCCAGTAGGATCACCTGGTCCAGGGCAACGTCCTGTGGCATCTTCTCGGAGTCAATACGAACCTTCTGCAGCAAAGGGCAGCCAGAGAGGAATCGGAAGAGTGCTCCTATGTGGAATGTACTCGCGTCCTCCCGCAGGAATAACTCGAATTGAACCAGGTTTAGGAGTGGGAAAAGGGACTCGAATGTTAGGCAAATGTTGCTGAAACTGACGGAACTGAGTGACGGCGCTCGTTGACCGAGGAAGTCGTCGGGGAGGCGTACCAAACCTCCAGATGAGAAGATACGCAGGTGTTGTAAGGTCGGAGAGGTGGAGCAAAAGAGGAGGGAGGCCGAGCGGACATTCTCATGGCAGCCGTAGATGATTAAGGATCTCATTCTTGCGATGTGAGGAGCAAGGTACTTCAACGCTACGAGGCTTCGCGACCGATCCACGTCTATGGTAACATCGATAAGCGCTGACTTGGACCGTTCGAGGTACGTGATTGCGCGGTCGAGATTGGGTCTCGACCTGAACCGGAAACACGTCCAGAGAGACGGACTGGTTATGAGGGCGGAGCGCCAATATCGACAGACGTGCGTGGCGGTGACTAGAACAAACTCGTACTCCCGAAATTCGAAAACCTTCGACAGGATCTCTGGCGGAAGCTTGCTGACGGGCAAACGCGCATTTCTGATTGATCCGGCCGCCCGAAAAATCTCAGATAGATCCCGTTCAATGTCAATAATCTGTGAACCGTAAAACGATAAGCGACGGGGTCATGTCAGGGTGACCGGGGATCAAACCTTCTGCAGTTCGAACTCGGGTGATTCTCTGGATAATGAATGAGTCAGGGCGATGACGCGACAGAGTCGTAGGTATGCCCACTTTCTGGTTGGATTCAGGGCCTGAGCTAGTGCGTACACCAGTTGTTCGACGGTGAGATCACTGCCAGGGTACGAATGTGACATGGTGGTGGAAACGGAAGGAGCATTCGCCTCCTGTCTGATGGTTAGACCAGGTGTTTACTAGTACAAAGTATATATAGCAGCCTAGTTTAATAATACAGACGGAATATTCTATCGTTTTCCCGTCTTCCGACCGTTCGCCTGCCGGTCGACTTTCAGAGTCAGTGTAGCTCCCCCTTTCAAGCCAATCGCCACTTATCTCTGTACCACCACGCTGCTGCGCGCCACTTATAGATAAACATCACATTCAGATATTGAACCTTTAGTTTCGCCGCTACGAGCTTCCAGCGTCCGACCCTGAACGAGATCTAGACATGGCAACTATCCGTGATTCAGCATCAGTCCACCTGCCTCGTATCGCACACATATCTACAGTATTCGATGCTCTCTTCGCATTGGTCGGCAGATAATTCCGTCTCTGTAATGAGGACCCCAAGAAGCAACACCTGACATATCCTACATGATAACACAGCCCTCGCTCGATTTCTCGAGCCTGCGGATGACCTCACCGGCACCGATGACACGACGACCGGACTGTGAACCGGTAACCGTAGGGCGTAGGTAAACGAGAGTGAGCTCAGTGCGCGAAAGGGAAATGCGAACGCTGAGGGAAACGAAAATCTAGCTACACCCACATTGAATAATAATAAAAGATAGAAGACGAGATGTCCGGGTCTCCACGTCGAGGACGAAAGTATCGAGTGTACAAACGTGGATATAGCCAAGTGAACGAGAGGTAAACGAGAACCGCAAGAATGGGGGCATATAGATTTGAAATGGAAAAATATCGTGACACGGAATTCCTTTCGCAGAGTTGTACGATCAACACTCCGGCGTTGTCTGGATCCAATTCCGCAACAAGGCCATGCCTGTGGAGTGGAATTAGACATAAAAGCTCCGGGGACGCGTGAGGTATGAGAAGGGAGTACATACTTTTGCATCAATGCCTCGATTGCAGGCTTCAGTTTGGCAACTCTACCGCTGGAACGCAAACCTTTACCTGAGCGCGAGATCCTATTTCGTTAGCAAGACGCCGACCGTCCATCGCGGGGAAAGAAAAGGACGAACCAACTATGATACTAATAGTGGTATCGCCACGACGTTTAGCAGCTTCAATGGCTCTTTCAGTGTAATCGACTGCCTCCTTCACGTATAAACCGTGCAGGTCAATCTCTCCAGGGCCACTGTCCTAATCGCGAATAAATACCAGATAAGAAAACTGCCGCATTCCAAAGAGGAGAGTTTAACTCGCTTCGTTGTTCTCTGAATGGTAAACAAACGCGTCGGATCATCTGGAGATCATCAATTGGGGAAGCGGTATGACTCACTTGCATATATCCAAGCACTGGCTTCCGCATTCAACTGCTCCATCCTCGCCTTGTGACCTTTACCCTCGTTGGACAAAATCTTTGCCATGGCGCCATCCCCCGTCCTATACGCAAGCTTGCTTTCCCAAAAGCAGTTCGCCATCTCATCCCCTTCGTCATTTGCACGCGCACGTAGGGATACGTAGTACGGATCATCCTGGTTGATCTGGTTCAGGTCCTGTTGGTGATAGTGTCGACAGCAATACGCGTTGGAGGATCGGGAGGGTCCGGGATTCAATATGCGGTCAGTTTACAATCGAGCGATATCCGGAGGTAAGCACGGACAGAACGCTGGTGTCTGGATGGACGACGGCCGTGTGGCTCCTGTCGCTTGAGTTGGCTTGAGGTGGGGGGGTACGACTGGGGCGGCCACTCATCGACCCCTTGTAGCCGTGGTCTGTGGGGTCGTTCCTGAGACGGTGGTTGTTGAGGTCTATCCTCCGAGCCGAACAGGAACTTGGCAGTAGCTCCCAGGACTGAGATTATACCCATATTGAGGGCGAGGCCAGGGATAAAGCATGCACGCGTTGTGTAGCGCTGGGTGGCGATTAAGGTGGGAAAAGAGCCGATGTAATGAATACAAAACAGCCGCAGACGCACAATCGCACAACAAGACTAATACTTACTTCCTGCCAGCTGCGAGGTGTAAGCGCGCGCTGTGCTCGTCGTACGGTAACCTTGACAAGAGGATCCCCTCCATGGGTCGGGGGTGAGGAGAGCGCATGTCAAGGCGGGCTTTGAATTTGAACGTTGAACTACGATCGTAAGAAACCGAAAGAAAACAATACTATATGGATGGAGCTGCATACAGCAGTCAAAGTAGCTTTCAAGGAGTTGCCCACCGTCGCGGTAGACCCCTCGTATTATGTGTAACAATCCTGAACACCGGCCAGATGTAAAAGCCTCTTCGAGACGGGGACAAGGACCGATTCAGTGCAACCGCCACTCATCTCTGTGCCACCACACTCCTGCGTGCTACCTACAGATAAACTGAACGCTGACTCTCCAGCTTCGCCGCCACGACCATCCAACGTCTGGCTCTGAACGTGAGACCTGTCAACTACCCGTAATTCAGCATCGGTCCATTTGTCTCGTACCATCATTACACATATCTACAGTATCATAACTCTCTTCGCATCGGTCAGCAGAGAATTCCACCAGTGGAAAGTCTCTGTAGTGAGGACCCCAAGAAACAACATCTCCGACATATCTCACATAATAACACAGCTCTCGCTCGATTTTTCGAGCCTGCGGGTGACCTCATCGGCACCTATGACACGTCGACCGGACTTCCTTCCACCGAGTTGTACAATCAACACTCCGGCATTGTCTGGATCCAATTCCGCAACTAGGTCATGCCTGTGGAGTGGAACGAGACGTCAAAGCTCCGGGGACGCGTGAGACGTGAGAAGAGAGTGCGTACTTCTGCATCAACGCCTCGATTGCGGGCTTTAGTTTGGCGACTCCACCGCTGGAATGCAAACCTTTACCTGGGGGCGGAATACTATTTCGTTAGCAAGACCGTCCATCGTGAGGGAAGGAAAGGACGAACCAACTATGATACTAATAGTGGTATCACCACGACGTTTAGCAGCTTCAATGGCTCTGTCAGTATACTCGATTGCCTCCTTTACGTATAAGCCGTGCAGGTCAATTTCTCCAGGGCCACTGTCCTAATCGCGAGTAGATATCAGATAAGAAAAACACCCTATCCCAGAGAGGAGTCTAACTCACTTCATTGTTCTCTGAACGGTAAAAAAAACGCATCAGATCATCTGGAGAGATCATCGATTGGAGAAGCCGCACGACTCACTTGCATACACCCAAGCACTGGCTTCCGCATTCAACTGCTCCATCATTGCCTTGTGTCCTTTACCCTCATTGGACAACGTCTTGGCCCCGGCCTTATCCCCACTCGTATACGCACGCGTACTTTCCTCAAAGCAGCTCGCCATCTTATCCCCTTCGTCTTTCGCACGCGCACGTAGCGACACGTAGTGCGGATCATCCTGGTTGGCCTGGTTCAGGTCCTGTTGGTGATAGTGTCGACAGTAATACGCGTTGTGGAGGATTGAGATAATAGAATGGGGTCCGAGATTCAACACGGTCAGTTTACAATCGAGCGATATCCGGAGGCAAGTACGAACAGAACGCTGGTATCTGGATGGGCGAGGGCTATGTGGCTTGTGTTGCTTGGGTGGGCTTGTGCTAGGGGGATACGACTGTGGCGGCCGCCCATTGACACCCTGTGGCTTGTGTGGCTTGTGGGGTTTCTGGGGTCGTTGCGGGGGTCGTCCCTGAGGCGGTGGTTGCTGAGGTCTGTCCTCCGAACCAAAGAAGAAATTGGCAATAGCTCCCAGGACTGAGATTATACCCATACTAAAGACGAGGCCGAGGATAAAGCTAAGCGTGCACACGTTGTGCAGCGCCGGGTGGCGATTAAGGTGGGAAAAGAGCCGACGTAATAAATACAAAGTAGCAGATATACAACCGTACAACAGACCCAATACCCCTTTCCAGCTGAGAGTTGTAAGTACGCCCTGTGCTCATCGTATGGTAAGTTGGACAAGGGAGTCCCCCCCCCCACAAGTCGGGGGTGAGGAAAGCGTATGTTGGGGCGGGCTCCGAACCACGACCGTAAGAAACCGAAAGGGGACAATCTAGATAGAGCTGCATACAGCAGTGAAAGTGTCTTTCAAGAAGTTGCCCGTCGTCGCGGCAGACCCCTTGGATTATGTGTAACAATCATCGATACCGACAAGCCGTAAGAGGCTCTTCCAGGCAGGGACAACGACGATATTGGTCCCCCGCGGAGCGGGGATGAAGCGACAAACCGACTCAACCCCCCCGCTGATCTTGGGGGGGCAAGCTGAGAATCCCAGTAACCCCTTCGGACGATAATGACGAAGAGTTTTCCGGGGATATTGGCCCCACCAATGCGGTTGCGACCTCCTTCATCCACTTGGCACCCAAACCAACATGGCCACCACCGAAATCGTCGATAGCAACGAAGGCCCTGGATTGTGTACGCTAACCAGAACGGGTCTGCTTTTGAACGGGTGTGGCCTTCATAACTTCGCCTTTGAATTTCGGGGAGAAAAAAGGTCGGCAATCTGGTTCTATATGCAGGGGAGAAGTGATATAGCGTCCGCAGCAGAATGGGCAATAAAGGAGCAGAAAGTTGTGCGGGAGGTGTAGCGTGGTGATGAGACAAACGGAGGGTCATAGAGTAGATGTAAAACCGCGCGGTTATTGGTGGGAGCGAAGAAAGGGATAGTGTGGGACTTGGCGTCTGAAGCAGAGCACGAATAGAGGGTCGGTGGTGGTGGTGGTGGTCTACTCGTCGTTGGAAAGTGTCGTCACACCGGTGCGCCGGGGCCAATGCAATAGATCGAGCCGCTGGCTGGGCTTCTTGAGCCTTTCGACAGTCCTGCATCTCTCTGAGCGTACCTGGAAGTAACTGGATGGTGCCCGGTCGGGAATACATTAGATAGGACGGACAGGACACTTTGGATATCATTTGGACGCACCCACTGTCCTCTGGAACGGTTTGCCACAGCCTCCCTACTACTGCATCGTGCGCCCGGGATGGGATTTCAAGTGGTGATCCAAGTCACGAGCACGAGCGAACCACAATCCGCATCCAGAGAAGAGACAAGGGAACCGATTAACAACATCGGCTGGATGTAGGAACTGTTCCTGCATGGCCACAAGATTATCCGTGCGAGCGATGAACTCCGAATAGCCGGGCGGTGGGTTGAAATTCGAATCCTCAAATCTGGATAGCCGATGACGTCCGGACATCCTTCCGCCATCTGATTCGGCCCTCCACAAACCGGCCGCGGTCAGGGACATGTCGGGGTTTGAGAACCCGGACCGGTGGAGGTCAGTGGGGAGTAGGATGCGTTGTGCGGGAAGCAAGATGCGTCCCTGAGATTGTGGACTATTGGCGTTGACGTTGGTCCTATTATTGGAGGGGGAAGAGTCAAGGGAAGCGATGTCCCATGTAGGCGGTCGAGTTGACGTGTTGGGCTTGCTGCGGGCGTCGAGTGTTGGGTTCTGTGGGGCCGCTTCCGTGTCCCGCGACGGAGGGGCCGAAACTATTAAAAAGATTGAAATCGTTAGTATGAGGAGTACAAGGAAAAAGAAGGAAGATCAAAGTGGAAGGAGACGTACTCTCTGGGGAAACATCGGGGACAACAGAAGAGGGAGAGTAAGAGGATTTCCGGGAAGGAGAACTCAGTTTGTCAGCTGGAAGAAGGGTTGTACTCCGGTGTGTGGAATCAAACCCAAGTAGTCCGGGTTCCTGGGTGGGAGGGGAAGGAGGGTGGTAATGGGAGTGAGGGTAGGATGAAACAGGAGAACCTCGTGAACGAGATTTGATCTCCTGGTCAGGAAGGCCGTTCGAGTGGGTGGGGGGACTATGATCAAAGGTGTCCTCGGATCCGCTATCGGTCTCCGTTCCTTCATCCACCTCTGGGGAAAGTGGCTCTGACGAATGTGAAGACGTCTCCAGACACCTGAGAACATCTTCGATCGAAGGGCGGTCGTTCGATTGTGACGTCCAGCATTGCTCCATCATCTTCCATAAGCTCCTTGTGAAGCTCACCCCTCGAGGAGGACGTTTGCCTTCTAATACCTTCACGAAAACGGTGAAATCTGTATGCTCGTGAAACGGCAGGTGCCCGCTTATGGTTTCGTATATCACCATCCCAAGAGCGTAACAATCTGAAGATTTCGTTGGGCGGCTGTTCTTCAACCCGAACCGCTCCGGAGCGATGAGTTCCGGGCTCATCCATCGGGCTGTGCCACCTTGTGTGTACGAGCTCGAAGACAAAAGGTTTGCAGGGTCCGAGATGATCGTAAGCAGACCGAAATCTGCTAGGCGGGCGTGGCCAGTTTGGTCAATCAACACGTTGGGCTGGACAGATAAACCCAGTGAGACAGGAAGGTGGATTTGGTCATCGAAAACTCACCCCCTTGAGATCTCCGTGAACCATTCCCTGGTAATGGATGTAAATCAACCCCCTAGCGACGTCGCCCAGCTCGATAAATGATTCGGCCGTCAGTGACAGCAGCGATACTCTGAATGAAGAACTTACCAGCTCCAATCGATTTACATCCGGGTGCGCCTTCACAAAATCATTGATGTTTCCATTCACCATCCAGTCTGATATCATTGCGAACTGAGTCTCGGACATCATCACCCCTATCAGCGGCAAGACATTCGGATGCCGGAGGGTCTTCCACGTCATGACCTCCTTGCAAAACCTCTGCATCATGGGTCAGTGTCCACGCGGATGGGAAGAGAGCACAACCAGTAACTCACGCCAACTATCTTTTGTAAGTCGCTGTTCGAATATGTCCTTAGGACCTTGACAGCAACATCCCGGCCGCAGTGTTCCCCCTTCCACACATCAGCGTACCCACCCCTGTACAACGCAGCGCCGGCTCGGTCATAACGAACGGGGATCTTCAAGGCCCCCGGAAGAAGTGCGTGGTGGCCACATGTCCTATATAACAACTTGAGGCATTTCTTTCGGGTAGGCGGTGAAAGATCGGGACTATCCAGTGTCTGACCGACAGAAAGTGTTGGTGTCAACTTTTGATTGAGAGATTCGCACGAACGTAGAACGCACCTCGTCTATTACATCGACAAAGGTCTGTGCATCGTCCCCATGGAGACAGTGCATTATGTCACCCTCATCTTTGCTCGAGAAAATCGCCTCCATCAGGGAGGGGAGTTCATGTGGAACAAACGCGCGGTTGACCAAACGTCTACAGGCTGGAATGTTTAAGCCAAAAAAAAAAGAATCGGGGGTAATCAGTCTTTCGTATAAGATTGGCAAGGGCGGGAGAAAGGCATACCACTCTCGGATGCAGAGATTTTGGCGGTGTCATGGGGTTTTACAGACGCTAAGCGGGGGGCAGATTCATCTATGCTGGGGTTTTCAGCGAGGTCATTCGCGCTTGGTGTGGGGATCATCGCCGAGGGTGCATCATCTCCCACACCGACATCGGAAGCGTTGTTTTCGAGCGTGGAGCGGCCAGCGCGTTTTTCTTCCTCTGCAGAAGGGAGAGAGGGTCGATCAGAAACGGTTTGCGAGTCGGCACCATCAGGCTTCAATACTATCATTCCCTCTTCGTCTTCGGGACCTATGTAGATGCCAGGAAAAATCTCGATGGGACCATCAGCGTAAAAATCATCCGGAGACCCGTCATCGCGTTGTTGGAGCTCCGTAGTCGTGGGGGTCAGTCTGGCTTGGTGCCCGAGCTCGGAGTGTCGCTTTACATCTTGGGCCGATCGATGCTTGGTTGGAGAACGCGGCAATACAGACTCGGACCCGGAAGAGGGACTTGATGGTCCATCAGTGATGACGGCGGCGGAGAGCTTGACCGGAGCGATGATTTTGGCACAGGGGTTGGTGGGGGTGTTTCTCCTGCGGGGGAACGCTGTTGACCGCCGTATATGTGGTCGCACGGAATTTTTGTTAATCATCTTGTCCTGGTTGGGCCATCATCGAGAGTTCGGGCGTGGATGCAAAGCGAACTGACCTTTACCGGAACTAGAATAGTGTTGACAGTTCCGGACGCCGGTTTATGAGGGATGCTTCGACTAGGTTCCGGTTGAGGAGGTCGAGGGACGACACTACGACCTTGCGTGTGTGTATCGCCACTATCGCCGTTTCCGTGTGAGGTGTATTAAGAGGTAGGTTTGAATTCGGCCTCAAGTTTAGAGGAGGATGGTGGAACTTGGGTTCGAAGAGTGCAGGTGGTTGGACGTGAGGATTACATGCGGTTTTCGCAGGCTATAAGTAGGGCACGAGCAGGTTATGCAAAAGGCGGCGGGTCCGAGGTGAGCGAACTCGCAGGAGACATTGGGGCAAGGAAAACAAAGATTGTGATGTCCCACGAAAGACGAGAGCAAAGGTTCCGGAAGTGCGCCACACAGAATTCTCTTACATTTTTCCAGATTTTTGGCACTTTCGCGTTTTACTCTTCCCGGAATACCCGCTCGACGTGAGTACGGGGCAAGCACACCGAACACATAGGGTTCTGCTTGCGCGTACGTTCTTGGGGCGCCGGTATTGGCAATTTTACCTCGCTTGCAAAGTTTCTGGACTCCTGAATTATCCCGCCTGAACTATTACCGCAGCCACTATAAAGCTACATTCCTCATCGGCGATTGTCGTTGTGACAACAACTCCCACTTTCGAGTGGCAGTTCCGGCGATAAGAAATCGCATGTACCGATAGGCCGTTTTCGATAGGATGTGACCCCGATTCGCCGTTTCCCTTTTGTCATACTAGCTGACCACTCGCGGACTCGCCGGGCAATGCCTTATAGCTGTTCCGGAAAAGGTTGGCCAGATTTGTTCCCGCGTGGAAAGAAAAAAAAAATAATCAGTAGCGCCGGCAAGCGGCATGGCCCACGACCGAACCTCAGGTCAGGCGGCCTGCTTGCCGTTTAACATTAACATGTCCCGGGCACCCTCACTTTCTTTGACCCCGCCTCACGCTTATTTCGCACCCTACCTTCACGCTTTACGATCGTCTGCCACTTCAGAAGTACGAGGTGACTGAAACCTTCCACCACTGTTTCGTGATTTGCCGCGTGTCGAAGTCACGCAAACCAGCAATCCATCTCAGGAGGTTGCCCTTGAGACCATCGGACTCAATTGGCACTTGTTTCCGTGCGATCGTGCATCGTTTATGCGAAGCAGCGGCATTCCCATTGCATCCAAATTCAGAATTTCTACAGTGCACAATTTTAGTACCATTGCCCCTCGATATTGGTGAAGTATCCTATGCATCACATCATGACATGGCCTACTTGGTTGATCGTTCAACCCAGTTCTCATTTGAGATGGACGCAAGAAATCCCAGCTTGGCAATCACTGGGATTGGCCATAAACAGAAGATATTATTGATGGGTCCGTGGTCGTGCTCCTCTTCTTGGGCTTGATCTTGGAGGTACCTAACCACCGTGACGAGGACAGCGAAACAGATAATGAAGTGGTAGAGCAACCGTTTTGTAAACAACGACGCTACAACATGCACTCGAACTGAGTGTCACGAACGTGTGATCTTGTTGATCAAATCAAACAGATCACTATTGAGATTCGTGACATCAAAGAGAAGAAGAAAAGAAAGATTGATTCGCAAGAACTATCGAATACAATCAGTGTTCACAACCACATTCTGAATGGTCCTCTACCAGATGATCGTGAAGGACATGAGCAGGATGATGTACACTACGGGGACAGTATACGAAACGTCCATCAACAACCTCACAGTAAGTACACCCGAACATGTTATGCTCCAGCTCAATACCCAAGCCCAACAATATCCACCTCATCGCCTCCACTGCCTCCTGAACTCCATCCCTCATCACCAAGTAATGGAAATCCTGTAAAGCCTGTTTCGTCGACGACTCCTTGGTCAAAGAAGCCAAGTGATCCCGAGTCTCCTGCGAATGAGGGAGACATCGTTGGCGGGGTGATGGGCGATCCTCTTTGTGGGACGAACGGGACGACTTCTGGCGGCGTGAGCGACGACGGTCCTTGCGCTGATTGAAGGAAGGAGGGGGTGTAGTAGACCGAGTCGATGGAGGAGGAGGAGACGGACTCGAGCGAAGGGAGGGAGGAGTGATGGGAAGAATGATGGGGAGATCCATCTGTTCCCTTAATGATAACCACTGCATCTGAGAGGTCACAGGGCTCAGGGAGCGGGGTGTCGGTGACGAGTGCGCAACCAGCGTAGGATCCGATCTGTTCCATAAGACCAGCAATAGGAACCCAGTGAGATTCCACGTAATGAGTCAATAAAGTTTGACACATTACTGACAAGGAATGCGACTCTTCCAACTTCTCTTCCATACTCTCCACTCGCTTACGAAGGACGTGAAGCACCAAACCCATACCATCCAATTGCGATTCCAGATCGTTGATCTGGATGGCTTGGGCATCCTGAATATTAATTGTGTTCGCATGAAGTTGACCCATGGTGATTTCGTTCATACGAACGCAGAGCACCTCGGCAGCCAAATCAGGAACAGATGAGGGAGGGTGTTGGAATACGCTCTGGTGAGCACGGTAGGAAAGATCAATCTACAACATGAGGTTAAGTTCCAGGACAAATCCCTAGAGGCTTCACCACACGTACCAATGGATCGGAACCATCGAAAAAGTCAATACTATCATGACCCCAGACCTCATCCTGGCAACCCATAACGATGGGGAGAGAGAGGTTGATGTTGACGGTGGGAGCGGACATGGTGATGATTGGGGAAGAACTTTAAGAGAGGAGGAGTGGATGATTGATGGGGGGAAAGGAAAAGCGAACTGAGGAAAGAAACCAGCCATCGACCAATCATTAAATAGATGGTAAGAACCCTAACCCTGAAACACCGGATCTTAGATTCAATCAAACCCTTCCATCAAATATATCTAAAAGAAGCCATAATTGGAGGGGAGTTATAGATCTGGGGATTTCTCCCTGAAACACCATCAAACTTCTCAGAAACACAGCCCATCAATACGCAGCCCTTCCATCACATCAAATAGAAGGATGTTCCGTTTATCAATTGGAAATCAGAACGTTCCAGAAGGAATCATTCACAGTCATCATGACTAAGTATGAGTCACGCCTAGTCATCATTAGACGCTTCCAAGGGAAGAGTAGACTTAGCCACAGAAAGTAGTAGATCATGTGATCAGGGTCTGGGAGTATATAAGGACGAGCCCCTCCGGCTCTCTTTTCCCCTTATCCTCAATCTTCTCTGTACCCCACTACTCCAACTAGTAAGTTGGATACTCTCCAATAAACCGTTTTACCCTTTATACTAAACATACTTAGCAGGGTCTTCCTGCTATTGTATGTTGCCACCCCAACTCCCGAATCCCAACTTCCTCTCCCCTTTCCCTCTCCCTCCGATCGAAGACATAAGACCTTATTTGTGGAGTCAATGCTTGCTGACAAGCCTCAGTGTTAACCAGACCAGAGGCCAGCTCGTGCACTGTCCCTACTATAAGCCCTTTTCTTCATTAGATCAAGGAGCTCCTGCCCCACCTTTTCTCACCACCGCCGATCACTATTTTGAGTGGAGATCTATTTACACTAACACTCCCTTAGCGGTGATCACTTTCATCGTCCATCCAGCCTACTCTCAAAACGTCCCTCAAGTAGACTTCTATCCTCATCCCCACTTTTCATGTGAGTCTTGCATCGTCAGTTGGTGGGACTTTCCAACTGCACTCCCCGGAGAAGTCGTTGCTTGGTTACAAGTCCAAGCAGACATTTATCCCCAAGAAGAGAGCTTTTGGTTATTTTCCCACGCTCTCGCCGACTTTGTTGACAAGTTTTGGAAGCCGGTCTTCCCTTACGACCACAAGTCACCTAACCTCTGACCCGATCGAGCTCCTCGACTTCCCCTCACCCCAAACCACCCATCGCTTACTACACCTCTGGTGCCCAGCAATTAGTAAGCAGGCATCCAACCCTGACACTGAGAGAACAATCTGTTGAGCAATGGTATATTCTATATACACATAGTACTCTACCTTACCTGGGTAAGAGCTTTAATGGCTTGGAAGGAGGACATGGTGGTAGTGGTATGAGAACAGGAAGTGATATCATATTAGGTCGTCTAAGGACAGGTATATATACTAATATGATGGTGCGCACAGACCATGTTTGGTCGTGTTTGATCCTAATGATCAAAGTGCGCAATCTATAGTCCGGGCCGATTACACATCGTGATATCGTAACTCCGGAACATGGAGCACTGGTCCGGGATGGCTATACAACGTCAACCGATACCGGTTCTGGGAGTCGCGTGTTCGACTCCGAGCTTGACACATAAAGTTTCAACACTCCCCCATGCTAAATATCACCGTAAAACCTTCTAGGGGTGATATGCAAGCATTAGGTAATCGCTTTAGCGGTATTAAAGAAGTGGAGACCATATGCAGGTCTAAACTGCAGGAACTTGATGTGACCCAAGTTCTTGGTTAGGAGGTCTGCTGGGTTTTTGTCACCGTCGATAAAATAGAGTTCCGCGAGCTTGCGCTCAACTACTTCCCGAATGTAGTGGTAGCGGATGTCTATGTGTTTGGACCGTTTTTCGGTCACAGGATTACTGGCGATAAATATCGAGCCTTGGTTATCCCCACATATCGGTACGGGGTACAAAGGGTAGCCGAGCTCCCCCAGAAGGGTATGCATCCAGACTACTTGGCGACTGCAATCAGATAACGCCATGTACTCAGCTTCCGTAGATGAGAGCGCGATGGTACGCTGAGCCCTCGAAGTCCACGAAATGGCTCCTCCAGCCAATTTCAGGAAGAATCCTGTCTGCGATTTTCGACTAGCATGGTCAGATGCCCAGTCAGAGTCTGTACACGCAATCAGACCCTCTCCCCCAGAACCGTCATACTCGATATTGTAGTTCCTAGTGCCAGCCAGGTAGCGACAGATGTACAGCGCTTTATCGAGATGCTCTTTTGTAGGACGGGCTGCAAATTGTGCAAGCTTAGTCACAGCAAAGGCAATATCAGGATGAGTTCCTAGGGTGAGGTACAGTAAGCTACCAATTACGGTTTGGTAGCGGCTTCGTAGCTCTGGATCTATCACTGTATCCGGACTCACAGGTTCCGGGATATATCCAGCCGGGAGAGGGGTTGCGGCGAACTTGCAGTTCTGCATTCCACATCGTTCGAGAACAGTCTCCAGATACGCGCATTGG